>Ga0066644_10000005_pt1 | contig 109586 bp, 115 predicted proteins | sample CryGeyCG2114_020_FD_62735 | JGI IMG/M metagenome (GOLD analysis project Ga0066644, IMG submission 62735) | Groundwater microbial communities from aquifer - Crystal Geyser CG15_big_fil_post_rev_8/21/14_0.20 | ecosystem: Environmental > Aquatic > Deep subsurface > Groundwater | place: USA...
GAGCTGCTTATATTGCTTCATCTGTGCTCCTTTTACTTGGTCGTTTAAGTGGCTCCGATATTAACGCAGCTCGCCACCTAAATTCGCTTACAAAAGTTGCACTTCAGAGTTGAATCCGCCTCATCCTCATCCTCGCCGCCGACCACCCGGCGCACGACATCGGAAGGGAACCCACGGCCGGCGAGGAAGCGCATCTGCTTCGCCCGTTCGGCGGCATTGACCGGAAGCTGGCCAAATTTCTTCGCCCAAACGACACGGGCCGATTCCAGATCGCTATTGCGCGCTTTGCTTATCGCCTCGACGATAAGCGAATCGGGCACGCCCTTGTTACGCAGGTCAGCCTTCAACCGCAAGCTGCCATGCCGGCCTGAACGGGTATGGGCCAGGGCCTCGGCATAGCGTTCATTGGATAACAGATTTTCCGACTCCAGCGCGTCCAGCAGGGCGGCAATCTCATCTGCCTCACCATGAACAGAAAGCTTGCGCGCCAATTCGACCCGGCTGTGCTCACGCCGGGCCAACAGGTTCAGTGCGCGCTCCCGCAGCGTCATGCCTCGACGGCTTGGCCCGCCGCTTTGACGCCCAGTTTCTCGCGTATCTTGGCCTCGATCTCGGCCGCCATGTCGGCATGTTCCTTGAGGTATTCGCGGGCATTGTCCTTGCCCTGGCCGATCTTCTCGCCCTGGTAGGCGTACCAGGCGCCGGATTTGTCAATGAACTTGTGTACTACGCCCAACTCAATAATCTCGCCCTCGCGGGAGATGCCCTCGCCGTACAGGATATCGAAGATGGCCTCCCTGAATGGCGGCGCAACCTTATTCTTGACCACCTTGACCCGAGTCTCAGACCCAACCACCTCGTCGCCCTTCTTGATGGCGCCGATACGACGGATGTCCAGCCGTACCGAAGCATAGAACTTGAGCGCGTTGCCGCCGGTAGTGGTCTCCGGACTGCCGAACATGACGCCAATCTTCATACGAATCTGGTTGATGAAGATCACCAAGGTGTTGGTACGCTTGATGTTGGCGGTCAATTTTCGCAGGGCCTGACTCATCAGGCGGGCTTGCAGGCCGACGTGGGAGTCGCCCATCTCGCCCTCGATTTCCGCCTTCGGAGTCAGCGCCGCCACCGAGTCGATGACGATCACATCGACCGCGCTGGAACGCACCAGCATGTCGGCAATTTCCAGCGCCTGCTCGCCGGTATCCGGTTGGGAAATCAGCAGGTCGGAGATGTTCACGCCCAGTTTCTGAGCGTAGACCGGGTCAAGCGCATGTTCGGCATCGATAAATGCGGCGGTGCCGCCGAGCTTCTGCATTTCAGCGATCACTTGCAAGGTCAGCGTGGTCTTGCCGGACGACTCCGGGCCGTAGATTTCAACCACCCGGCCGCGCGGCAGACCACCCACGCCCAAAGCCACGTCCAGCCCCAGTGAGCCAGTAGAAACCACCTGAATATCATCGAAAATACTGCCGTCGCCCATCTTCATGATGGAGCCTTTGCCGAACTGCTTTTCGATCTGGGAAAGTGCCGCCGCTAAGGCCTTGCTTTTGTTGTCGTCCATGATTCCTGTCTCCAAAAATAATCGAATGATTATGGCACAGCGGGCAAGCGCGCCAGCAACTGCCGAAAGGCATACTCGACCGCCTGCATTCGTACCAACCGACGATTTCCGTCAAACCGCTGGGTCGCCGATTCGGTCGCCTGGCACGACACGGCCCAGGCGAAACATACCGTACCCACAGGCTTGGAATCTGAGCCTCCGGTCGGGCCGGCAATGCCGCTGATGGCAAAACTGGCCTGAGCGCGGCTTTTTCGTAACGCGCCCTCGGCCATTTCCCGAACCGTTGCCTCGCTCACCGCGCCAAAGCGCGCCAGCGTCTCCAGGTCCACGCCCAACATATCCACCTTGGCCTCGTTGCTGTAGGTCACGAAACCGCAGTCGAACCAGGCCGAGCTACCGGGAATCGCCGTTATCGCCTGCGCCGCCCAACCGCCGGTACAAGATTCCGCAGCCGCCAACCGCCAACCGCGTTGCAGTAACGCCACGCCCAACTCGGCTGCGAGGCGTTCCATTGCCGCCTGGTTCAGCGCCATGAGATCGCTGCCAGCAACACGACAATGGCATAGCCAGCCGCCAGCAGGTCGTCCAGCATCACGCCAAGACCGCCCTTGACCTGGGCATCCAACCAGTTGATTGGGAATGGCTTCCAGATGTCGAACAGGCGGAACAACGCAAAGGCCAGTAAATAGCCCCACCAGGTCGCCGGCGCAAAAGGCAGCACCAGCAGGAAAGCCGCGATCTCGTCCCAGACGATGCTGCCGTGGTCATGAATGCCCAACGCCTTGCCAGCCACATCGCAAAACCAGACCCCGACCCCCACGAACGCTATCGCCAAGGCCCAATATGCGGGGGCTGGTAGCCACGCCATGGCGAAATAGATCGGCAAGGTGGCCAACGTACCCCAGGTACCCGGAGCCTTACGCGCCAAGCCGGCGCCAAAGCCAAGGGCCAGAAAATGAGCTGGGCGCGCCAATAGAAAGGGCAGATCAGGTTGCTTCTCGGGTGGGGTATGTTCGACGTTCATGCCGGATATTTAGCGGTCTTTATCACGCATATGGCGCCACAGCCAGATGGCGAGGCCCGCCGTCAGGATGACCAGCAACACCGTTTCCTCAATATGTTTGAGATGGCCAAACATGGACGTAGTCGCCGCACCAAAGGCATAACCCACACCGGCCACCAACACGGCCCAGATAACAGCCCCGATCATGTTCAGATACGAGAAACGAAGCGGTGGAATACGACTGGAACCCATAATCAATGGGCCAGCGATGCGCAGACCGTACAAGAACCGGATTATGAGTATAAGGACCAGGTCATACCGTTCCAGCAACCGGTGAACCTGTGGCGCCCGGCGGGACAAGGCCGGAAAACGGGCGATGATGGCATTACCCTTCCAGCGACCGAGCAAAAAGGCCAACTGGTCACCCAGTGTGCCGCCGACGAAAGCGACAGCTACCACCGCCCACCAGTCAAGCAAGCCCTGGTGGGCGGCGAAGCCTGCCGCGAGCAGGATAGTCTCGCCTTCCAGCAAGGTCCCGGCGAACACCGCCAGATAACCATAGGCCCCGATCAGACCGCTGACCGAAACAAGGAATGAATCGCTGGGCACAAGTAATGGGCTCAAGAATCTTGCCAGTTGGGAACAGGCCGATTATACGCCGCGCGACCGCCCGCCCTCGGCGTCCCGAGCGATGCATATGCTCGATGCGCACGGCCATCGCGCGGCCTACCTCACCCGCACGCACCCACCGCCCCGCACGCCGTACAGAAGTCGCAGCCGTCCTTGCGGATCACCGTTTCGTTGCCGCATTCCTTGCAGCGCTTGCCTTTCATCGCCGGCATGGCGGCGGGCGCCTGGCCAGCCGGGGCGGGTTCTTGCAGTATGCCCATCTGCTGGATCGGCTGGCCGTCTTCGGTGAGCAGGCCGAGCATGGCGTAGCGGTGGATGATGAGCCGGGCGACATAGGCCACGGTGGACGGCCAGGTCTGGCTCTTTTCCGAGCCGGGTATCTTGGCCATGAAGTCGCCAAGCGGTTCCTGGTAGTTCAATAGTTTTCTCAGTTTCATCCCGATCCAGGCCGGGTCGATCACCCGCATGTCGAGCGACAGCACCTTGCACAGGCCATCGAGGGCGCGCGGGTAGTCGCCAGACAGCCAGACCGAGTACGGCCGGGTGACGCCGTCGGGCAGGGTGATCTCCTTGAGGCCGAGGACGAAGTCGTCTTCCGAGGCGGGATTGAGTACATCGACGGTCCAGGACAGGGTGCCATCGGTACCGGTCTTGGGTTCCTTGTGGCTAAACAAAACGTCAATCAGCGGGCTGGGGCCGCCGGCTTCCAGGGCGCCCAGTTGCTCCAGTCGCCACTGCACGATCTGGGCCATGGCGGCGACCATGCTGGGCACCGAGCGCACCTCGCCATTGGGCGGGAAGGGGATGAAGCAGGCGTCGTCGCCGCGCGTTTTGGCCAGTGATTCGAGCTTGAGTTTCAGCCAGGCGCGGTCGTTGGCGCGCATGTCCATGGACAGGGACTTGGCCAGGGCGCCGAGGCCGCGCGGCTGTTCGGCGCCGTTGACCCACAACTCGAACGGCCAGGCCTTGCCGCCGCCGTTCTCAACGTGGCCGACGAAGATGGCGAAGCTGCCCTGGGGTGACTCGATCATGTAGCTCCAGGCCAGATTGCCGCCGGGCAGCTTGGGCCGGCCGGGCCATTTGAGCGATTCCAGCACCGGCGCGGGGACGTTCTTGATCTCGATGCGGCGGTTGACGTCGCTGATCTGAAAGTCCTGCGGCGCGGCCTTTTCCTTTTCGACCGAGAGCACGCTACCGAGCACGGCGTTGGGCCGATAGGTGGTGATGCCCTTGAGCCCGGCGCGCCAGGCGGCGCTGTAGAGTTCGGCGAAGTCGTCGAACGGGTATTCAGCCGGCACGTTGACCGTCTTGGAGATGGCCGAATCGACGAAGGGTGCCACCGCCGCGACCATCTTCATGTGGTCGAGAGCGGAGATTTCCAGGGCAGTGACAAAGCCGTTCGGCAGGTGTTCCATGTCGCCGCCCTGGTCGCGGTAGACCCGGTAGGCATGGTCCTCGACCTGGTATTCCTTGGTGCCGCCGTCCGGCATCCGTTTCTTGCGCGTGTAGTACCAGGAGAACGGCGGCTCGATGCCGTTGCTGGCGTTGTCGGCGAAGGCCAGCGAGATGGTGCCGGTAGGGGCGATAGAGAGCAGGTGCGAGTTGCGGATGCCGTGCTCGCGAATCGTGGCCTTGATCTCCATCGGTAGGCGCGAGGCGAAGCTGTTGCCGGCGAGGTAAAGGTCGGCATTGAATAGCGGGAAGGCGCCGCGTTCCTGGGCCAGATCGGCCGACGCCTGGTAGGCCTGGTCGCGCATGAACTGGGCGGCCTTACCGGCGAAGTCGCGGGCGGCGTCGGTGTCGTAGCGCAGGCCGAGCATGATCATGGCATCGCCCAGGCCGGTGAAGCCGAGACCGATACGGCGCTTCGACTGCGCCTCAATGTGCTGCTTGTCGAGCGGCCAGGCGGTCAGGTCAAGCACGTTGTCGAGCATACGCACGGCCGTGGCGACGGTCTTGCCGAGACCGGTGAAATCGAACTCGGCCTCGGGTAGAAAGCTGGATTTCACGAACCGGGTCAGGTTGATCGAGCCCAGGCAGCAGCAGCCATAGGGCGGCAGCGGCTGTTCGCCGCACGGGTTGGTCGCCTCGATGGTCTCGCAATAGCCGAGGTTGTTGTCCTTGTTGATGCGGTCGAGGAACAGCACGCCCGGTTCGGCGTGGTCGTAAGTGGAGTGCATAACCTGACCCCACAACTCGCGCGCCTTGACCTTGCGGTAGACCCACAGGCCATCGCCGCGCTGGTAGGCGCCGGCGGCCATCTGCTCGGCGCCAGGCTCAGCCTTGTGGGTGAGTTCCACCTCGCCGTCGTCCTGCACCGCCTGCATGAAGGCGTCGGAGATGCCAAGGGACATGTTGAAATTGCGCAGGTCACCCCGGTCCTTGGCGTGGATGAAGTCTTCAATGTCCGGGTGATCGCAGCGTAAGACGCCCATCTGGGCGCCGCGCCGGGCGCCGGCCGATTCCACCGTCTCGCAGGAGCGGTCGAACACCCGCATGTAGGAGATCGGGCCACTGGCGCGCGATTGAGTGCCTTTGACCAGCGAGCCCTTGGGCCGGATGGTGGAGAAGTCATAGCCGACCCCGCCGCCCCGGCGCATGGTCTCGGCCGCTTCTTCGAGCGCGTTGTAGATGCCCGGCTTGCCGTTGGAGAGGCCGGAGATGGCGTCGCCCACCGGCTGCACGAAGCAGTTGATCAGCGTGGCCTGCAACTCGGTACCGGCAGCGGAGTTGATCCGCCCGCCGGGAATAAAGCCGGCCTCCATGGCCTCAAAAAAACGCCGCTCCCATTGGACCCGGGTCTTTTTATCCTCGATGGCGGCTAACGCGCGGGCTACCCGCAGACGGACATCGGTGACGTTCTTTTCATCCCCCTTGGCATATTTTTCGAGCAGGACTTCGGTAGAAATATCCTGTTCGGCCAGCTCTGGAAACAGTGCTTCTTGCATGTCTTGAATCTCCCTTGTGACGGTTGCCTCTCAGACAGCAAGATACCCTAAATCTAGGGTTGTATGCCAGAAAAAACACTACATGCATGGTTTGTGCCAACTCATGCCCACTCGACGAAAAACCCAATCAGGCGGCTATTTCGGCGCTCACAGGGGCATGATCGGAGGGCCTCTCCCAGGCGCGTGGGGCCGTATCGATCCGGCACCCCTTGCAGGCGGCGGCGAGCGGCACCGAGAGCAGTATATGATCGATACGCAGACCCCGGTTGCGGCGAAAACCGGCCTGGCGATAATCCCACCAGGAAAAACGCTTGTCGTCCTGCTCAAACAGGCGGAAGGCGTCCTTCAGGCCCAGGCCGAGCAGGTCGTGAAAGTGCGCGCGCTCTGGTTCGGAACAGAGCACATGACCGGCCCAGGCAGCCGGGTCGTGAACGTCCCGGTCTTCGGGTGCAATGTTGAAATCGCCCAACACGGCCAGCCGGGGATACACCGCCAATTCGGCCTTCAGCCAGGCTTGCAGGGCATCGAGCCAGGCCAGCTTGTACTGATATTTATCGGAATCGACGCTCTGACCATTGGGAATGTAAAGGCAGATGATCCGTGTGCCATCAACAGTGGCGGCCAGCACCCGCTTCTGCTCGTCCGGGAAGGCGGGGATGGCCATGAGCATGTCGGTGGGTTCCACCCGGCTCAGGATCGCCACACCGTTGTAGGTTTTCTGGCCGGAGAAGGCCGCGCGATAACCCGCCTGCTTCAATTCATCGACCGGAAAGTTGTCGTTGGTCAGCTTGGTTTCCTGCAGGCAGACGACATCGGGTGACTCGGCCGCCAGCCAGTCCAGCAAGTGGGGCAGACGGACCTTGAGTGAGTTGACATTCCAGGTGGCCAGTTTCATTCGCTTAATACGCCTGTTTATCGTCCCACATCTCCGGCGCGAATCGGACCACCCGGTTGCGCCCATCGTCCTTGGCGCGGTAGAGGGCGACATCGGCGAATTTGACCGCCTGCCAGAAGGTGGCGCTGTCTTCCGGAAAATCGGCCACGCCGATGGAGATGGTCTTTTGTATTGCCGAGCCGTTCGACAAGGACACCTTGAGCTTTTCCACTTCGGCACGGATTTTTTCCGCCACCAGGGCGCCCTGCTCCGCGTCGGTCTCTTGCAGGATGATCAGAAACTCCTCGCCACCGTAACGAATCACCAGGTCCGAGGCGCGCACGGTCTGGCGTAGGGTCTTGGCCAGGGCCTTGAGCACGGCGTCGCCGGCATCGTGGCCGTAGTTGTCGTTGACCATCTTGAAGTAGTCGAGGTCCAGCATCAGGATGGCCAGATGCGCCTTGTGACGCTGGGTGCTGGCCAGCAGGGTGTCGACATACTCCTCCAGGAAACGGCGGTTGCTGAGGCCGGTCATGGGGTCGCGCAGGTTGGCCTCGCGCAGGGTTTCCATCAGGCGCTTGGATTCCAGCACTGGCGCCGCTTCGCGCAGATAAACGTTGATGAACGGCAGCATCTGGCTGTGCAGGGCGGACGAGCCTTCGGCCGTGACAATCTGCAACACGTTGCCGACCGACCCGGACTGCATGATGGGGATGCAGATATGCTGGCGGTCGGGGGCATCCGGCGGCGGCTGGAAGGCATAACAAATTCCCGGCGAGGCAACGCCATCGACCCGGTGGCCGGTGCGCACGGCGCGACAAGTCTCGTTGCGGACCAGTATTTCCGGACTGCACCAGCGGCAGTCGGCGCCACTCACACCGTCGACCAGCACCGGCCGCATCTGGTTGCGGGCCGACACGACCTCATACAGCGAGTATTCGGTGACGTAGAACTCGTTCTCCAGCACATAGGCCAAACGCTTGTGTATCTCGTCCCGCGTCTCGTCCTCTTCGATGGCCTGCTTGAAATGGGCCGCACGGGTGAGGATTTCGACCATCTCGATGGTGGCGTTGATCTGGTTTTCACCGGGGACGGGCTTGCGGTTGATGAGTTGGGAAACGCTGTCGGCAATATGGCCCAGGCCGTCGCCGAGCACACCGAGCAAACGATTGAGGTCGCGGGCGATATGGCCGATCTCATCCTGGGTGCGCAGCTCTACCTGGCTCTGGAAGTTGCCGTTGAGAGCCAGTTTCACGGCGTTCTCGACGTCCCCGGCGGTCGCGGAAATGGGTGCGATCAGACGTCGCGTGGTCAGCACGATGATGATAGAGAAGAGCACCACCACCAGGACGATCAGGGCCACGGTCAACAAGGCCTGCCGCTTCAGGCGCTCGATCGACAGGATAATGCTCACCGTGCCCAATACCGTGCCCTCGGCGACCTGATGGCATTGCAGACAGTTGGGTGTGCCGCGAGCGCTGGCGATGTAGGGAATGACGCCTCTGAACTGGGTTTCGCCCTTGACATTGAGCAGGCTATAGACCGGCTCCGCCGTCGCCATCACCTGGCGCTCGATCTGGTCGGGCTCGACACTTTTGCCCTCAACCGCGCCGGCGCCGAACTGCCGGATCAATGCCGGGCTGGGCGCCACCCGCGCCGACTGGAATCCGGCAATGTCGTTCAGGCGCTGAAGGAAACTGTGTCGCTTGTCGATGACGCCGTCGATCATCGCCTCGGTCAGGTTCAGGCGAACGATCTCGGCCGAGGTGCGCACCTGTTCGGTGGCGAAGGCGATCGAATACTGCCGAAAGCAATACAGGCTAATCACAGCCAGGGCCATGACCAACACCATCGCCAGACCGGCAGTAAGCAAGGCCACTTTTTTATCGATGTTCATCGCGTATCCCAGCGCCCAGTCAATATCGGGCTGGATTATGCCCCCATACTTGACCTCATGCCGAATCCTGTTTTTCCGCCAAGAATCGACGCCGAACCAGGCGCATCAAGCGCTGCCGTTTATAATCCATAATCCGGGAACAACCACTGAATCGATACCGACATGCAAACGCTTACTGTCGAGCTGGGCGAACGCCGCTACCCCATCCACATCGGCGCCGGCCTGTTGGACCGGGCCGACCTGATCCGGCCGCACCTGGCGCAGAAGCGCGTCGCCATCGTCACCAACACCACGGTCGGGCCGCTCTACCTCGGCCGCCTGACCTCGGCGCTCAAGAATGCCGGAGTTGAGGTGCTGCCCATCGTCCTGCCGGACGGCGAGATCTACAAGAACTGGGAAACCCTGAATCTCATCTTCGACGCCTTGCTAACCCACCGGGCCGAGCGCAAGACCACCCTGATCGCCCTGGGCGGCGGCGTCATCGGCGACCTGACCGGTTTTGCCGCCGCGTCCTATCAGCGCGGTGTGCCGTTCATCCAGGTGCCCACCACGTTGCTCGCTCAGGTTGATTCCTCGGTCGGCGGCAAGACCGGCATCAACCACCCGCTGGGCAAGAACATGATTGGCGCGTTTTATCAGCCACGGCTCGTCCTGGCCGATACCACCACGCTCGACACACTGCCCGAACGCGAACTATCGGCGGGCCTGGCCGAGGTCATCAAATACGGCCTGATCCGCGATCGCCCCTTCCTGGACTGGCTGGAGGCGAATATGGACCGGCTGATCGCCCGCGACACGGCGGCGCTGGCCTACGCCATCCGCCACTCCTGCGAGAACAAGGCCGAGGTGGTCGCCGCCGACGAACGCGAATCTGGCAGCCGCGCCCTGCTCAACCTGGGCCACACCTTCGGCCACGCCATCGAGGCCGGCATGGGCTACGGCGTCTGGCTGCATGGCGAAGGCGTCGCCGCCGGCACCATGCTGGCCGCCGACCTGTCGCGCCGGATGGGCAACATCAGCCAGGCCGACGTCGACCGCGTCGCTCGCCTGTTCAAGCGCGCCGGGCTGCCCACCGTGGCGCCGAACCTGGGCGTCGAGGCCTATCTGAATTACATGGCCGTGGACAAGAAGGTCGAGGCCGGCCGGATGCGTTTCGTGCTGTTGCGCACGCTGGGCGAGTGCTACGTCGCCGCCGACGTGCCGGCAGAACTGCTCCGGCAGACTCTCAGCGAAGCCGTGGCACGTGGCTGACCTCGCCCCCTACGCCGCCCAGTCCGCCCGCTCGCGCGGCCGCCGCTACCCGGAGCCGCCAGCCGCGCCGCGCTCCGAGTTCCAGCGCGACCGCGACCGGATCATCCACTCCACCGCCTTTCGCCGCCTGGAGTACAAGACCCAGGTGTTCGTCAACCACGAGGGCGACCTGTTCCGCACCCGTCTAACCCATAGCCTGGAGGTAGCGCAGATCGGCCGTACCCTGGCGCGCCTGCTCAATCTCGACGAAGACCTGGTCGAGACCATCGCCCTGGCCCACGACCTCGGCCACACGCCATTCGGCCACACCGGCCAGGATGCCCTGAACGAGTGCATGAAGGCGCACGGTGGCTTTGAACACAACCTGCAATCCTTGCGGGTGGTCGATGAGCTGGAACAGAAATACGCCGACTTCGATGGCCTGAACCTCACCTTCGAGGCCCGCGAGGGCATCCTCAAACACTGCTCGAAGGCCAACGCCGAACGCCTGGGCGATGTCGGCCAGCGCTTTCTGGCCGGCGCCCAACCCAGCCTGGAGGCGCAGATCGTCAACCTGGCCGACGAGATCGCTTACAACAACCACGACGTCGATGACGGTCTGCGCTCCGGCCTGATGACCCTCGACCAATTGGCGGCGGCGCCGCTATTCAGCCGCCATCTCGACACGGTGCGCCGGCGCTATCCCGCGCTGACCGACCGCCGGCTGATCCACGAGACGGTGCGCCGGATGATCGACACCCTGGTCACCGACCTGGTCGAGCAGACCCGCGCCAACCTTGTCGAATACCAGCCGGCCGACATCGCCGCGTTGCGGCAGTGCCCGCCCCTGGCCGCCTTCAGCCCGGCGGTGCGAGAAGAAAGCCTGGCCCTCAAGCGCTTCCTGTTGCAGAACCTGTACCGCCATTACAAGGTGGCGCGGATGAGCGAGAAGGCCAGCCGCTTGATCCGCGACCTGTTCGCGGCCTTCACCAGCGAGCCGAAATTGCTGCCGCCAGAGTTTCAGGGCCGCGCCAAGGCCGACCTGGCGCGCGCGGTATGCGACTACATCGCCGGCATGACCGACCGCTACGCCATCCTGGAACACCGGCGCATCTTCGATATCGAGGAACTCGCTTAAACCGGGGCGGATTGCGGGTGGGGTAGGTCGCGATTCATCCCGACAGCGCCAGTCCCATGGGCGGCAGGCAGCCATGGGCCGCCCTATCAGTTCCGCGCTGGCGCCCGCCTTAACCCGGCGCCGACCTACGTCCTCACCGTGCGGGCGATCACCCAGGCCGACACCTCGCTTGCGCCGGCCCGCTTAACCTCCTTGGCCAACTCGTCCAGGCTGGCGCCGCTGGTCATCACGTCGTCCACCAGGGCGACCCGCTGGCCGGTTAAATCCAGGTCGCAAACAAAGGCATTGCGCATATTGCCGTGCCGGGCGGCGAATGGCATCTCGACCTGCGGCCGGGTGTCCCGCACCCGGCCGCAGGCATGGAGCGCCAGGGGTACGGCCAGCCGGTCGGCCAGGCGCTTGGCGATCAGCGCTGCTTGATTGAAGCCCCGCTCCTTTAAGCGATTTTTGTGCAAAGGCATGGGGATGATGCAGTCGGGCCGGTCGGCGCCCGCCAGCTCGGCCGCCAACTGGTCGGCCAGCCAGGGGGCCAATGCCAGTTGGCCGCCATACTTCAATTGCTGGACCAGCACCGAGGCGGGGAAGGCGTAGCGATAGACCGCCACTGTGCGGTCGAAGGCCGGCGGCCGTTTCAGGCAGGCCCCACATACCGCGCCGGCCGGCGTGGGTTGGGCGCAGACCGGGCAGCGCTCGACCGATAGCCGCGCCAGATCGGCGTGGCAACCGGGACAAAGCAGGCCAGCCTGGCTGCGGGCGGCACACAGAAAGCAGGCCTGGGCGAACCGCTGCTGTACAAAATTGTGGCACTTGTTCAGTAACGTGGTTATTGAATTTGACAAGCCGGCCTCCTTATTTGACTATGCCCGACCCATTTGCATTTTCCCATTGGCATGGCCGAAAAAAATCATCTGTCCGCCGCCGCCTGTTTGCGCAGCGCGCGCCTGTTCAATTACCTGGCGGTGGCCACCACCTTTCTGTCGGCCGGGCTGTTCACCCTGGGCCATTTTATGGCCGACAAGAAGCTGGCCTTTCTGCCTATGGCCATGTCGCTGCCGCCGGTGATGATCTGGCTGGCGGCCTCTATCTTCGTCTATGCCGGGCTGGCCCATCACCCCAATCTCCGGGTGCGCTATTACACTAAATGGGCCGGCTATCGTTATTACGCCATTGTCGGCTTTATGACCATCATGGCCAACGACCTGGCTCACCTCATCGGCTGGAGCGGTGTCTGGGCGCTGTTCATCGCGGCCTTGGCACCCTGGGCGGCCTATGACATCTGGCGGGCCGGCCGGGAGGAATGGAACGACACTGAAATCGAGGCTACGACATGACCGATCTATCCGCAATAAACCCCGCCCAGACCTGGGATCAGGCCGCTATCGAGGCCCTGTTCGAGCTACCCTTCAACGACCTGTTGTTCCGGGCGCAGACGGTGCATCGCGCTCACTTCGACGCCAACACGGTGCAGATGTCCACGCTGCTGTCGGTCAAGACCGGCGGCTGCTCGGAGGACTGCGGCTATTGCTCGCAGTCGGCCCGCCACGATACCGGCCTGGAGCGGGAGCGGTTGCTCGATGTGGCCGAGGTGGTGAGCGCCGCCCAGGCCGCCAAGGCCAGCGGCGCCACCCGGTTCTGCATGGGCGCTGCCTGGCGCGGCCCCAAGGACCGCGACCTGGACGGGGTGATCGACATGGTTCGCCAGGTCAAGGCGCTGGGCATGGAGACCTGCGTCACCCTCGGTATGTTGCAGGCCGGCCAGGCCGCAAAGTTGAAGGCCGCCGGCCTCGATTACTACAACCACAACCTGGACACCGCGCCGGAGTTTTACGACCAGGTGGTCACCACGCATACCTACGAGGACCGTCTGGACACCTTGAGCCAGGTGCGCGAGGCCGGCATCTCGGTCTGCTGCGGCGGCATCGTCGGCCTGGGCGAGTCCCGCGCCATGCGCGCCCGCCTAATCGCCGAGTTGGCCCGTTTGGACCCGCAACCGGAATCGGTGCCGATCAATAAACTGGTCAAGGTGCCAGGCACGCCGCTGGCCGCCGAGGCCGATCTGGACCCACTGGAATTCGTCCGCACCATTGCCGTTGCCCGCATCGCCATGCCGGCCTCGCACGTTCGCCTGTCGGCCGGTCGCCGGGAACTGGGCGAGGCGGTGCAGGCGCTGTGCTTCCTGGCCGGGGCCAACTCGATCTTCTACGGCGACAAACTGCTGACCACCGGCAACCCGGACGTCGAGGCCGACCAGGCCCTGTTCGCCAAGCTGGGCCTGAGGCCCGAGCCGGTTAAAGGCTGCCGCTGCGCCGAGACATGATGGACCTCGAAGCTCGGCTTGCCGAGCTGGATGGCCAGGGCCTGCGCCGCCGCCGCCGGGTGTTGGAAAGCGCCCAAGGCACACGGGTCACGGTGGACGGCAAGACATACCTATCCTTCGCCAGCAACGACTACCTCGGCCTGGCCAGTCACCCGGCCATCGCCGCCGCCGCCTGTGAGGCCGCCACGCGCTACGGCGTGGGCGCCGGCGCCTCGCACCTCTTGACCGGCCATCACGCGCTGCATCAGCGACTGGAAGGCGAGCTGGCGGCCTTCGTTGGCCGGCCCGCCGCGTTGCTGTTCGCCACCGGCTACATGGCCAATCTGGGCGTGGTCACGGCCCTAGTCGGGCGCGACGGCGCGCTGTTCGCCGACCGCCTCAACCATGCCTCGCTAGTCGATGCCGCCTTGTTATCGCGGGCCGAACACGTCCGCTACCGGCACCTCGACCTGGGCCACCTGGAAGAACTGCTGCGCGCCAGCCGGGCCAAGAACAAGCTGATCGCCAGCGATACGGTATTCAGCATGGACGGCGACCTGGCCCCGGTGGCGAAACTCCTGGCCCTGGCGGAAAAGTACAATGCCTGGCTGTATCTGGACGACGCCCATGGCTTCGGGGTGCTGGGCGAAGGTGGACGCGGCGTTTTGCATAGCTACCCTGCACTCCTCACGCCTCACCCCGCACTGATTTATCTGGCTACATTGGGCAAGGCCGCCGGCGTCTCCGGCGCCTTTGTCGCCGGTTCCGAGACCTTGGTCGAATGGCTGGTGAACAAGGCCCGCACCTATATCTACACCACCGCCGCCCCGCCCATGTTGGCCGCCGCCGTTTCGGCCAGCCTCAAGCTGATCGCCGGCGAGCCCTGGCGGCGACAACAGTTGCAACGCCTGATGGCCCAGCTCAAGGCCGGCGTCGCCCGGCTGCCCTGGCCGTTGCTGCCGTCCGACAGCCCGATCCAGCCGCTGCTGATCGGCGGCAACCACGAGGCTCTGCGCCTGGCCGACGGGTTGCTGGAACGCGGCATCCTGTTGCCCGCGATTCGGCCGCCGACCGTTCCGGAAGGCACGGCCCGGCTGCGTATCTCATTGTCCGCCGCGCATACCGAGGCGGAGCTGGCCCAACTGCTGACGGCATTAAAGGAGCTGGCGTGAGCGCGCCGTTGGTCTTTCTCCACGGTTGGGGGCTGCATGGCGGCATCTGGGCGGAAACGCTGGCCGAGCTGGAGTGGCCCGACGTCCTGACGCCCGACCTGCCCGGCTACGGCCAGACCCCGATCTGCGCCCCTTACGATGCGCCCCATCTGGCTGCGGCGGTGGCGGCCAATCTGCCGGCAGACGCCGTGGTGGTCGGCTGGTCGATGGGCGGCATGGTGGCGCTCGCCCTGGCTGCACGCCAGCCGATCAAGGCGCTGGTGCTGGTGGCCACCAGCCCGGTCTTCGTCAATCGCGACGATTGGCCGCACGGCCTGGCGCCCGAGGTTCTGGCCGGCTTCACCGACTCGCTGGCGACTGATTACCAGGGTACGCTGCTGCGTTTTCTCGCCCTCCAGGCACGCGGCGGCGAGGCCGCCCGCGCGGTGATCGGCCGCCTGCGCGAGCGCGTGTTCGCGCGCGGTGAACCCCGACCCGAGACCCTGGCCGCCGGACTGGCCTTGCTGCGCAACGTCGATCTGCGCCGTGAGGCGGCGGCGGTACCTTGCCCCACCCTGGTCGTCCACGGCGGCTACGACAGCCTTTGCCTGCCGGCCGCCGGCGCGTGGCTGGCGAGCGCCCTGCCGAACGCCCGGCTGGCGGTCCAGGCGCAGGCATCGCACGCCCCGTTCCTGTCGCATCCGGACTGGTTCGTCGCTCAATTGCAGGGGTTTTTACATGAAATCGGCGCTTAGACAGACCCTGCGCGCCGCCTTCGACAGGGCCGCGCCGACCTACGACGACGCCGCCTTCCTGCAACAGGAGGTGGCCCGTCGCCTGGACGAGCGGCTGGCGGTGATGAAGCTGGACCCGGTCCGCATCCTGGATGCCGGTTGCGGCACCGGTTTTGCCTTTCCGCTGCTCAACCGGCGCTATCCGAAGGCCCGCCTGGTCGGCCTGGACCTGGCCCACGCCATGCTGACCGAGGCGCGCCGGCGTTTGCCCAGGCCATCCCTGTTCGACCGGCTGCGGACGCCGTTTGCCGCGCCGCCCATGGCCTTGGTCGGCGCCGACATCGAGGCCCTACCCCTGGCCGCCGACTCGCTGGACCTGATCTGGTCCAACTTGGCCATGCAGTGGCTAGAGACCCCGGACACCGCCTTCCGGGAGCTGCGCCGGGTGCTGAAACCCGGCGGCCTGCTGCTGTTCTCCAGCTTCGGCCCGGATACCCTGCGGGAACTCAGCGCTGCCTTCGCCGGCCTGGACGGTTACCGCCACGTCAACCGCTTTATCGACCTGCACGACCTGGGCGACACATTGATGCACGCCGGTTTCGCCAACCCGGTGATGGAGATGGAATACCTGACCCTGACCTACGCCGACCTCAAGGGCGTCCTGCGCGACCTCAAGGGCATCGGCGCCCACACCGTCCTGGATGGTCGGCGCCAAGGACTGATGGGCCGGCGCGAGTGGCAGCAGTTGGTCGCCAATTACGAGACCTTTCGCCACGATGGCCGCCTGCCGGCGACCTATGAGGTGATCTACGGCCACGCATGGGTCGGCGACAAGACGCCGTGGGACGATGGCCGCAAGGTGATCCAGTTGAAGATCGAACAACGCCAGGCGGGGCTGCGCTGATGCCCGGCCTGTTCATCACCGGCACCGATACCGGCGTCGGCAAGACCCTGGTCACGGCGGCCCTGCTGCACGCCATGACCGCGCTCGGCCTGCGCGTTTTAGCCATGAAGCCCATTGCCGCAGGGGCCGCGCAAGTCGACGGCGTCTGGGTCAACGAGGACGTGGCCATGCTTGAGCAGGCGGCCAATGTCGCCGCGCCGCGTGCGCTCATCAACCCCTACCTGTTACGCGAGCCGCTGGCCCCGCACATCGCCGCCGAGCGCAAGGGCGTTCACATCGAGATCCCGCACATCGTCGAGGCTTATGGCCAATTGGTCGGGCTGGCCGACTGGCGGCTGGTCGAGGGCGTGGGCGGCTTCCGGACACCGCTCGACGACCGCCGCGACACTGCCGACCTGGCCGTGGCGCTTGGCCTGCCGATTGTCCTGGTGGTCGGGATGCGGCTGGGCGGTCTCAATCATGCCCTGCTGACCGCCGAGGCCATCGCCGTGCGTGGGCTGCGCCTGGCCGGCTGGGTCGCCAATCGGCTCGATCCAGTTATGGCGGCGTTCGAAGAAAATGTCTTGACCCTGCGCAAACGCTTGCCCGCACCCTGCCTGGCCGTCCTGCCTTACCTGGAAGACCACGACCCTCAGCGTGCTGCCCGACTCATCGCGCCCAAGCCGCTGTCCCAATGGCTGGACGATTTTATTTGATGCTAGTCAAAGTAACCGATCTGGTTATAATTTGGACAAAAAACTCTTTAAGGAGTCGTAAATGGTGTTGTCCCGCACTAGCCAGTACGCCATCCAGGCGTTGATCTACATTGCCACCCAGGCGCCCGGCGTGCCGGTGCTGAACCGCGATATTGCCGAACGACTGAACGTGCCGGCAGCGTATCTGGCGAAGATTTTGCAGAATCTGTGCAAGCACGGTCTGCTCGATTCCTTCCGGGGCCGGCTGGGCGGTTTCTGCCTGCGCGAAGGGATGCACAAGAGCACTTTGATGCAGGTTCTGCTACTAACCGAAGGCCCCGACTTTACCCAAAACTGCATCCTCGGTCTGAAGCGCTGTTCCGACGAGACCGCCTGCCCGCTGCACCTCAGGTGGAAGCCAGTGAAGAACAAGATTATCGCCATGATGAACGACATGACCCTGGAAGACCTGGCCAAGGCCGTGCTGACCGGCAAATACCGCCTGGCCGATCTGCCGGTCGCGGCCATGCCAGCTCGATGACCAGGCGCGCCGGCTATTGGCTGGTCGTCGCGTTCATACTCGGCCTGGCCATGCTGGCCGGTTGCGGGCCGGCCAAGCGAGACGACTTCAAGGCCACCGACATCACCGGCGCCGATTTCGGCCGCCACTTGGAGTTGACCGATCACAACGGGGTCAAACGTAGCCTGAGCGATTTCAAGGGCAAGCTGGTGGTGCTGTTCTTCGGTTATACCTATTGTCCGGATGTCTGCCCTACCACCTTGTCCGATGTCGCCTCGGCGCTCAAATCGATGCCGCCGGCCGATGCCAGGCAGGTTCAGGCGCTGTTCGTCACGGTCGATCCCGAACGCGATACGCCTGAGATGCTCAAGGAATATGTGCCCTATTTCCATCCCAATTTTCTGGGTCTCTATGGCACCCCGGCGGAAACGGCATTGGCCGCCAAAGAGTTTCGTGTTTTTTATAAAAAACACGCGGAACCCGGCGCCACTAGCTATCTGGTCGACCACACCGCCGGCAGCTATGTATTAGACCGGACAGGCCACCTGCGCCTGTACCAACCGTTCGGCCAACCGCCGCCGGACATGGCTCACGACCTGACCTTGCTGCTGCGCGAGTAGGCTCTGTCGCCTTGCGACTGCGCCCTGTTTCAGCATATACTCCGCCGTCATTTTTACTGATTGCCGGCCTCGGTTTGCGTCTTCGGTTCGATCCCGCGCTCCAGAGGAGGATAGCAGGCAACCCCCGAGGAGAAGTCATGTCTGAAAGCCACGCCGCGCTCGCGGAACAGTACGATTACGACATCATCAAAAAATTTTCGATCATGGCCATAGTCTGGGCGGTGGTCGGCATGGCCGCCGGCGTGTACATCGCCTCCGAACTGACCTGGCCATTCCTGAATTTCGACATCCCCTATCTCACCTTCGGTCGCTTCCGGCCAGTGCATACCGGCGCTGTGATCTTCGGCTTTGGCGGCTCCGCCTTGTTCGCCACCTCGTATTACGTCGTCCAGCGCACCTGCCAGACCCGGCTCTGGGGCGGCGGCCTGATCCCGTTCACCTTCTGGGGCTGGCAGGCCATCATCGTTCTGGCGGCTGTTTCCTACGTCCTGGGCTTTAGCCAGGGCCGCGAGTATGCCGAGATGGAGTGGCCGATCGACTTGCTGATCGAGGTCGTCTGGGTCGCCTACCTGGCGATCTTCGTCGGCACCCTGATGAAGCGTAAGCAGCCGCACATCTACGTCGCCAACTGGTTCTACCTGGGCTTCATCCTGGCCACCGCGCTGCTGCATACCTTCAACAACCTGGCGGTGCCGATCGGGCTATTCTCCATGAAGTCCTACAGCCTGTTCTCCGGCACTCAGGACGCCATGGTGCAATGGTGGTACGGCCACAATGCGGTGGGTTTCTTCCTGACCGCCGCCTTCCTCGGCATGATGTACTACTTCGTGCCCAAACACGCCGGCCGCCCGGTCTATTCCTATCGCCTGTCCATCGTCCACTTCTGGGCCTTGTCGTTCATGTACATGTGGGTCGGCACCCACCACCTGCACTGGACCGCGCTGCCCGACTGGGCGTCCACTCTTGGCGCCACATTCTCCATCATGCTGCTGCTACCATCCTGGGGCGGCATGATCAACGGCATCATGACCCTGTCCGGCGCTTGGGATAAGCTGCGCAACGACTACGTCATGCGCTTTTTGATCGTCGCCCTGTCGTTCTACGGCATGTCCACCTTCGAAGGCCCGCTGATGTCTCTGAAGGACGTCAATGCCCTGTCGCACTATACCGACTGGACCGTCGGCCACGTCCATTCCGGGGCACTCGGCTGGGTTGCAATGATCTCCTTCGGCTCGCTCTACCACATGGTCCCGGACCTGTGGCGGACCAAGATGCATAGCGACAGGCTGGTCGGCGTCCACTTCTGGCTGGCCACCATCGGCGTGTTGCTGTACATCACCGCGATGTGGATCTCCGGCATCTCCCAGGGCCTGATGTGGCGCGCCTTCGACGACTACGGCAACCTGCAGTATTCGTTCGTGGAGTCAGTGGCCGCCATGCATCCGTTCTACATGATGCGGGCCATCGGCGGGGTGTTCTTCCTGACCGGGATGTGCGTCATGGCTTACAACATCTACATGACTATTCGTCAGGGCGTGCGCCAGGCCGACGCGGCCACTCAAACCGCCGCTGTGGCCGCCGCCTGACCGAAGACGAGAACCGATCATGCTGAAAAACATCAAGAGCGAAATTCTGGAAACCAACGTCGGCGTGTTGTTGGTCGCCACCATGATCGCCATCAGCATCGGCGGCATGGTGGAAATCGCCCCGTTGTTCCTGATGAAAGATACCGTCGAAAAGGTCGAAGGCGTTCGCCCCTACACCCCGCTGGAGTTGCGTGGCCGCGACATCTACATCCGCGAAGGCTGCTACCTGTGCCATTCGCAGATGATTCGGCCGTTCCGTGACGAGCAACTGCGTTATGGCCACTACTCGCTGGCCGCCGAATCCAAGTACGATCACCCGTTCCAGTGGGGTTCCAAGCGTACCGGCCCGGACCTGGCCCGGGTCGGCGCCAAGTACTCCAACGAATGGCACGTGCAGCACTTGATCGCGCCCCGTTCCGTGGTGCCCGAGTCGGTCATGCCCAACTATCCGTGGCTACTAACTACGCCGCTGGACTATTCCGACCTGCAAGATCGCTTGCGCGCCCTGCGCATCACCGGGGTGCCCTACTCGGCGAGCCAGGTTGAATATGAGCAGAACGTCAAGCAATTTGGCGCAGCGACCGCCAAGGAGCTCGACATCGCCCAAGCCCAGAAAAATTTGATCGCCCAGGCCGAAGCCGGCAATTACGATGGCGACCACTCGGGCATCTCCGAGATGGACGCGCTGGTGGCCTATCTGCAAGTTCTGGGCACCATGGTGGACTTCAGCAAGATCAAACCCGAAGACCTGGTGAAGTACCGCTAATGGAATGGGCATGGTGGAGCCAGGCGGCAAACCTAAAAACGCTTGGCTTGCTCATCTTTTTCGTCACCTTCTGTCTGATTGTGTTGTGGCTGTACAGCAATAAAGACCGAAGTGCGCGACTGGAAGAGCAAAAGAACATCCCGTTCCTCGACGAAGAACGCGACCAAGAAGCAAAGGACAAGTCCAATGGCTGACAACGTGAAAAATCAAGGCCCTCAGACCACCGGCCACGTCTGGGACGGCACCCTTGAGGAGTACAACAACCCGCTGCCCGTCTGGTGGACCTATGCCTTCTACGCCACCATCGTGTTCGCGATCGTTTACTGGCTCTATTACCCATCCTGGCCCATTGGCCAACACTACCTGCCCGGATTCGGCACGGTGGAGTACACCAATGCCGAAGGAAAAACCGAGTCCTGGCACTGGAACACCCGCGCCAAGTTGCTGAAGGAAACCCAGGATGCCGCCGCGCTGCAGAAGCCGTACTACGACAAGATCATGGGCCTGCCGTTCGAGCGGATCAGCAAGGACCCGCAGTTGTACAGTTTCGTGCAGTCGGCCGGCAAGCCTCTGTTCGCAGACAACTGCGCGGCCTGCCACCAGAGTGGCGGCGGCGGCAAGATCGGCTATTACCCCAACCTGACCGACGACGACTGGATCTACGGTGGCAGCTACGACAAGATTCAGGAGACCATCACCCATGGCCGGCATGGCTACATGCCGCCGTTCGCCGAGGCGCTGGCGCCCGAGCAGGTCGACGACCTGGCCAATTACGTGTTATCGCTATCCGGCAACAGGGCCGATCCGGCCAAGGCGGCCAAAGGCGATGAGCTGTTCCACTCTCACACCGCCGCCTGCTTCTATTGCCATGGCACCGAGGCCAAGGGCCGCCAAGACATCGGCTCCGCCAACCTGACCGACAAGATATGGCGCTTTGCCGACGTGTCCGGCGCGGCGGACACCGCCAGTAAGGTCGCGGCGGTCCGGCAGGTCATCGACGGCGGCCTGGGCGGTAGCGTCATGCCCCTCTGGGAGGGCCGTCTGACGCCCGAGCAGATCAAGCTCCTGGCCGTCTATGTCCATGAATTAGGCGGCGGCAAGTAACTATCGATTGACCGCCGAATAGCCCCGTCGCGAAGGGGCTATTCTATTTAGGACGAAACCGACGTGACCACGCCGAATCAGCAACCAGAGCTTTATTTCAAACACGCGCCAGTAGTGCCGCGCTCGATCCGGGGCGCTTTCCGCAACTTCAAATCGGCCATACTGCTGCTCAGTTTAGCGGTCTATTTCCTGCTGCCCTGGCTGCCCTGGAGCCGTGCCGACGCGCCCTCCCAGGCCATCATGTTTGACATTCCAGGTCGGCGCTACCTGATTTTCGATCTGACCGTTTATCCACAGGATATATTCTGGCTATCCATGCTGCTGTTCATCGCGGCCGTCATCCTGTTCTTCATCACCGCCCTGGCAGGTCGAGCTTTTTGTGGCTATTTCTGCTTTCAGACCCTATGGACCGATGCCTTCATCTGGATCGAACGCCTGATCCAGGGTGAACGTCCAGCCCGCCTGCGCCTGCTGCGGGAACCCTGGAGCGCGCGTGACAAGCTGATAAAGGTCGGCCTGACCAGGTTCATATGGCTAGCCTTGGCCTTCTGGACCGCGCTGACCTTCGTGCTCTATTTCGGCTACGCGCCGGCACTGGTGTCCACTTTCTTTACTGGACAGGCCGCCAGCGCGGCCTATATCGCGGTGGCGGCATTGACCCTATCCACCTACTTGGCGGCCGGGGTGTTGCGCGAGCATGTCTGTACCTTCATCTGCCCATACGGCCGCTTCCAGAGCGCCATGTACGACCCGGAAACGCTCACCGTGCATTACGACCGCCGCCGGGGCGAGGGCGAGCAGGGCCGCGCCTCAGCCACGGCCGGTCTGCGCACCTTGACCGATCGTCACCAGGCCGGTCATGGCGACTGCATCGACTGCGGCTTATGCGTGCAGGTCTGCCCGGTCGGCATCGACATTCGCGACGGCTTGCAATACAAATGTATTGCCTGCGGCCTGTGCGTCGATGCCTGCAACACCATCATGGACAAGATGGCCTATCCGCGCGGGCTGGTGCGCTACGACTCGGAGGTCAACCTGGCACGGCCTGAACCGGCCCAGGTCAAGCTGGACTGGAAACGGTTGAAGGTGATCGGCTACGGCCTGGCCATCGTTTTGATGACCGGCTATCTGGTCTACGACATCGAACACAAGGAAAGCTTCGAGTACAGCGTCCAGCAGATTCGCCAGCCGCTCTACGTCCTGTTGTCCGACGGCAGCATCCGCAACCGCTACCAGATCCGCCTGACCAACCTATCCGGCAGCGCGGAAACCTACACCGTCACGGCTCAGGGGCTGCCGCCAAATGCCCTGGACCTGGGCAATTTCCCGCAGATAACCATCCGCAACGGCAAAAGCGTCATTGTCCAGGCCAGCGTCAAGCTAAATCCTGAGGCCGCCGAGCAGGTCAAGGGCTTCACCTTCACCATCGCCAACCGTAAGGGTGAAGTGGCCATCGCCCCAGCCCGCTTCTTTACCCAAAGCGAGAAATGAGCCTGTTCATCAGCCTATTCGGCGGCATGTTGCTCAGCGCCGTGCTATACGGCCTGGGCCGCCTGGGCCGGCTGGCCAACTTCTGGTCCGCCGTGATCGCCGCCGCGCTTCCTTCCCTGATCTATATGGCCTATGCCGGCCGATACCGGCCCGGATTAGATGCGATCGCCATCCACCTGATCGCGTATCCGACCGTGGCGCTCATGTTCGGTTTGTTGTATGGGGCCAGGGCCGACCATAGCCTCAATATGCACTGGGTCCCCAAGCTGCTGATCGGGTTCTTTGTGGCCATCACCCTGATTATGGGCACCTTCGTCTATATCGCTCGCCAGGGCTTGCCGCCCGCACTGGCCGTGCTGTTGCTGCCCGATAGCCGTGGGGCAACGATCCATACCGGCTTCTCCGGCGTGGTCGAGCACAATCAGGACGCGGCCACCGGTATCGCCCACCACCTACTGATGCAGAACAAGCTGGCCCAACGGGGCTGGCAACTATCGATTGTCGGCCTGAATGGAATACATGCCGGTGTCGCGACGCCGGTAGTCGTGCGGGTCAGCGACCGCGCTATGCGTCCGGTGGAAAATATAGTGGTGAACCTGGAATTGCATCACCCGGGGCAACGAGGCGAGGCGGCACTAGCCCTGACTGGCGGCCTCGGCGGCTACCACGGCACCCTGCCCGGCCTGGCGGCTGGCCACTGGGTAGCGCATATCCTATTGGCCCAGGCCGGCGGCGAAACCATCGACCTGGAACATGACCTGGAGGTCCGTTGAGGGCGACCAGGCCATCGCCCGGCGGCTCTAAAAGGTTGCCAGATTGGCCATGAATTCCTTGGCCTCAGCCATCATCTCCGGCTGGATCGATTCGCCCAGCCCCAGGATAGACAGGCAGATGCCGCCCAACTTATCCCATTCCCGCGTCTGATTCATACCGGTCTCGGTCTGATGCAATTTCTCCGCCAACTGGGCCAGGGCAATCAGTCGAGCGCTTGAACCTTGCACGCCCTCGGTCAAGCTATCCAGGGCCGTAAAATCATGGTGCCGGCGGATCGCGACGAACAACTCGTCGGGCAGCCACCAGCTCTGGGCCATCAAGGCGCCGATGACGGCGTGGTTGGTCGATGTAGCCGCTTCCTCCACCGCCGTGAATGGCCGGATCGGATCGGCATTGGCCAGGCCCAGCGTCTCGATATAGCCACTGAAACGGCGTAGCAAGATGGGGATGCCGCAGTCACGGAACAAGGCGAAGGTGTAGGCCATTTCGCCGTTTACGCCAAATCTCACGCCCACCTTCTGAACCAGCCAAGCGGCCAACTGGGCGGTACGCTCGGAGGCATCCCAAAATCGTTGCAGTTGCGGTGGCGGCGGAAACACCCGGCGTAAGATCAAGGCCGCGACGGCATTGCCAGCCGCCTTGAGACCAAGCATGGCCAGGGCATCGCGAACGTTACGGGTTTTTTGCCGGTAACCGAAGAACGGCGAATTGGCAGTCTTGATCAGGCCCGCCGCCAACGCCACATCGGCGCGGATAAGCTCGGCCAGATAATTGAAATCCGGCTCGTCGGCCCGCGCCTCCAGAACGATCAGCTCCAGTATGCGCGGCCTGGGCGGGATGCCAATATCATTCAGCGAGGCCGCCAACTGGCGGTCCAGCGCGGCAACCGCATCGCCCGTCAAAGGCGAGTCGTTGGTTATACCATTAGTCATGATTCAAACACTTCCGAGACCTGATTCTGTGTCTGCTCAGGTTATCGGCAGTTTGGCGAAAAACTTTAGGCGACCGGGTGACGACCGTGGCGCAGGTATTCGAATAGCCCTGGCAACAGAGAGATGAGAACAATCAACAAGATGACGGCGGTGAGGTTGTTCCTAACCACGGCCAGGCCGCCGAAGTAGTACCCGGCCGGCGCCAGCAGCCCAACCCAGAGCAGGGCGCCGAGCAGGCTGAAACCAAGAAAACGCCGGTAGGTCAGTCGGCCAATGCCACAGACAAACGGCACAAAGGTACGGACGATGGGCACGAAACGGGCGATGATGATGGCCTTGGGGCCGTGGCGCTCCATGAACGCATGACTGCGGTCCAGGTTTTCCCGTTTCAGCCACCGGCTATTTTCCCGCTTGAACAGCCGGGGCCCGAGCAGGCGACCGATCCAATAATTGACGTTGTCGCCGCAGAGTGCCGCCACAACCAGGGTCAGGATCAACCAGGCCAGGTTCATGCCGCCCGCCGCCGCCACCGTCCCGGCCACAAACAGAAGCGAATCGCCCGGCAGGAATGGAGTCACCACCAGGCCCGTTTCCATGAATATGATGAGAAACAACAGGCCATAGACCCAGGCTCCATGCTGGGTCACGAAGGCCGTCAGATGGACGTCAAGGTGCAGAACCAGATCGAGAAGCTGGGGGAGCCAATCCATGCGGATGCCGTTGCTGCCGGCGAGACGCGCTCGTTAAACCATCGCCTCGGCCTCTTGCTTGGCCGGTTTGATGAAGTCCTCGCGCGAGACCCCCAGGAACAGGACGATCGGGCTGGCCACCAACACCGATGAATAAATACCGAACAGGATGCCGATGGTCAGGGCCACAGCAAAGTAATGCAAGGCCTCGCCGCCCAGGAACAGCATCGCCAGCACCATCATCTGGGTCATGGCGTGGGTAATCACGGTCCGCGACATGGTGGCGGTAATGGCGTTGTCGATAATGGCTGGTATCTCGGTCTTGCGCATCTTGCGCAGGTTTTCCCGAATCCGGTCGAAGACCACCACCGATTCGTTGACCGAATAACCCAGAACGGCCAGCACGCCGGCCAGTACAGTCAGGGAAAATTCCCACTGGAAAAGGGCAAAACAGCCCAGGATGATGACCACGTCGTGCATGTTGGCAATGATGCCGGCCAGGGCGAACTTCCATTGAAAGCGCAAGGCCAGGTAGGCCATGATACCGATGGACACAACCAGCAACGCCAGCGCCCCATTGTCATAGAGTTCCTTGCCCACCTGCGGGCCGATGAACTCGACCCGCTTCAGTTCCACCTGGGGCGTCTCGGCCTTCAAGGCGCCCATAACCTGCTCGCTCAATTGGGCGCCGCTCGCGCGCTGTTTGGCTGGCAGGCGAATCAACACATCGCGTGCCGAACCGAAGTTCTGCACCGCCACCTCCTTATAACCCAGATGCTCCACCGCGCTGCGTACCCGGTCGATCTGCGCCGCCTGCGGGTAGCTCACCTCCAGTACCGTGCCGCCGGTGAAATCGACGCCCAGATTAAGGCCCTTGGCCGCCAGCGCCCAGACGGCGACGATAAAGGTAATCAGGGAAATGGTCGTGGTCACGCGCCCGTAGCGCATGAACGGGATGTCTTTTTTTAGATGGAAAAATTCGATCATGGCTATCGCCTTAAATGATTATTAGATGGCTACCTTGGTGAGCCGTGCCTGGCGGCCATAGGTCAGGTTGGCCAGGGCGCGGGACACCGTCACCGCGCTGAACATCGAGGTCAGGATGCCGATACAGAGCACCACGGCGAAGCCGCGCACCGGTCCGGAACCGAGCCAGAATAAGGCCAGACCGGCGATTAGCGAGGTGATGTTAGAGTCGAGAATGGTGTCGAAGGCCCGATCGTAGCCGGCGGCGATGGCCGCCTGGGGCGAGTTGCCTTGGCGGAGTTCTTCCCGGATACGCTCGTTAATCAGCACGTTGGCGTCGATAGCCATACCCAGGGTCAGGGCGATACCGGCCAGACCGGGCAGGGTCAAGGTGGCCTGGAGCATAGACAGCAGCGCCATTAGATAGAGGCCGTTGGCGGTCAGCGCCAGCATGGAAAAAATCCCGAATACCCGGTAATAGAAGACCATGAATACCGCTACTGCCATGAAACCCCATAGATTGGAATGGAAGCCCTTGGCGATATTGTCCGCGCCCATGCTGGGGCCGACCGTGCGTTCTTCGACGATGTCCATAGGCGCCGCCAGGGCACCGGCGCGCAACAGCAGGGCGACGTCCTTGGATTCCTGAACCGTGTCCATGCCGGTAATCTGCACCCGACCGCCACCGATTTCCTCGCGGATCACGGGAGCGGTGACCACCTCGGTCTTGCCCTTTTCGATCAGCAGGATAGCCATGCGCTTGCCGACATTTTCACGGGTTACGTCGCGGAATATCCGGGCACCGCGACCATCCAGATTGATGTGTACGGCGGCCTGGCTATTGTTGTCGAAACCGGGCTGGGCGTCGGTGATGTAATCGCCGGTCAGGATGACGGTCTTCCTCACCAAAATCGGCCGCCGGTCGCGTTCGTAATAGAGTTCGTCGCCAAACGGCACCTGGCCGGCGGCGGCGGCTTGCAGGCGGGCTGGGTCCTGCATGGCCTCATCGTCCACCAGCCTGACTTCCAGGGTCGCGGTACGGCCCAGTATCTCCTTGGCCTTGGCGGTATCCTGTACGCCCGGCAATTGGACCACCACGCGGTCCAAGCCTTGCTGCTGGATGACTGGCTCGGCCACGCCCAGCTCGTTGACCCGATTACGCAACGTGGTCAGGTTCTGCTGCAAGGCATATTCTTGAGTCTTGATCTTGGCGGTTTCCTTGAGACTGGCGACCAAGACGACGCCGTTGGCGGTTGCGGCATCGGCCAGTTGCAGGTCGGAATAGGCGGCCTCAATGACCGGCCGGGCCTGGTCGCGGGTCGCGGCATCGGCAAACCGGATGGTGACAATATTGCCCTCGCGGGACACGCCAGAATAGCGAATCTTCTTTTCCCTCAACAAGGTGCGGATGTCGCCCTGATAGCGCTCGGCCGCCTTTTCCAACGCCTTGACCATATCGACCTGCAACAAGAAATGAACCCCACCGCGCAAGTCCAGACCGAGGTACATGGGCAATGCGCCGATCGCGGTCAGCCAGGCAGGAGAGGCCGGCAAGAGGTTCAAGGCCACGGTGTAATCGGCGCCCAAGGCGGTTTGCACAATATCCTTGGCCCTGATCTGGCTATCGGCATCGGCAAACCGGGCCTTGACGCCGTGCTCGTCAAGCATCAGCCCGGTATTTGCGATCCCGGACTGTTTCAGCAGCCCTTCGACACGCTGCATCAGGGCTGCATCCGGCTTCTCGGTGGTCCGTACCGGGGAGACCTGAACGGCCGGCACTTCGCCGAACAGATTGGGCAGGGTGTAGAGCAAGCCAATCACCACGGAGACGGCGACGAGCACATATTTCCAGAGCGGATAACGGTTCATTTTTCTAGTGACAAAGTGACAAGTTACGAGTGGCGGACGGGTGACAGGTGCGCGAGTTGCTTACTCGTCGCGTTGTCGCCGGTACTCATAGATCCTTGATCGTGCCTTTGGGCAGCACGGTCTGGATGGCGCTGCGCAGAAAAACGCTTTCAGTGCCACCGCCAATATCCAGCGTTGCATATTGCTCGGACAGTTTCACGACCTTGCCCAACTGGCCGCTGGCGGTAACCACCTCGTCGCCCTTCTGCAATGACTCCTGCATCTTCCTCTGCTCCTTGCTACGCGCCATCTGGGGCCGAATGATGAGGAAATAAAAGACCACGAAGATAACAACTAGCGGCAGGAACTGCATGACTGGGTTCGGTTGAGCGGCCTGGTCGGCGGCAAAGGCAGATGAAATCAACATCTCAAGCTCCATATTAAAATTTTGGGGATTCTAACATGCGGCCTGGCGGTCATTATTAAAGGTGGCAACATAGTCGGTGAAGCCACCCGACTCGATGGCGAGCCGCAGCTCCCGCATCAGGGTCTGGTAATAATGCAGGTTGTGGATGGTGTTGAGCCGCCCGGCCAGCGACTCGCCGACCCGGAACAGGTGGTGCAGATAGGCACGGCTGAAATTGCGGCAGGTATAGCAGTCGCAACTCGGGTCGAGGGGGCCGGGGTCGGTGCGGTGCCGGGCATTCTTGATGTGCAGGTTGCCATAGCGGGTGAACAGCACGCCATGGCGGGCGTTGCGGGTCGGCATCACGCAGTCGAACATGTCGATGCCCTGGCCGACGGCGAACACGATGTCTTCCGGCGTACCGACACCCATCAGGTAGCGTGGCCGGTCGGTCGGCAGTTGCGCCGCCGTATGGGTCAGGATGCGCGCCATGTCGGCCTTCGGTTCGCCGACTGAGAGGCCGCCAATGGCGTAGCCGTCGAAACCGATCCGGGTCAACTCTTGTACTGAATTATCGCGCAGGTCTTCAAACATGCCGCCCTGGACGATGCCGAACAAGGCGTTGGGGTTGCCGGCATGAGCCGTCTTGGAACGTGCGGCCCAGCGCAGGCTCAGTTCCATCGACGCCTTCGCCGTCTCCCAGTCGGCTGGATAGGGCGTGCATTCATCGAAGATCATGACGATGTCCGAGTTCAGCGTGCGCTGGATCGCCATCGACTGTTCCGGCGTCAACATCAGCCGGGCGCCATCCAGCGGCGAGGCAAAGCGCACGCCCTCTTCGGTGATCTTGCGCAGGTGGGTCAGGCTGTAGACCTGAAAGCCGCCCGAGTCGGTCAGGATTGGCCCGCCCCAGTGCATGAACCCATGCAGCCCGCCAAAAGCGGCGATCACCTCCAGCCCCGGCCTCAGCCAAAGATGGAAGGTGTTGCCGAGAACGATCTGGGCGCCCAGCGCTTTGACCTCGTCCGGGGTCACCGACTTCACCGCACCGACGGTACCAACCGGCATGAATACCGGGGTCTCGACGCGACCATGGGCCAGTTCCAACCGGCCGCGTCGGGCGCCGCCGTCGGTGGTCAGTAGATCAAATTTCATCATTTTTCTCGATCAGCATGGCGTCGCCGTAACTAAAGAAGCGGTAGCGCTCCGCCACCGCATGGTCATAGGCCCGACGCATCAAGTCGTGGCCGCCGAAGGCTGACACCAGCATGAGCAGCGTGGATTTGGGCAAGTGAAAATTGGTGACCAGGCGCTCGATCAGCCGGAATTTGTAGCCCGGCGTGATGAAGATGTCGGTCTCGCCGGCGCCGGCCTTCAACTCGCCCGCGCGCGCCGCCGACTCCAGGGCGCGCAGGCTGGTGGTGCCCACCGCGCCTATCCGACCGCCAGCCGCTTGGGCCTTGGCCACGGCCGCTACCGTGGCGACAGGAATCTCATAGCACTCGCTATGCATGTGGTGATCGGCGATAGCCTCCACCCGTACCGGCTGGAAGGTGCCGGCGCCGACATGCAGGGTCACAAAGGCGGTCTCGACGCCCGCCTCTTGCAACCGCGTCAGCATCGCCTGGTCGAAATGCAGTCCCGCCGTCGGCGCCGCCACGGCGCCCGGATCGCGGGCATAGACGGTCTGATAACGGGCATCGTCACTGACCTCAGCCGCCCGGTCAATATAGGGCGGCAACGGCAGCAGGCCATATTGGTCCAGCCACGACAGCACTGTCCTGGTCGGGTCGAAAGCCAGCCGGTATAGATCATCCTGGCGTTCCACAACCTCCGCCTCAAACGCATCCGAGAAACGCAGCCGCGCCCCCGGCTTGGGCTTGTGGCTGGCACGAATGAAGGCCAGCGCCTCCCGGTCGGATAACACCCGTTCGACCAACGCCTCGACCCGGCCGCCGGTCGCCTTCTCGCCAAACAGGCGCGCCTTGATGACCCGGGTATCGTTGAATATCAGCAGATCGCCAGGCTTAAAAAAGGCGGGCAGATCGGCAAACAGACGGTCCTCGAACCGCTTGGCGGGGCCGTCCACATGGAGCAAACGGCTGGCTGTGCGGTCGGGCAAGGGGTAGCGGGCGATGAGATCGTCCGCCAAAAAGTAATCAAAATCGCTGGTTTTCATGATGAGGGGCGGATTATACGTTGCCATCGCCCCCCGCTTTTCGCGATAATCGCTGCCCTACCCCTGCCCGGATGGCGGAATTGGTAGACGCACGGGACTCAAAATCCCGCGCTAGTGATAGCGTGCCGGTTCGACCCCGGCTCCGGGCACCAAATTTCAGTATCAAGCCGTCTCACGAAGTCTTAAAACCCACATGGACACAAGCACTGCGCGGTTGATGCGGACGACGGCCGCCTCTATTTCTTTTCCGATTTCATCGTTGTGTGGCACGCCTTGCAGCGTTGGATCGGAAACGCGACGCTTAGGTGACAAACGCCACAAAATTCGCCACTGATGATGCGCACCATCTCAAAATGTTTTGTGGTTTTTTTCTTGATATTGAATATGTCGGGGTGACAATTATTGCAGTCGAGCCATTCTATGTGAATGTTGTGCGGAAAAACAGCATCGGCAACGCCAGACCATTCGGCATTAAGGGTTAGATTTTCTTTGAAAGAAATGCCTTCGGCTGGTTTGATTGAGATATAGTTCTGTGGGTTAATAAAGCCACCACTCTTGGCCGCTGTCCAATCGATACGGTTGCCATAATTGGCCTTAGGTAATTGTGTTGCCAGTTCAGCAAATTTTTCCACGCCATAAGCCTTGTTTCCATTATGGCACTTTACGCAATTCGGTTTTACATGACCAAATGCGGTTTTGCCGTCATGACAGCTTGATGAACCGCAATGCATACCCGCTTTATTGGTTTTTTCTGTTATTTCGGTCGTATTCACCTTCATATTGAATTCGAGTTCGAAATGGCAGACCCTGCATGTATATCTTTGGCGATGTATCCAGTGTGAAAAGGTCACCGGCTTCATGCCATTCTTTTCTGACGTCCGATTGATAAGCAGGTTTCCATATTCCCATGGGTCGGCAACCGGCGGCAGATCCCAGTTGCCCAAGGAAATTCGTGGGGCCACAATAGCGAAAAGACCCAATAAAATAAGCCCGATTACTACTGAGCGAGTTTTGTGTGGCATCTCTGACAATCGGTAAGTGGGAACGAGACTGAGGTATGGCAGGTACCGCAGAACTTACCTTCGAATATCTCAACCATCGAGTAAGGTCGGCTACCGACTTTTACACTTGGAAATATATCCGGATGGCACAATTCGCAGCCATTCCAGGCTGTGTGTTTCTTGTGCGAGAAGACAATATCCGGCATCCCTCTTACCTTGGGATGAATTGAGAAATCCTTGAGCATAGGCAACGGACGCCTTTTTATCGATACCCAATCGAGATAATCGACCAGCTTGATTACGCCATCGCTTTCGGCCTTTTCCCAGTCGATGCCATTGCCAAAACGCTCTTTGGGAAACTTTTCCGTGTAGGTATAAAAATCATAGTCTTTTTTTGCATACCGATCCTGGGAATGGCAGCGATCGCAGCGTTTCTGATCTACAGTCAAGTCTTTTGAACACGACTCGAAGACAGTACGATTATTGTGGCTCATTTTTCCGTTATGACAGGCACCACAGTAATAGCCCTTCATATTATCTGCCGCAGTTACTCCGGTTGTGTTCGCCTTCATTGAAAACCCTAGGTCCACATGACAAAGCCTACAGGTAAACTGCGCCCGATGAAGCCAGTGGTCGAAGATGACGGGGGCCATCCCCGCCCCAGTGGAGTAAATGTCCATGACTACTTGGCCATACTCATGAGGCAACGGCCGTTTCTTTTTTACCCCGCCCTGCCCCAGGACGATGCTCGCAGAAAAAAACAACAGACAGAATGTGACGATCTTCGTTTTCATTGGCCGATCCTAAAGAGAGAACAAGACTCGTAAGTCTTGTTATCCAGTATCTGCCTCGCATTGATGGCTTGTCAATATCACCAGAGCCGGCACCAACAGGATGGTCAAATCTGATTGCGGCGCAAAAAAAAAGGGCTTACGTTTCCGTAAGCCCTTGATACTACTGGCGTCCCTACGGGGATTCGAACCCCGGTTACCGCCGTGAAAGGGCGATGTCCTAGGCCTCTAGACGATGGGGACTTGACCTAGTGCAACCAGCTTGCGCGGATCGCTTAATTAAATCTTTTTGGTGGAGGTAAGCGGGATCGAACCGCTGACCTCTTGCATGCCATGCAAGCGCTCTCCCAGCTGAGCTATACCCCCAAAAGAGGCGCGAATTCTAACTACAGGTCATCGACATGTAAAGCGCATTTTACTGTTTTTGCCTCACCGTGGCCGAGTCGAAATAGTAAAATAAGGAACCTTAAAATTTAAAACCACTCTAGATTTCTTGACATGAAAAGCCGCACTTACACGCTTGTGATCATTGCGCTTGCCGCCGCCTTGACGGCCGGCTGCGCTAGCGTCGCCGAGCGCGATTCGCGTGACCCGCTTGAATCGATGAATCGCGCGGTGTTCTCTTTTAACGAAGGCGTGGACAAGGCCGTCGTCAAGCCGCTTGCCAAGGGCTACAAGACCGCCCTGCCGCGGCTGGTTCAAAATGGGATTCGGAATGTCTTTTCCAATCTGGACGACGCAACTGAATTTGCCAACAATTTGCTGCAATTCAAGATACAAGCCGCCTCGTCCGATCTCATGCGGGTTGCCGTCAACTCAAGCTTCGGCTTTATGGGCCTGTTCGATATCGCCACCGAGATGCGCCTTCAGAAGCACAACGAGGACTTCGGCCAAACCCTGGGGCGTTGGGGTTTCGCCAATGGCCCTTATCTAGTCCTGCCAATTTTCGGGCCTAGCAGTTTTCGCGATGGACTGGGCCTTGCGGTGGACAGTCATTTCACCGATCCGGTTTACCAGATCAAGGACGTTGCCAGCCGTAATGACGCCCTTGGGCTGCAACTGATTGGTCAGCGTGCCGACAAGATGGATGCCCTGGCGGCCTTGGAGGAGGCCGCACTGGACAAGTACGAGTTTACCCGCGATTTCTATCTCGATCGCCGCGCGGGGCTGGTGTATGACGGTCGGCCGCCCGCTTCTGAATGAGCAAGGCGTTCGTAGCCAACGAAGCCGCCGAGGCCGAAGATGAAGACGACGCAGTTGCCCGGCTTCCGGCCGGTATCAAGAACTACATGACGCCATGGGGTCATGCCCGGATGCAGGCTGAATTGTCCAATCTGATGCGCAAGGAGCGCCCCGAAGTTGTAAACGTGGTGTCCTGGGCGGCTGGCAATGGTGACCGCTCAGAGAATGGCGACTACATCTACGGCAAGAAACGCTTGCGCGAGATCGATCGTCGCATACGCTTCCTGACTAAGCGTTTAGAAAATACGGTGGTGGTTGATCCGCGTGACCACGAGGCAACCGATGTGATCTATTTTGGCGCCACGGTGACGGTGATTGACGAATTGGGCGTCGAGGCAATTTACAGCCTGGTTGGTATAGACGAGGCCGACCCGGGCCGCGGCCGCATCTCCTGGATCTCGCCGTTGGCCAGGGCTTTGCTCAAGGCCGAGCGGGGAGAGACGATACGCTTCCAGTCACCCGGCGGACCGAGGGAACTGGAAATTGTCGATGTGGTTTATGTGGCGTTGGATTGAAGCGCTTCCCATCACACCTTGTAACCAACGTGCAGGGCGACCACACCGGCTGTGAGGTTGTGGTAATCGACCCGTTTAAAGCCGACTTGCGCCATCATCTCCTTGAGGGTTTCCTGGTCGGGGTGCATCCGGATCGACTCGGCCAGGTATTTGTAGCTGGCTGAGTCCTTCGCCACTGCCTCGCCCAGACGGGGTAAGACCTGGAACGAATAGAGGTCGTAGAGCGGCGTCAATGGCTTCCAGACCTTGGAGAATTCCAGCACCATCAAGCGGCCGCCGGGTTTCAGCACCCGCAGCATCTCGGCCAGCGCGGCCTCCTTGTGAGTCATGTTGCGCAGACCGAAGGCAACAGTCACCAGATCGAAATAGTCGTCAGGGAAGGGCAGTTTCTCGGCATCGCACTGGGCCGTCGGCAGCATCATGCCTTCGTCGAGCAGGCGATCTCGACCGACGCCCAGCATGGAGCCATTGATGTCGGTCAACCAGACCTGGCCCGTGGGGCCGACATCCTTGGCGAGCAGGCGGGAGACGTCGCCCGTGCCGCCGGCGATATCCAGGCAGCGCATCCCGGGGCGGGCATTGGCCTTCAATTGCAGGAAGCGCTTCCAGACCCGGTGCAGGCCGACCGACATGAGGTCGTTCATCACGTCGTAGCGGTTGGCCACGGAATGAAAGACCTCCGCCACCTTGGCCGCCTTGGCCGCTTCGGCGACGGTCTGAAAACCGAAATGGGTGGTTTTGTCCTCGGACATTAGTGCGTGATGTAGCCTTGAGGCGCGCCGATGCCTTCGCCGAAGAAGTATTTCTCGGCCTGTTCCATCAGGTACTTGCGGTGCTGGGCATCGGCCAGATTGAGGCGGTTCTCGTTGATAATCATGGTTTGCAGCCGCACCCAGCCCTGCCACGCTTCCTTGGAGACGCCTTCGAAGATGCGCTTGCCCAGGTCGCCCGGGTAGGGCGGGAAATCCAGGCCTTCAGCCTCGCGGCCCAGTTTGACGCATTGCACCGTGCGTGCCATATGCCGACTCCTTACGAATGTGAACGATGGTCGATGTTAGCCTATGGACCGGTCGCCGTCATCCTCCGACGTACCGGTTTCGCTGAGCCCGGCTAGGCCGGCTTCCGGCATTTCCCCGCGCTTCCCAACCGCGCTCACTTTTTCCAGAACCCCGGCGTCAGCAGGATCAGAAAGGTGAACAGTTCGAGACGGCCGATCAGCATGGCATAGATGCAGACCCAAGTCTGGAAATCAGTTAGCACGGCGTAGGTAACGGCCGGGCCGACCTGGTTCAGACCTGGCCCCGTGTTGTTGATCGATGCGACCACGGCCGAAAAGGCGGTGACTATATCGAGGCCGCTGGCGGCCAGGAGCATGGTTAGCAGGGCAAGATTGCCAATATAGAGAAAAAAGAAAGCCAGCACGGCATAAATAACCTGGTTGGCGACCAATCTGTGGCCAATCTTCACCGGCAGCATGGCGCGCGGGTGGATCAACTTGGAGAACTCGCGCAGCGCCTGCATGATGAGCAATTGGGCTCGGATCATCTTGATGCCACCGCCGGTCGAGCCCGAGCTGGAGGCGAAGGAGGACAGGAACAACATCCATAGCGGCGCGAAGATCGGCCACAGATTGAAGTCGGTGTTGGAGAACCCGGTCGATGTGGCAATCGATACCGTATTGAAGGCGGCGTAGCGCAGCGCGGTGAGGTAATCCGGGTAGACCTGGTGCCGCCAGAGGAACAACGCCAGTCCGACCACGCTCACCAGGGTGACCAACCAGAACCAGCGCGCCTCTAGATCATCCCGGTAAGGGCTAAAGGTGAGCCTGCGCAGGGCGAGGAAGTGGGTGGCGAAGTTTACCCCGGCGATCAGCATAAACAGTATGCTGACCAGTTCGATCGAGGGTGAATCAAAATAGCCAAATGAGGCATCGTGTGAGGAAAAGCCGCCCAGTCCCATGGTGGAGAAGGCGTGCATGACGGCATCGAAGGGGGTCATCCCGGCAGCCCAATAGGCCAGGCTACAAGCGACGGTAATGCCGAAATAAACCAACCACAACCCTTTCGCGGTCTCGGTGATGCGCGGGGTGAGCTTGGTGTCCTTCATCGGTCCTGGCGTCTCCGCCTTGTATATCTGCATGCCGCCGACACCGAGCAGGGGCAGAATGGCCACGGCCAGCACGATCAGGCCCATGCCGCCCAGCCAGACCAGTTCGCCGCGCCACAGATTGATCGCCGGCGGCAATCTATCAAGCCCGGATAGCACCGTGGAACCGGTGGTGGTGATGCCGGAAATGGTTTCAAAATAGGCATCGGTGAAACTGAGGCCTGGTATGGTCTTCAGCAACGGGAAAGTCGCTACCGCCGCCATTCCGGTCCAGAGCAGCACCACCAGGGCGAAACCGTCGCGCGGCTTGAGTTCACGTCGGTAACGCCGGGTTCCCAGCCAGAGCGTCAGGCCGATAAAAAAACTGATCGCCATCGACTCAGTGAACTCGGTCAGCGTGCCATCCGAGTAATAGGCCGCCGTGCCTATCGGCAACAGATAGGTCAGACTGAATAGCATCAGCGTCAGCCCCAGGATGTGGGCGATGGGAAAGAGCTTGTACACGGTTTAGAAGAACCCGAATCCCACTTGGAGCAGCTTTTCCACCTTGGGGATCATCCGCTTGTTGGGGATGAACAGGATCAGGTGATCCTCCGGCTCAATCAGCGTGTCATGGTGGGCGATGATGACCTCATCGCCCCGGGCAATGGCGCCGATGGACACGCCTTCCGGCAGGTCGATCTGTTCGATGCGTCGGCCGATGAGCTTGGATGTCTTGGTATCGCCATGCACCACCACCTCCATAGCCTCGGCCGCGCCGCGCCTGAGACTGTGGACGACCGCCATGTCGCCATGGCGGATATGGGTCAGCAGCGGCCCGAGCGTGGCCTGGGCCGGAGAAAGCGCCACGTCGATCTCGCCGCCCTGCAACAGGTCGACGTAGCTGCTGCGATTGATTAGGGCGATCACCTTTTTCGCGCCCATCCGCTTCGCCAGCAGGGCCGACATGATGTTGTCCTCATCATCGTTGGTCAGGGAGCAGAAGACGTCCATGTCCTCCGCATTTTCCTGTTGCAGCAGGTCTTCGTCGGTCGCGTCGCCGACCAGCACCAGGGTGCTGGTCAAACGCTCGGCCAAAACCTGTGAGTGCTTCTTGTTATGCTCGATGAGCTTGACCTGGTAATCGCCTTCCAGTTCAGCGGCCAGGCGGCTGCCGATGTTGCCGCCGCCACCAATCATGACCCGGCGAACGGACTGATCGGTGCGCCGCATCTCCTTCATGACCGCCCGGATATGTTCCGTTGCCGCGATGAAGAAGACCTCGTCGCCATCCTGAATGATCGTGCCGCCCCTGGGCGCCAAGGGCTGGCCATGACGGAAAATGGCGGCGACCCGGGCATCCAGTGCGTGCAGGTTATCGTCATTGGATGCGCGTAAGTTGAAGCGCAAGTGATCGCGCAACTCACGCAATTCATGGCCGACCAGAAAACCGCCATGGGCCTTTACCGCGACCAGCCGGATGCGGCCTTCGGCGAAATCGACCACCTGCAAGGCATCGGGGTAGTCGATCAAACGCCGCAAGTAATCGGAGACTTCCTTTTCCGGGCTGATGACAAAATCCACGGCCATGTTTTCCGGGGCGAACAGGGCTTCGTTTCGCATATAGTCCTGGGCGCGGATGCGGGCGATCTTGGTGGGGATGTTGAACAAGGTGGCCGCCAGCTTGCAGGCCACCATATTGGTTTCGTCGTTCAGGGTCACCGCCACCAGCATGTCGGCGTCATCGGCACCGGCCTGGCGCAATACCGAGGGGTGCGAGGCCTGGCCACAGACGGTGCGCAGATCGTAACGGTCCTGCAGGGCCGCCAGTTTGGCGTCGTCGATGTCCACCATGGTGATGTCGTTGGCCTCGGAAACCAGGCTGGCCGCCAGATTTGATCCAACCTGGCCGGCCCCGAGAATGATGATCTTCATAAGTTGTCCCGATCAGGTCCGTACACGGACGAACAGCAGTCAGTGGTGATCGTTCCGGACCGGCGATTTTACGCCTAATTGTTTGAGCTTCCGGTACAAATGGGTCCGTTCCAGGCCAGAACGCTCCGCCGCCCGCGACATGCTGCCGCATTCGCGCAGGACGGCCTCCAGATAGGCCCGTTCGAAGGCATCCCGGGCATCCTTGAGCGGCAGCATGAACAACTCCGCCAGCGCCCCGCCGTCCATCTGGGCGCCGCCGCCGAGCAACGCCTCGACATCCTTCAGGTCGATCAGTTCGGTCAACTCGGTCATGGCCAGATTGCTGACCACGCCGTTCAATTCGTCCAGGTTACCCGGCCAATCGTGGCGCGCCAGGCGATCCAGCGCCGCTTCGGAAAACAGCTTCGGCCCCAAGCCGGTCCTGGCCAGACTCTCGGCCAGCGCGGCCGCCGCCAGCGCCGGTATATCCTCGCGGTGCTCGCGCAGCGGCGGCACCCGGACCGCAACCTGGGCCAGTACATTGTAAAGATCGCGCGAATACCCTCCGGCCAAGGCCTTGCTGGCCAGGTTTTCGCTACTAGCGCAGATCAGTTGCACGGTGAATTCATGGCACCGACCAATCAGCAGCAACAAACCCTTCTGCTGTAACGTGGTGAGCCGCCCCACCTCGCTCAAGAACAGGGTCCCGTCCTTGGCTTCGGCCAGCCAGTCCAAGGGACTTTCAGCCAAAACGCCCATTTCCTCCGGAACGACCCAGGGGGTATCCGGGATATGGAGGAATCGGGCGCAGATGTCGGTCCCGGCCCCCTGCTCGCCAGTCAGCAGGATGGTCGAGCCGGCATGAGCCGCCTGGCGCAGGCGCAGGGCCAACAGACGCACGACCTCACCCTCGCCTAGCCGCGTCAGACTGGCGGGAGGGGCGTCCTTCGCCGGGCGCGAGTCGAGCGCCCGCGCCACTGTCTGCAACAGCTTCTTGTACGGTACCGGCTTTTCCAGAAAATCGAAGGCGCCGAGGCGGGTCGCTTCAACGGCAGTATGGATGGTGCCATGGCCGGACATCATGACCACCGGCATCGACAGTTGGCCGCCGGCGACCCACTCCTTGAGCAGCGTCAGGCCATCGACATCCGGCATCCAGATATCGAGCAGGACCATATCCGGCGCCTTTACCTGGAGGGCCGCGCGCGCTTCTTCACCGTTTGCGGCCAGCCTGACCTCATAGCCTTCCTCTTCCAGTATCTCCTGAAGGAGATCGCGGATGCCAGGTTCATCGTCCACCACCAGGATTTCACTCATGCCCGCCCTCCACGATCGGCAGCGTGACGCAGACCGCCGCGCCATGCGGCGTCAGGTTATGCACTTCGATGCTGCCATGGTGTTCCTCAATGATCTTTTTCACGATAGCCAGTCCCAACCCTGTCCCCTTGGGCTTGGTCGATGCGTAAGGTTCGAACAATCGGTTCATCAGCGACTCCGGAAAACCAGAGCCATTATCCTCCACACAGAGGCCTATCGCGTCGGTCGTGGGGCATGTCCTGACCATGATACTCGGTGCGGCAGTATCCGTCAGAGACTCCTCGGCGTTCTTGATTAGGTTGACCAGTACCTGTCTGAGCAGAGCGGGGTCACCCCACACCAAAGGCAGGTGGTCAGCCAAATCAGTCTTAACCGGGGCGTGATGCTCGTAGAGTGCCAGGACATCCAGGACGAAGTCGTTGATATCCATGGCCTGGCCCTGTACCGAGGGCGTGCGGGCATATTCGGCAAAGGCATCGACCAGCGACTTCATGGCCGCCACCTGATCGACGATGGTGCTGGTGGCCCTGGTCAGTATCCGCCGGGCGTGCTCGTCCAATTGATCGATCAGTTTCAACTGCAAGCGCTCGGCCGAAAGCTGGATGGGGGTCAGTGGATTCTTGATTTCATGGGCCAGACGCCGGGCCACCTCGCCCCAGGCGGCGTCGCGCTGGGCCTGGATGAGCATGGAAATATCGTCGAGCGCCAAGGCGAATTCGGCCGCGCCACCAGCCGCTAGGGGTGTGCCGCGGGCCAGCAGGACGCGGGCGACGACGCTGGTGGTCAATTCCATTTGTTCCTGCCAGCGTTGCCCAGGCACGGCCAGGAAGCGCTCGGCCATAGCCCCGGCGAAGTGCCGCAGACTGTCGCCGGGTTCACCCCATTCGGCCAACGCGCGCCCTTCCAGCGACTCGCGCGGCGCACCGAGCAAGGCCGCAGCGGCGGGATTGACCAAACGCACCTTGAGCGCGCGGTCGAGCGTCACCACGCCAGTATTGATGCTGCCCAGGATGCTTTCCAGATAGGCATTGGCCTGCTGCAATTTATCCTGGTTATCCTGGGCCGAGGCGCGCGCCTCGGACAATTGCTGGGTCATCCGATTGAACGATTGGGTCAACATGCCCAATTCGTTGCGGGAACGGCTCGGGCTGACTTGGGAGAAATCGCCCCGTGCCACGGCACGGGTGCCCCGGGCCAGTACCCGCAGCGGCGCCGCCAGCCGCTCGGACAAGATATAGGCCAGCGACAAGGCGGAAAACAGCGACAGGGCCAGGGCGATGGTCAGCGAAAGCCCATAGAGGCGTTTCAAGCCCAGGCGCGAGATCGCCAGTTCTTGGTAATCGCGGTGCGCCTTCTCGACGCTTTGGGCATCCTCGGCGAGTTTGGCCGAGACCGGTTGATTGACTTGGAGTAGACGGATGCTTTCAGTCAGGCTGATCAGGTTTACCGGCACGACCACCCGGACGACCAGCGAATGGCCATTATTGTCTTGTTCGGTGCGCGACCAGGGCTGTTGCAGTTTCGCCTGCCAGATGGCGACCCGCTCCGGTTTACTCGGCGTCAGCGCCGCTTTGTCGGAGGACGCGAACGCCAGCAGCCGGCCATCGGCGTCGAACAGGGTGACGCCCTGGACGCCAAGGGATTCGCGCAATTCGTTAAGCCGAGCGCCCTGTTTATCGCTGGGTAATTCGGATAACTGCAAGGCCATGCCTTCGGCCTTCTTGACCAGTTCGCCCTCCAGGTTGCCCAACGCCGACTGGCCGAGCGACAGGCCGCTCGCCAAGGCCTGTTCCATGCGCACATCGAACCAGGATTCGATGGAATTGACCAGAAACTGGACCGACAAGGCATATACCACCAAGCCGGGCAGCAGAGCCATCAGGCCGAATATCCAGAACATGTTCGCGGTCAGGCGGGCGCCGAACACCCCGTTGCGGATGCGGCGCAATAGCGAATAGACCTGATAGACGAACAGGGCGACCAAGGCCAGTGTCGCCACGCTGGCGACCCCAACCAGGGCGGCGAAATGGGTGGCGAAAAAACCGGAGTTATCAGCCGAGAAGGCCAGCAAGCCGACCAGGGAGGCGCCAAGGATCAGGCTGCCAAATGCGAGATAGAGCATGGGCCGGCTCGGTTACGGCCTGAACGACCACTCCCGCCAGCCGGAGTCCATATCCCAACGTTCCGAGGCGATGGCATTCAGTTGCAGCGGTTTGGGTAATTTGGCGGCATCCAGATACATGCGCACCCGAGCCTGATAGAGATATTTCTTGCTGACTTGCCGGTGCTCCAGCACCGGCCAATCGGCCAGATCACCCAGGGCGCGCAAGGCTTCGCTCAGGGTGTCGAAGGTTTCATGAACGCCGCCCGCCTGCAATTGATATTGGCGCAGCAGGGCGTTGTAACTCAGTTGCCGGGTGCGATGAACCACGGTGACACCCTCGGCGAACCAGTAATCGCGGGGCCGCTCGGCCTCGAAGGCCTGGATGAAGGTGAACCCGACGCCCTTTTGCAAGGCATCTTCCAGGGTAGGGGTCAGTTCCACGGCATAACTGCCGACCAGAACGTAGTTGTCACCGCGCAACTGCAATTCGGCCCGGTTCAGGCGCAGTAGATCGCTCGCCCAGGCGCCGCAGGCGCTGATCGCCAGGACTACCGCGCAAGTCGAGCGAATGAAATCACGCCTTGACAATAGAAGCATAGAAAAAGCCGTCGTGGTCACCGTTTGGCAGTAGCTGCCCAGCCTGGCCATCGGGCAGGCTGACTAGTTCCCGGCGGGCATCGGGATGCCTGGCCAGGAAGGCCTCGACTTGATCGGCGTTTTCCTCGGGGAAAACGCTGCAAGTCGCATACAGCAATCTACCACCTTGGCCGAGCAGCGGCCAAACGGCATCCAGCAAGCGCGCCTGCCGACTTGCCAAAGCGGTCACATCCCGGCAACGCTTTAGCCATTTGCCATCCGGGTGACGACGCGCCACGCCCGACGCGGTACAGGGTGCATCAAGCAATATCCGGTCGAAGGGCCGGCCATCCCACCAGAGTTCGGGCCGGCCGACATCGGCGACCTGAGCCTGGGCGTCGAGCCCCAACCGGCGCAGGGTTTCGGTTACCTGGGCCAGACGTGCCGCATCGTCATCCAGCGCCAACAGGTCGAGTCGATGCCGCTCCAACAGGTGAGCCGTCTTGCCGCCGGGCGCCGCGCAGGCATCCAGCACCCGCATACCGTCGGCACAGTCCAGCAGTTCGGCGGCATATTGCGCGCCCAAGTCCTGGACCGAGACCAGGCCCTCGGCAAAACCCGGCAACGCGCCTACCCGTACCGGCCGTTCAAGCGCCAGCGCCGTCGGCCCGATTTGCCGGCAGGTCAGGCCGGCTTGCGCCAGCCGGTCGAGATAGGCCGCGACCGTGGTGCGCTGAAGGTTGACCCGCAAGGTCATGGGCGGGTGGTCGTTCATGGCGACGAGCATGGCCGCCCAGGCGTCGGGGTAATGGCCTTGCAGCTTGGTTATCCACCAGGAGGGGAAATTCCAGCGAGCCTCTGGCACTTGTTCGGCGCTGGCAGCTAGGCCGATGCGGGCGCGTATGAAGCTGCGCAATACCGCATTGACAAATCCCTTGGCCCGCGGAAAGAGTTGTTGAGTCAGTGTCACGGCCTCGTTGACTGCGGCATAGGCCGGGGTATCCCGGCCGTCCAGTTCATACAGCGCGGTCAGCAGTAGGCCGGTCAATTCGGGCGGTTTCGGCGGCCGGTCGGTCAAGCGGTCGAGGAAGAAACGCAGGCGGCCCAGATGGCGCATAACGCCGTAACTCAGGTCTTGGGCGTCGGCCAAAACTCGGGGATCGGCTTCTGGCCGCGCGGCGTTGAGCGCTGCGGTTAGACTGCGGCCCTGGAGCAGGACCGCGTTGACCAGTTCGGCGGCCAACTGCCTGGCCGTGGTTGGGCGATGCGTCGGTTCGATCCGGGGCGGGGCGGTCACTCAGACGCCGTGCTTGGCCATGGCCAGAAGGCGGCTGACCCGCTCCTCGGTGGCCGGGTGGGTGCGGAACAAGCCGCTCAGGTCGCCGCCGGTGAGCGGGTTGACGATCATCATCTGGGCGGTCTCGGGGTGCATCTCGGCCGGCGCCATGGGCGTGCCCTGGGCATGGGCCTCGATCCGGCGCAAGGCGCTGGCCAGTGACTCGGGGTCGCCGGAAATCTCGGCGCCGCCTCGGTCGGCGCCGAATTCGCGGGCGCGGGAAATGGCCATCTGGATCAGCATCGCTGCCAACGGCGCCAGGATCATGATGGCTATCTGGACGATGAAATTCGGCCGTTCGCGGTCGCCGCCGCCGAAGAACATACCGAACTGGGCCAGGGTGGAAATGGCGCCGGCCACGGTAGCGGAAATGGTCGAGGTGAGGATGTCGCGATTCTTGACGTGGGTCAGTTCATGCGCCATGACGCCGCGCAGCTCGCGGGCGCTGAGCATCGCCAGTATGCCGCGCGTGGCGGCCACTGCGGCGTGCTCCGGATTGCGGCCGGTGGCGAAGGCATTGGGCTGGGCCTCGTCGATGATGTAGACCTTAGGCATGGGCAAAGCCGCCCGCTGCGCCAGTTCCTGAACGATGGCGTAATACTCGCCGCCAGACTGGGCATCGACCTCCTGGGCGTGGTACTGACGCAGGACCATCTTGTCCGAGTTCCAGTAGGCCCACAGGTTCATTGCACCGCCCAGCAGCAGGGCGATCAACATGCCCTGGGCGCCGCCAAGCAACATCCCGACCGTACCGAACAGGGCGACGATAGCCGCCATCAACAGGGAGGTTTTGAGCCAGTTATTCAACATATCCGTGTACTCCGGAAAAAAGATTCAACCGCCGTAAAGATAAGGGCGGCTCGAAGAAGATCAATTATCCCATGCGTTGTCCGGGCTGGAGCGGATTACCAGCGACGTAGGCCGCCGCCGGCAGGCGTTTGCCGCCCGCCTTCTGGACCGCCAGCAACTCCAGTGCGCCTGCGCCACAGGCCACGCGCAAGGGGATGACGGACAACACCTCGCCCGGATTGCCGGCGCCGGTAATCGGCCGTGCCAGCCATATCTTCAGCGGCCCGCCCTGAAATTGAGTGACCGCGCCGGGGAACGGGTTGAAGGCGCGGATGCGACGATCCAGCACCTCGGCGGGCAGACTCCAATCAATCTGCGCCTCGTCCTTGCCGATCTTGGTTGCATAGCAGGCCAAGCGATCATCCTGGGGAAAGGCGCGGGTCTCGGCTAACCGGGGCAACAGATCGACGATCGCCGCCGCGCCTAATGCCGCCAGTTTGTCGTGCAGGCTGGCGGCCGTGTCGTCCGCTGCGATGGGCAACGGATGGCGACTGAGCAGGGCGCCGGTATCCAGCCCCTTGTCCATCCGCATCAGGGTAATGCCGGTTTCGCTGTCGCCGGCCTCGATGGCCCGCTGGATCGGCGCCGCGCCGCGCCAGCGGGGCAGCAAGGAGGCGTGGATATTGATGCAGCCCTGTCGGGGGATGAGCAACACGTCCTCGGGCAGGATCAGGCCATAGGCGGCGACCACCATGACCTCGGGAGCGACATCGGCAATCGCCTGGCGCGCGGTCGCCGTCTTCAACGTTTCCGGCTGCCCGACCGTCAGGCCATGGGCCAGGGCCAGTTCCTTGACCGGGCTCGGTTTCAGCTTCATGCCTCGCCCCGCCGGCCGGTCGGGTTGGGTCAACACCAGCGGCATGTCGTGGCCGGCTGCGATCAGCGCGGCCAAGGCCTGGGCGGCGAATTCCGGAGTGCCTGCAAAAACGATTTTCATAGATGCGTAATGCCAAGGCGTGACAAGAGGGGCGTCACACAAAGGCCTGACCAATGGGTTGTTTTGTCACTCGTCTCGCCTTTCCTGTCACTGGTTTACATGGTTTCCCGCTGTTGCTTCAACAACTTGTTCCTGATCCGGTCCTGCTTCAGACGCGACAGGTATTCCACGAATACCCGGCCGTTCAAATGATCGATTTCATGTTGTAAACAGGTCGCCAAAAGGCCATGAGCCTCCTGCTCGAACAGTTGGCCCTCGACATTTTGCGCGCTAACCTTGACATGTTCGGCACGGCTGACCTTTTCATAGATACCGGGCACCGAGAGACAGCCTTCTTCATGGGTGATTTCGCCATCTCGCTCCAGTATTTGCGGGTTGATGAATACCATCAAGTCGTTTTTTTCTTCGCTGATGTCGATCACGATCATGCGTATATGCCGATCCACCTGAGTCGCAGCAAGGCCGACGCCGGGGGCGGCATACATGGTTTCGGCCATGTCCGCCGCCAACCGGCGAATCGCCTCGGTTACCTCGGTAACCGGCTGGGCCAGCGTATGCAGGCGGCGGTCGGGATATTGCAAGATTTTCAGCAAGGCCATTATCTAACCTTCACATGGGTGCAAATTCTGAGAAATTAGTTTAAGTTAGCGCTTCGCTGAATATTATAAAATCCAGCATCCTTCAACAACCGAATCATCAGAGGCAGGATCATGCGCAAACTGGCTTTGATCGTCCTACTGGCCGCTTCGTTCGCGGCGGCGGCCGATACCGTGCAACTCAGGGAGAATGCACCAGACCGGCATGTGGTCGTCAAGGGCGATACCTTGTGGGATATTTCGGCAAAATTCCTGAAATCGCCCTGGAAATGGCCAGAACTCTGGCAGACCAACCGGGACCGGATCAAGAACCCGCACTGGATTTATCCCGGCGACGTAATTTATTTGGTCATGACCCCGCAAGGGCCCCAGCTCTCGGTCATAACGACAACCAAACTATCGCCCAGCATCCAGTCCGAGGCCCTACCAGAAACCAGGCAGGCCATTCCCGCGATCCCCTACAGCGCCGTCGAGGCCTTCCTGCGCCGGCCGTCGATTGCCAGCGTGGACTCGTTGGCCAATGCCCCGACCTTGATCGCCGCCGAGGATAACCGCAACCTGCTGACCATCGGCGACCGGGTCTATGCCAGCGGCGTCAAGGCCGACAACGGCAAGTGGAATATCGTTCGTGTCGGCAAGCCGCTCATGGACCCCGATACCGGCGCCGAACTCGCCCGCGAGGTCGCCTATGTCGGCGATGCCGACATCCGGGAGCCGGGCTCGCCCGCTACCCTGACCATCGTCAGCGTCGATCAGGAAGTCCAAGTAGGCGACCGGCTCATCCCGGCGGCGTCGATGGACGGCGGCGATTTCATCCCCCATGCGCCGGAAAAACCGATCGAAGGCAAGATCGTCTCCGCCTTTGGCGGTAGCCAAGCCGCCGCCAAATATTCGACCGTGATCGTCAACCGCGGCCGCCTCGACGGCCTGGAATTAGGCCATGTGCTGACCGTATATCGCGAAGGCCGAGCGATCGGCCCCGATGCCAACGGTAGCCGCCTAGCCTCGTTCGCGCCGAAGAGCGGCTACCTCGATGCCGACCAGGAACGCGCCCATCAGGTTCAATACAAGGATTTTGGCGAAGAAGTCGTCGACCTGGTCGATCCCTTCGACTTCTTCTTCCGCATCTACCCGGACGGCCGTCGGGGCTGGCGCTATATCGACCATCGGTGCCTGAAGCCGGGCGAGAAGGTCGCCGCCGACGAGTTTCACGACCCCGCCAAGACCATGGTCGACTGCCCGGCCACGAAGACAGCAGGGACGCATCAATGGGCCTATATGGACATCGGCTGCCTGAAACCTGGCAAGCAAATCAGCTTCGGCCAGGCGTTCGAGCCCAAGGATGTCTATGAACGCCATTGCCGCCCGCTGAACGTCAAACTGCCAGACGTCAAGACCGGCCATATTCTCATCTACCGGGTGTTCGACCATGTGGCCTATGGCCTGGTGATGGACTCGGCCAATCCTATCTACCTACTCGATACCGTCAAGAATCCTTGACCGAGCCGGCCGACGCCCTCTACTGGCTTGCCCTAGAGGCGATCCCCGGTCTGGGGCCGGACACGGCGCGCCGCCTGCTGGCACGCTTTCCGACGCCGGCGGACATCTTCGCCGCCCCGGTTGGTCTGTTGAAACCGATTGTCGGCGACCAGATCGCCGCCGCCCTGAGTACGCCGGTAAGGCCGGATGACCACCAAGAAACGCTGGATTGGCTGGCGGCGCCCGACGCCCATCTGATTACCTGGAACGACCCTGATTATCCGGAGACGCTGCGCAATATGCCGGATGCCCCAGCCTGGCTGTACGTCAAGGGTCAACGCGCAGTCTTGCGCAGACCCATGCTGGCCATCGTCGGCAGTCGCACCGCCACCGCCCAGGGCAAGCGCGACGCCCAGGCCTTTGCCCAGGCCCTGGCCGAGGCCGGCTTGACCATCGTCAGCGGCCTGGCCGACGGCATCGACGCCGCCGCCCACGAGGGCGGTCTAGCTGGCAACGGCGCCGGCGTGGCGGTGGTCGGCACTGGCCTGGACCGAGTTTACCCGGCCAAGAATCGGGACCTGGCCCATCGGCTGGCGGCAAGCGGCGCGCTGGTCTCCGAGTTCGCCCTTGGAACGCCGCCCCGGCCCGGTCACTTCCCGCGCCGCAACCGGCTTATCAGCGGTTTGTCGCTCGGCGTGCTGGTCGTCGAGGCCGCGCCCCAATCGGGCTCGCTGATCACCGCCCGGCTTGCCGCCGAGCAAGGTCGCGATGTATTCGCCATTCCCGGTTCGATCCACTCGCCACTTGCCAAGGGTTGCCATTATTTAATCAAGCAAGGGGCCAAGTTGGTCGAATCGGCGGCCGACATCCTGGAGGAACTGAACCTGCCCTGGGCCATCGAACTGGCCGCCCGGGAGACCCCTCCGACGGCCGCCGCCGACCCCCTGCTCGAGCAGATGGGCGTCGATCCGATTAGTCTGGATGAACTGGCCGCGCGTAGTCGCTTGACGGTTGAGAGCCTTTCGGCCATGCTTTTTACGCACGAGATGGCGGGCCTGGTAGCGTTGCTACCGGGCGGTCTTTATCAACGACTGTACTGAAAAATGTTCGATATCCTGCTCTATCTCTATGACAACTACCTGGTCGCCGACATCCATCCGGATGTCGAAACCTTGTCGCGCAAACTGGTCGCGATCGGCTTTGAGGCCGACGACGTCGATCGCGCCCTGGATTGGCTGAAGGTACTGGAAATGCTTGACCCCGAGGCCTGCGCGCCGATTGGTCTGGGACTGCGCTGTTATACCGCGGAGGAACAACGTCGGCTCGATCCCGAAGGCATCGGCTTTTTGATGCATCTGGAGAATGCCGGCCTGTTGCCAGGCCAGGCAAGGGAATGGGTGATCGACCAGGCGCTGGCGCTGGAAGACGTCGAGGTCCCCGCCGAAAAGATCAAATGGCTTACCTTGCTGGCCATTTCCCGCCTTCACGGCCCCGACGACGCCATCTGGTTGGAAGACCTGGTACGGGCCGGCGAAGACTACACGCCTACCTATCATTAAGCCGCCAGCCATGCGACTGCTCATTGTCGAATCGCCATCCAAGGCGAAAACACTAAAAAAATACCTCGGGTCCGACTTCGAGGTATTGGCCAGCTATGGTCATGTCCGCGATCTGACCCCCAAGACCGGTTCGGTGGATACCGACCACGACTTCGCCATGAAGTATGAGTTGATCGAGCGCAACCTCCGTCATGTGGAAGCCATCGCCAAGGCGGTGAAGAAGGCCGACGAAGTCTTGATCGCAACCGACCCGGACCGTGAAGGGGAAGCCATCGCCTGGCACCTGACCGAGATACTCAAGGCCCGCAAGTTGCTGGACAAGGTGCCAACCAAACGGGTGGTGTTTTACGAAATTACCGAACGGGCGGTCAAGGCGGCGGTGGCTAATCCGCGCGCGCTGGCTATGGATCTGGTCAACGCCCAACAGGCCAGACGGGCGCTGGATTACCTGGTCGGTTTCAATCTGTCGCCCCTGCTCTGGAAGAAGATCAGCCCCGGCCTTTCCGCCGGCCGGGTGCAAAGCCCCGCGCTGCGGCTCATCGTCGAGCGCGAGGAGGAAATCGAGCGTTTCACCGCCCGTGAGTATTGGACCCTGCATCTTGACAGCCACAAGGGCAAGCAGCCGTTCGGCGCCCGCCTGACCCAGTACGACGGCGAAAAGATTCAGCAGTTTTCCATCGTAACCGAGGCCCGTAGCAACGAAATCGTCGCCGATTTGGCCAAAGCCACCGAAGGCGCCGTGGGCAAGGTCGAAAAGAAGCGTCGCCAGCGTCAACCGGCTGCGCCGTTCACCACCTCAACCCTGCAACAGGAGGCCGTGCGTAAGCTGGGCTTCTCCGCCGAGCGGGCCATGCGCACCGCCCAGCAGCTTTATGAGGGCATTGATACCGGCAAGGGCGCGATAGGCCTCATCACGTATATGCGGACCGATTCGGTAAATCTGTCCCAGGATGCCATCGCCGACATCCGTGCCTACATTGGTCAGACCTTCTCGGCCGATTACCTGCCAGCCAAGGCGCCGACCTACCGCAGCAAGGCCAAGAATGCCCAAGAGGCCCACGAGGCGATTCGGCCCACGGCCATCGGCCGCGCGCCGGATAGCCTCAAGGATCATTTGACCCATGACCAGTTTCGGCTCTACGAGATGGTCTGGAAGCGCGCCCTGGCGAGCCAAATGGCGCCGGCCGAACTGGACACCGTGGCCGTGGATATTGCGGTCGGGTCGAACAAGACCCTGTTCCGGGCTAACGGCCAGACAGTGGCCTTCCCCGGTTTTCTGGCGGTCTACAAAGAAGACGAGGATGAGCCAAACGACAGTGAAGACGAGGCCAAGTTACCGCCCCTGATCGAGGGTGAAAGTGTGCCGCTGGACAAGCTTTATGGCGAGCAGCATTTCACCCAGCCGCCACCCCGTTATTCCGAGGCCAGTCTGGTCAAGACACTTGAGGAATACGGCATCGGCCGGCCTTCCACCTACGCCAGCATCATCTCCACCCTGCTCGACCGGGAATATGCGGTGCTGGAGAAAAAACGCTTTCAACCGACGCCCATGGGCCGGCTGGTGAACTGTTTTCTGACCCGGCATTTCCACGACTACGTCGACTACGACTTCACCGCCCACTTCGAGGAGGAACTGGACGACATCGCCAGCGGTTCCCGGGAGTGGCTGCCGGTGATGGCCGAATTCTGGGGCCAGTTTTCTGGTCAGTTGCTAGCCAAGGCCAAGGTTGACCGGGGTTGCCCGACCGACGAGGTCTGCCCAAAATGCGGCAAACCCTTGCTGCTGCAATCGAGCAAGCGCGGCCTGTTCATCGGCTGCTCAGGTTATCCGGAGTGCGATTACACCCGCCCCTACGGCGACCAACCCGCCCCCGGCGAAGACATCATCCTCGGTCCCGATCCGGCCACTGGCTTGCCGATCAAGCTGCTCAACGGCCGTTTCGGCTGGTATGTGCAGGTGGGCGACATGCCGGTCGACAAGAAGGCGGCCAAACCGCGGCGCGCCTCCTGGCCCAAGGATAAGCCCATCGAAGCCGCCGATCTGGCGACCGCCCTGGTGCTGCTCTCGTTGCCGCGTGAAGTGGGTCACAACCCCCAGACCGGCCTGCCTATTGTCGCCAACGTCGGACGCTTCGGGCCTTATCTACTACACGATGCCAAGTTCAAGTCGATTCCGAAACAGTATGACGTTTACACCATCGACCTGGCCCAGGCACTGGCGGTGCTGGCCGCCCCGGCCGTCGGGCGCGGCGGCGGCGACCCCGGCAGGGAAGTCGGCAAGCATCCGGAAGATGGCAAACCAATCATGGTCAAGGATGGCCGCTACGGCCCCTATGTCAGCCACAACAAGGTCAACGCCACACTGCCCAAGGACATGACGCCGGATTCGATCAGCCTGGGTGATGCCCTGGTCTTGCTCGCCGCCAAGATCGCAAAAGGTCCCGCCAAGAAGCCGGTACGACGCAAGAAAGCGGCTTGATTCCGGCCAGGGTATTCATTTCCGGATAAAAGTAGAGTAAATTGCTAGACTATCTGACCCTTCCCCAAGTGGAGGGAGTCGGGTTTTTATTCAATTCAAGCAAAAGGACCTCAAAATGGCCGTACTCGTTGGTAAACAAGCACCCGATTTCACCGCCGCCGCCGTCATGGGCGACAACGACATCAACGAAAATTTTAATTTGTCCGCTTACATCAAGGGCAAGTATGCGGTGATCTTTTTCTACCCGCTCGATTTCACCTTCGTCTGCCCGTCCGAACTCTTGGCCTTTGACCACCGCCTGGCCGAGTTCAAGAAGCGCAACGTCGAGGTGATCGGCGTCTCCATCGACTCCCACTTCACCCACCTGGCCTGGAAGAACACCGCCACCAACAACGGCGGTATCGGCAAGGTCGGCTATCCCCTGGTCGCTGACATCAAGCATGAAATCTGCAAGGCCTATGACGTTGAAGCCGCCGGCGGTGTCGCCTTCCGCGGTTCGTTTTTGATCGACAAGTCTGGCGTCGTGCAGCACCAGGTGGTCAACAACCTGCCGCTCGGCCGCAACATCGACGAGATGATCCGCATGGTCGACGCCCTGCAATTCGTCGAAGAGCACGGCGAGGTCTGCCCGGCCGGCTGGAAACATGGCGATGAAGGCATGAAGGCATCGACCGCCGGCGTGGCCGAATACCTGGCCAAGAACGCCGACAAGCTGTAAACCTCGAAAAAATAGAACAGGAAAGGGGGCCGCGAGTCCCTTTTCCCATAGCCGATGACAGGACAACCTCAATTACTCGCAGTCGTTGAGTTCCTTGCTCACAATCGGCTGCGTGCGGTGTATGAAGCGTTGGGCTACCAGGTACATAGCGAATTCACCGTGCGCAAGGCCATCGCCTGGCTACGCAAGAACCGGCCTGACATGGTGGTGGCGGATTTCTATTTTCAGCCCGATTTCCGCGACCGGCTAAGTAATCTCGAATCCCTGCTGGCGGCGGTGCAGTCGATGCCCGAGGTGAAGGTTCTGGTGTACTACGACCCGGCCCATCAGGCCGCCCTGGACAAAGTCCGGCAGCGCTTCCGCATCGACGCCGCACTGCCGGTGCCAGTACAGGACAACGTGCTCAAGGCATTGCTGGTGAATGCGTGACGCCGTTGCGCCACACCTCCTATTTCTTCAGCATGTCGCCCTTGCCGGGTTTGCCCAGCCAGGCATCGGCATCGGGCAGGGCCGCTTTTTTTTCGACGATGCTCGGCCACAGCTTGGCCAGCTCGGCGTTGAGGGTGATATAGGCGCGCTGATCGACCGGCACATCATCCTCGGCAAAAATGGCCTCGGCCGGGCATTCGGCCACGCACAAGGTGCAGTCGATGCACTCGTCCGGGTCGATCACCAGGAAGTTGGGGCCCTCGTGGAAACAGTCCACCGGACAGACATCGACGCAGTCAGTGTATTTGCATTGAATGCAGTTTTCAGTAACGACATAGGTCATACGCTTTCCTCGCGGGTGCTTTTTCGCTAGCATAGCGACGTTTTCCGGTTTGGCCAATGCGTCATCCGCCCTAACGCCTTATCTCTTCCACACGAGGTTCCACAAATGAGTGAGCACATCCATTACGTCACCGACGACACCTTCGAGCAGGAAGTCCTGCAATCCCCCACCGCAGTGCTGGTGGACTACTGGGCGGACTGGTGCGGTCCATGCAAGATGATCGCCCCCATCCTGGACGAGGTGTCGAAGGAATACGCCGGCCGACTGAAGATATGCAAGCTGAATATCGACGAAAACCAGCAGACGCCGCCCAAGTACGGCATCCGCGGCATTCCGACCTTGATGTTGTTCAAGAACGGCAACGTCGAGGCCACCAAGGTTGGCGCGTTGTCCAAGTCCCAGTTGACGGCTTTTGTTGACAGCAACCTCTAAACTTCGCTAGTCTTCCGGTGCCCGGTGGTTCTACCGGGCATTTCTCCTCCCCCGTTACCGTTCCCCTTGGCCCATTCCGGCGCCGCCACACCCATAAAATCGACAACCATGCATCTATCCGAGCTAAAACAACTCCACGTCAGCCAGCTTCTCGAAATGGCCGAAGCCAACGGCATCGAGAACGCCAACCGCATGCGCAAGCAGGAACTGATCTTCGCCCTGCTGAAAAGCAAGGCAAAGAAGGGTGAGACCATCAATGGCGACGGCGCACTGGAAATCCTGCCGGACGGTTTCGGCTTCCTGCGCTCGGCGGATACGTCCTACCTGGCCAGTCCGGACGACATCTACATCTCGCCCTCGCAAATCCGTCGCTTCAACCTACACACCGGCGACACCATAGAGGGCGAGATTCGCACCCCGAAGGACGGCGAGCGCTACTTCGCCATCACCAAGCTGGACAAGGTCAACGGCGAACCCCCGGAAGTGCTCAAGCACAAGATATTGTTCGAGAACCTGACCCCGCTGTTCCCCAACGAACGATTCATTCTGGAACGGGACATCAAGGCCGAAGAGAATATGACCGGCCGCATCATCGACATCGTTGCCCCTATCGGCAAGGGCTCGCGCGGTCTCATCGTCGCCCCACCCAAGACCGGCAAGACGGTCATGATGCAGCACATCGCCCACTCCATTACCGCCAACCATCCCGAGGCCGTGCTGATCGTGCTGCTGATCGACGAGAGGCCGGAAGAAGTCACCGAAATGAGCCGCACGGTGCGCGGTGAAGTCGTCGCCTCCACCTTTGACGAACCAGCCAGCCGCCATGTCCAGGTCGCCGAGATGGTGATCGAGAAGGCCAAGCGACTGGTCGAGCACAAGAAAGACGTGGTCATCCTGCTCGATTCCATCACTCGCCTGGCCCGCGCCTACAACACCGTGCAGCCAGCCTCCGGCAAGGTCCTGACCGGCGGCGTCGATGCCAATGCGCTACAGAAGCCCAAGCGCTTTTTCGGCGCCGCGCGCAACATCGAGGAAGGCGGCTCGCTGACCATTATTGCCACTGCGCTAGTCGATACCGGCAGCCGGATGGACGATGTGATCTATGAGGAATTCAAGGGCACTGGCAACATGGAAATCCACCTCGACCGGCGCATGGCCGAGAAGCGCGTCTACCCGGCCATCAATGTCAACCGTTCCGGCACCCGCAAGGAAGAACTGCTGATCGAAGCGTCTATCCTGCAGAAGATATGGGTGCTGCGCAAACTGCTCTACCCGATGGACGACATGGAGGCGATGGAATTCCTCAGCGACAAGGTCCGGGTCACCAAGACCAACGCGGATTTCTTCGACTCAATGCGACGCGGCTGAGGTTAAGCGCGCCGCAGAACTGGGCGGCGGCCACAGGCCGCCCTAGTCAAGAGGTCACAGTCAAAGGGCCGGGCCATGCCCGCCGTCCAAGACTACTTACCCGCGACGTACTGAAATTTACCATTCACAGTTTTGAAGCTGCCAATCACCGGCCCCAGGTCGGCGGGCGCGGTGACAAATTTCTGCACCCGGCACGAATCGGTGCTGATTGCATAGTGATTACCCGCGACATCGAGGATGTAGATCGGCTCAGGGTATTCCTCGGGCGCCTGGTGCAGGGCGATGGCCTCACCTCCCGGCGCCTCCGGAATCTCCAGGCCGCCCATGCATTCCGGTTGCCGCGCCGCCAGGACCGAAACGAACACCTGGTCGCTCCAGAACCATTTTTGGGAACGGGTCAGCGTGATCGCGTGATTACGGTCACCGTCGATCATGTAGGAGGCCGTATCGTTGACGCACCCGGACAAGGTCAGCGGAACCAACGATATGATCGCAATACGCAGGGCTGGCTTCATATCGGTCTCCTTTGATTTACCATGAGTTACTCAATTCCCTGACTGGCCAGATACTCATCGTAGCGGCCGCGATAATCAATGATGCGGCCATCCTGCTTGATCTCGATGACGCGATTGGCCAGCGACGCCACGAACTCGCGGTCGTGTGACACGAATACCAGTGTGCCGGTGAACTGATCCAGGGCGGTATTCAGTGATTCGATCGATTCCATGTCCAGGTGGTTGGTCGGCTCGTCCATGAGCAGCACGTTTTTGCGTTGCAGCATCAGCTTGCCGAACAGCATCCGGCCTTGTTCACCGCCGGAGATGACCTTGACCGATTTCTTCACCTCATCGCCCTTGAACAACAGGCGGCCCAGCGTGCCGCGCAGCAGGGTCTCGGCATCGTCGCCCTCATAGCCGCCCTCGCGGACATAGCCGCCGATCCAGTCGGTGAGGTTTTCGTCGCCGGCGAAGTCGTTGCCATGATCCTGGGCGTAGTAACCCAGGCGGGCCTTCTCGGCCCACTTGATATGGCCGCTTAGCGGCTTCAGCTCGCCGACCAACAGCTTGACCAGCGTGGTCTTGCCGACGCCGTTCTCGCCGATGATGGCGATCTTGTCGCCGGCGTCGATGCTGGCGGTGAAGCCTTGGATGATCGGCGTTGCCGGGTCGTAGCCGAAACGGAGATTTTCAATCTCACAGGCCTGGCGGTGTAATTTTTCCCGCTCGTCATATTCGAAGCGTATCCATGGATACTGTCGGGACGACGGTTTCACGTCTTCCGGTTTCAATTTGTCGATCAACTTCAGGCGACTGGTGGCCTGCTTGGCCTTGGATGCGTTAGCGGAAAAGCGGCGCACAAAATTTTGCAGGTTGGCAATCTTCTCCTTAGCCCGGGCGTTGGCGGCCTGTTGCCGCTCGCGCGCCAGGGTCGAGGCCTCCATATAGTCATCGTAGTTGCCCGGATAGACCCGCAGGGTCTGGAAATCCAGGTCAGCCATATGGGTGCAGACTTGGTTCAGGAAGTGGCGGTCGTGAGAGATGATGACCATGGTCGAGGCGCGCTGATTGAGCACGTCCTCCAACCAGCGGATGGTGTTGATGTCGAGGTTGTTGGTCGGCTCGTCGAGCAGCAGTATGTCGGGATCGGCGAACAGCGCCTGGGCCAGCAGCACCCGCAGTTTCCAGCCCGGCGCGACCTCGCGCATCGGCCCTTGATGCAAGTCGCTCGGGATGTCGATGCCGAGCAACAGCTCGCCGGCGCGCGCCTCGGCGTCGTAGCCGCCCATCTCGCCGAATTTGGCCTCCAGTTCGGCGGCGTGCATGTAATCGGCCTCGGTCGCCTCCGGATTCATGTAGATGGCGTCCTTCTCCCGCATACAGGTCCATAGCTCCGCGTGGCCCATCAGCACCACGTCGAGCACCCGCATGTCTTCGTAGGCGAACTGGTCCTGGCGGAGGTAGGCCATGCGCTCGTGCGGGTCCTTGGCGACGTTGCCGGCGGTTGGCTCCAAGAGGCCGCACAATATCTTCATGAAGGTCGATTTACCGCAGCCGTTGGCGCCGATCAAGCCGTAGCGATTGCCATCGCCGAACTTGACGTTGACGTTCTCGAACAGGGGCTTGGCCCCGAACTGCATGGTGATGTTGGAAGCGGTAAGCACGGCGAACTATCCAGAGGTAAAGAGCCGGTATTTTACCCGACTATGCGCCTGACCCCGGCCGGTCGGAGGTAAGCACGCCACCACTTCACAGTTCCTTGATGAACACCTTCGAGCGGCGCTGCCAGTTGTACATTTCCTTGCGGGTCGCCGGCAGGTCGTCCGGCGTGCCGACGACGAAGCCACGCTCGACAAACCAGTGAGCCGTGCGGGCAGTCAGCACAAACAGCCGTTTCAGACCCTGTTCCCGCGCCGAGTCGGCCACCGCGTTCATCAGCGCCTCGCCCCGGCCACCGTCGCGGAAATCGGGATGCACGACCAGACAGGCCATCTCGCCAGCCTGGGTCTCGGGGAACGGATACAAGGCCACGCAGCCGATGATCCGGCCGTCCAGTTCGGCGACGAAAAAGCGCTCGATTTCCTGCTCCAACAACTCGCGCGGCCGATGCACCAAAACGCCCTCCTGCTCCAGCGGTTCGATCAATTGCAGGATGGCGCCGACATCGTCGATACCGGCATTACGCAGCGACTCAACCGACTGGCGGGACACCATGGCGCCGACGCCTTCATGGGTGAACAACTCCATCAATAGGGCGCCGTCGACGTCGGCGCTGATTAGATGCGCCCGCAGCACACCATTCCGGCAAGCCTTGGCGGCGTGGGGCAGATACAGTTTCATGTCGCCATCCGGCAGATCCTTGACCAGCCTTTGCGCCTGGCTGGCGGTCAGCCGATTGATCGGCCGGCCTTTGGCATCGACGGTATCGCCATAGTCCAGGATGAAGATCAGCTTGTCGGCCCGCAAGGCAATGGCCGCGCTGGTGGCCACATCCTCCAGGGTGAGGTTGAACACCTCGCCAGTAGGCGAATAGCCTATGGGCGAGAGCAGCACAATGTCGCCGGCATCCAGGCGATGCTGGATAGCGTCGGCGGCCACCTTACGCACCTCGCCGGTGAACTGCAAATCGATGCCGTCCACCACGCCGGCGGGCTGGGCGGTGACGTAATTACCCGAGGCGACGCGAATCTCGGCCCCCGCCATCGGGGTGTTGGGCAGGCCGATCGAGAGCATGCTCTCGATGTCCACCCGCACCGAACCGACCGCATCCTTGACGTGCTCCAGGGTATCGCCATCAGTCACCCGACGGCCCTGAACATATTGGGCCTCGCCGCTAGTGTTGAGCCGCTCCTCGACCTGCGGCCGGACGCCATGCACCAGCACCAGGCGGACACCAATGGCATTGAGCAGATTGATATCGTGGACCAGGTCGACAAAATCGTCCCGCAACATCGCATCGCCACCAAAGGCAAGGACGAACGTCTTGCCGCGAAAGGCGTGGATGTACGGCGCGGCAGCGCGGAACCAGTCCACGAAACCAGACATATCGGCGTCAGCAGGCTTAGTAAGGGTCATGAGCAGCTTATTTCCGTGGTACCGAACGCATTATGACGAAACTGGCGGCATTTCCGTGAAAAAACGCCCACCCGACGATCAAAGAAGAAGCAAGTGCATGGCTTAAGTTTAACAAACATGTCACGCCCAATCCGAATAGAGAACGCAAAGGTAAGGCCCCTCCCTCGTAATGAGGGATCGAGAATCGACGTTAAGGATGCGCAAATCGGAAGACGCTGGCATGAACGTGACTCATGGCTGAGCTTCCAATCGGTGAGACTGGCGCAGCCAGGCCTCGATTTCTTCAGTCTGGGGCAGTCCACTCAGCACGACCCGCCGCTCCACCAGCACCGCCGGTGTTTGCGCGAACGGGATACCCAGCGCCTCGGCGTCCTTGAGCACGGTCAGATCGAGCGCTAAGCCCAATCCGGCGGCAGCGCAGGCGAGCCGCTTTTCCAGGCGCAGCAGCGGCTCGCCGGTGCCGACCAGGGTCAGGGCGACGACCGGGGCGCCGGGTGGCGGGGCGATGCAGGCCGGCACAGGGTTCAGCGCTCGTAGCCGGAACACGGAATGCACACGTGCTTGTCGCCCAGCACCCGAACATAGGCCCGCGCGGTCTTGACGGCGACCACGATCAGTACCAGGGCGATGACCCGTTTCAATTGGTCGCCGCCCAGTTTTTCGCTCGCCAACCAGGCCCCCAGGCCGGCCCCTACCGCACTGGCCACACCGGTAGAAACCAGCAGGCCAGTGTCGATCTGGGCGACGCCGACATGCGCCAGGAACCCAGTCAACGATGCGAACAGGACCACGAACGATGCGCTGGCCGAGGCCCGTTTCGGTTCCAGGCCGGCGGCCACCTGGGCCGGGACGATGATGTTGCCGCCGCCCATGCCCACGAAGGCCGCCCCGACCCCCGCCATGGCGAACACCGTGGTCAACGCCAGGGTGACGATGGCGGCGAGGACGAGGCTCATCCACAGCAGCCGCTTTTACCTGCCGCCCGCGCAGCCTGGATCGGCGGACAGGGCACACTGCCGTAGGAGCAGAATACGCAACAGTCGCCGGGTTTCGGCTTGAGCAGGGTCTTGCAGGCCGGGCACTCGTAAAACCACTGGCAGGCGTCGGTGGGCATGACCAGGATTTCGGCGTGACCACAGGCGGGGCAGGTCAATAGGGATTCGGTCTGGATCGCGGTCATGATTCGGACATCTCCGGTTGCTTGCGCCGCAGCACGCCGCTCAATTGCGTGCCGGGCGCCACGGTGTTGAACACGGTGCCGAACTTCTTCACGTTTTCATGCAGAAGCTCCAGACGCCGGTCCGGCTCGTCGGTTTCGACGTGGAAAGTCAGCTTGGCGGTGGCCATGGCCTGTTCATCCAAACAGCGCCTGCCACCAGCGGCGGCGCGATCCGGGCAGCGGTGCATCGTCCTCGATGCGCTCGGGCTTCATGCGCGAGAGTACCCAGCGCGGCGGAATCTTCGCGCCGCTGCACCCGCAGGAGGAGCCCAGGTTGTGGGGATCGAATATCTTGATCAGGCTGGGCTGGGCCGGGCCGGGTCGTCAGCGTAGACGATGCCGCAGTAGTTGTATTCGTGCTCCCGGCGCAGCAGGGCGTCCACCTCGGCCACGAATTTACCAAGCGCCTCGGCATCCAGCGGCGCTTCGGGCGGCGCTTCGCCGGCCAGGCTGGCGTACCAGCCCTCCGGCTCGGCGCGCACCCGTGCCCACAGGTCATCCAGTTGCGGCCAGTGCAGGATGCCCTGGAACGCACCGTTCATGCGGGTTGTGAATTCATTTTCCATATCAACGTGCGCTCCATATCAGGTAAAGGCCAGCGCCATAACCAGCAGCATGAACATCACTCCTGCCTTATGGAATGTGTGCATGACAGACTGGATGGCCTCCGACTTTTCGAGGTTTACCATCATTCAGCGACGACCTCATCGATCAGCTTGAGGGAACCCTTGCTGTTAGCGCTTCCGGCACCGAATACCCTGAGTTGAGACATGGCGCCCGCACTTTATAGCGCGAACTCCTCGTCGAACGGGGTTTCCCCAGTGACCACCGGCAGAGTGAAGGCGCGGTCCCAGATACCCCAGCCGCCATTGAGAACCCGCACATCCCGATAACCAAGCGATTTCAACTGTACCCAGCCCAAGCTCATGCGAAAGCCGTCGTGGCAGTAAAGATAGATGGTCTTGTCCTTGGCCGCTTGTTTGTAGAGGGCAGCCAGACGCTCGACATCGAACCACTTTTGAGTCTGGCCATCGGCGCCGTCCAGGCTGACCACGTTGATCGCGCCGGGGATGTGGCCGCCCTGCACGGAGTGCTTGATGACCTTGCCGGTGTACATGTCGTGCGGCCGGGCATCGATCAGGACCACGTTGGGGTCGCGACGCGAGAGCACCTCGTCGTAGACCTGCTGCCATTCCACATAGTACTGGCGCTTGGCCTGCTTGAGCGTGACTTTGCCAGCCTCGGGCGCGGCCGTGGCGACCTTGGTCAATTCGTTGAAGCCGCTCCACTCTTGCGCGCCGCCGTCGAGCAGCTTTACCCGGCTCATATCGAAACCATATAGGTCCAGCAGGTAATACAGTCGCGCGGCCAGGGCCGAGCGCGAATCGTCATACAGTACCAGGGTGGAATCGTCGTTCACGCCCCAGCCGCGCAGGGTGGACTCGAATTTTTCCTTGCTTGGGAACAACATGATCGAACGGCCGTCGTTGTCGCCCAGGTCCTTGAACCGTTGCACCTGGATGGCGCCGGGAATGTGGCCAATCGTGAAATAGCGGTGCGGGTGATAGCGCACCTCCAGAACCACCAGCTTCGTATTCTTCCCTTTCTCGGCGGAAAGCCAGTCAGCGTCGACCAGGAAAGAACGGTCGGCGAAGGCGGGCAACGACAGAAAAGAAACCAGGACGATTAACAGACCCAGCCATTTACGCATGATGCTCCTCCGAAAAAACGCGGCCGAAAGGCCGTAAAACTTGAAGGGATAAGCTACCGGCCGTCGCTCATCGTTGATCTTTGTTTCACCCAGACATAGAACATGGGCAGATAGAACAGCGAGAGCACGGTACCGATGAGCAGGCCGCCGATGGCGGTATCGGCCAGCGGCGACAGGCGTTCCAGGCCGACGGCGTGTTCCAGGGCCACCGGCAAGAGGCCGGCGATGGTGCCGAAGGCGGTCATCAGAATGGGGCGATAGCGCAGGCGGATGGAATCGCGCGCGGCGGTCAGCGGCGCATCGCCCTCACGCTCGCGGTGGTGGATGAAGTCGACCATCAGGATGGAGTTCTTGACGATGATGGAGAACAACAGAATGATGCCCAGGATGGCCGGCAGGGCCATGGCCTTGTCGAACAGCAAGAGGCCCCACACCGCGCCGATGGCCGACAGCGGCAGCACGAGCATGGCGATGCCGGCCAAGGTGAAGCTGCCGTAGGCCGGCACCAGCACCGCGAACAGCAGCAACATGCCCAGCCCCATGCCGGCCATCATGCGTTTGCTCGACTCCGTGCCCTCGCCGTTGTCGCCCTTCTCCACCAGGGTGACGCCGGGCGGTAGCACAGCACGGGCTGCGGCCTCGGCCTCACCGGCGAGTACGCTGGACGGCGCTTTCTCGCGCCAGGCCAGGATGTCCAGGCTGTATTGCATGCGGTCACGGGTCAGCGTCGAAACCGCCTGGGCACGGGCCAGGGTGCCGAGTTCGCCAAGGCTAACGGATTGACCATTTGGAAGCTGAATGGGCAGCAGCATCAGGGTGGCGGGCTCGGCCCGGTAGGCGTCGCTGAAGTAGCTCTTCACCGGGATCGCGCTGACCGTGGACAGCTTGGATAGGCTGGCCACTGCACCGCCTTTCAGCGGTAGTTGCGCCACCACCATTTCCGGCGTCAGGCCCAGGCTGCGCAGGCGTTCCTCGTCGAGCGCGAGCACGGTTTCCTGGGCGTCGGCATCCCACACGGTGGACACCGAGGTCAGACCCGGCACCCGGGACAAGGCTTCTCGTACCTTGGCAGCGGCTTCCGGCAGGCGGCGCCAGTCCTCGGAATAGAGGCGGATATCCACCGTCGCCTTGATGGTGGACATCGGGGTGATGCCGTAGCCATAGACGTCAGCGGCGGTGACGCCAGGCAACGCGGCCAGGCGTTTACGCAGATCGGCCTCGATCGCCCAAGTGTCCTCGGCGCGCTCAAAGCGGTTGACGTAGGCCAGGGTGAAGGTGGCCTCGGCCGGCAGTTGGCCGGAGCCGAGCGAGATCACCCCCGGCTCCGAACCGAACGCCAGGCTGACCCGTTTCAGTCGCTTGTCCCGCGTCAGTGCCTGCTCGAAGGCGGCCAGCCGGGCCTCCGCCACCGCCACCGGCTCGTTAGCGGAGAAGCGTACATGCGCCTTGATGATGCCGCTGTCCATCGGCGGCAGGGCGTCACGTCCCACCATGGGCATGATCAGTATGAAGCTGGCCGCCAGCAGTGCGTAGGCCGGCAGCACTAACAGCCAGCGACGCAAGGTGCCGCCAGCGAAGGCCCAATCCAGCCAGCGTACATAAAGCCCGGCGCCCGGCCCCAGCGTGCGCTGATAGAGCCGTTCCAGAAAACGTTCGAAGCGGTTCTTCTCTGGCAGGCCGTTGCGGTACCAGAAGAAGGACAGGCGCGGGATGAAGGTGATGGCCACGAAATACGATACCAGCACGGCGATGATGAGTGGAAACACCAGATGCTTGAACATCTGTTCAGTGAAGTCGCCGACGAACATCAACGGCGCAATCACTACGACGGTGGCGATGGTGCCGACGAACACCGGGAACAGCACCTCCTCGGTCCCTTTGCGGATGGCGCTGGTGACGTCCTCATGCAACTCGCCCAGGTGGCGTTCGATGTTTTCCAGCACCACCACGGCATCGTCCACCAGCATGCCCAGCGCCAGAATGATGGCGGTCAGCACGATGGTGTTCATCTCCTTGCCGGTGAGCCAGAGCACGGCCAGGGTAATGAGGAACACCAGCGGGATGGAAATCAAGGCGGTAGTCACTGCACGCCAGTTGCCGAGGAAGAACAGGATGACGATGCTGGTGAAGATGATCGCGTCGCGCAGCGCCTCCATCATGTTGTTGTTAGATGTCTCGATCAGTTCGCCTTGGGTGTCGGCGACGGCGATTTCCAGGCCAGGGTAGCGCGCCCGCAGTTCCGGCAGTTTCGCCTCCGCCTCGGCGATAGCCTCGGCCACCGCGCCGCCAGGGGCACGCTGGATGGCCACGGCGATAGCCGGCTTGCCATTGCCGTGATAGGCGGAGAAGCGTTCACCCTCGCCCAGCCGGATGTCGGCCAGATCGCCCAGCGCCAGGCCGGGCGCGACCGGCAGCAGGCGCAGGCGCTGGGCGTCGCTGCCTTCGCCGTAGATGGTCAGCGTGGTCGAAGCGCCGCCGCCTTGCAACGTGCCCAGCGGCCAGTCACGGTTGACCTTGGCCAGCAAATCCTGGAATTGGGCCTGCGAGAGGCCGTGGCGAGCCAGCTTCAAGGGATCGAACTCCACCCGTAGCGTCGGCTCATGACCGCCGAATATCTCGACGTTGGCGACATGTGGCTGGGTAATCAGCGCCGCGCGTAAATCGTTTTCCGCCAGCAGGCGGACTTGCGACAATGAGAGCCCGCTGCCCGCCTTGGGCGACACCGCCAGCACCATGACCGGATTGGTGAAACTGCCGATCGGGTAGATAGCGGACGGCGGCACTTCCGGCGGCAGCCTGGCGCGCACTTTTGAGAGTGCATTGGAGACGTCGACCAGGGCGGCGTCGAGACCTTTGGTGTATTCGAACTCGGCCTTGACGATGGACACCTCGTTCTTGCTGGTGCTCTCCACGTTACGCACGCCGGAGAGGGCATAGAGTTCCTGCTCGATGGGCCGCGACAACTTCTGTGCCACGGTCAGCGCCGCCGCGCCCGGCAACTGGGTGATGACCATGACCTGCGGCCGCTCCACGTCCGGATACATGTTGCGCGGCAGATTGAGATAACCCACCACCCCAAGCAGGGAGGCCATGAGCAGGATGATGGCCAGCAACTGGGGGCGGGCGTGGAAGAAGCGGAACATGGTTTACTTCCCTGCGATATAGGGCGCGCCGGCCAGGAGCCGGGTGAGGATGTCCGGGCTGGCGCAGGCGACGCGGGCGCCAGCGAGGGTTGTGTCGCTGCTTGCTACGCCCTCCTCGCCACTGGCGGCCACGGCGACGTCCAGACGTGCCACGCGGCCGCCGTCAAGCAGCTTCAACACGGCGGCGTGCTGGCCGTCATCACCTAGCAGGCAGGCGCGCGGCAGCAGCACAGCGGTGTCGGCGCGAAAGATTTCCAGCCGGGCCGAGGCGCGGGAGCCAGGTTGCAGGGCGGCGTGGCTTTTGGCTTCAAAGCGGGCCATGCCCTGCCCCACCGCCTCCGGCCAGGGAGTGAGCGGCAAAGTTTCATTGCCGATATGCAGGGTTTTGGGGTGCAGGCCGTCCGGCACGTTCGCCAGCAGGCGCACGCCAGCGGACAGGTCCATCACCTTCAACAAGGGCTTGCCGGGCGCAGCCAGGTCGCCGGGCTGGGCCAGACGCTGCGTCACCACGCCATCGAACGGCGCGGCGATCACGCCGTAACGCAGATTCTCGCGCGCCGCGCCGGCTTGCGCCTCGGTCGCCCGCAACAACGCGCGGTAACTCTTCACCGCGTTGCCGGCGGCGGTCTCGCGGGCACGCGCCGCTTCCAGGGCGGCTTGCGCGGCCTGCACCTGTTCCAGCGCCACACCGCCGATGGCGAGCAGGGATTCCAGACGCTGATTGCGCTCCTGCTCCGCCTTCAGGTTGCTACGCGCCGCAGCCAGGTCGGCGGCAACGCTGCTTTCCTGCAAGCGTACCCGCGCCAGTTCCGCCTCGGCGCGCAAACGGTCGGCCTCGGCCTGGGCCAGATCCAGCCGCACCAGCACCTCGCCCTTTTTGAAGCGGTCGCCTTCGAGGCGGGTCAATTCGGTGATGTTGGCAGAAAAGCGGCTGGCCAGCACCGCTTCACGCGCTGCCAGCACCTCGACGCTGGCGGGCAGGGTCAAGGTCACCGATCCGGCAGCGAGACTACGCGCCGCCACCACCACGGCGGGGATGCCAGCCACGGGGCGTTGGGCCACCTGGGCGCGCTTGTGCCTGACGGCCAGCACGGCGCCGACTATCAGGACCAGGAGGATCACGGCGATCAGGAGTTTTTTCATCATTTCGGGTCCAGTATCTCGATGTATTCGGTTTCCGGCGTACCCGCCAGCACCTGGGCAGCAGACCAGGCATAGGCGGCCTGGGCGCGGCTGCTGGCGAGGCGGTATTCGGCATCGAGCAGGTCGCGCTCGGTGCGCAGCAGGTTTTCCAGGGTCTGCGCGCCCAGCCGGGTCTTTTCCCGTTCCACCGTCACCACCTCGGTGCGATAGGCGCTTTCGCTTTCCAGGGCCACCGCCGTGGCGCGCGCGCTGTCATATGCGGCCTTCAAGCTGGTCAGTTGCTTTGCGGTCTCGCGTTCGGTGGCGCGACGCTCGTCGTCCGCCACGCGCGCCCTGGCCGCCTCGGCGTCGGACTGATGCCAGGCGCTGGGCGTCAGCGGCACGGCCAGTTGCACGCCGGCTTCCCATATCGCGTTGTCGGCGCCGCCGCCATGTTGGTCGAACCAACTGCCGTTGAGCGACAGTTGCGGCCGCAGACCGCGCCGGCTTTCGTCGGCCCGGGCGCGGGCGCTGCTGGCGCGGGTGGCGGCCAGTTTGACCGGCAGGGTCTCGGCCAGCGCCGCTACGCGCCAGGCCGGTTGCGCGATCGTCGCCTCCGCCGGACGGCGGCGCTGGCCGCTGGCTTCATCCAGTTCCGCCAACGCGGTGTCCACCCCTACCGCCAGTTGCGCCTCGTCGGCCAAAACCCGCTGGTATTCACTCTCGGCCAGGCGCAGAGATACGCGGGCAGTCTTGCCCAACGCAACCTCCTTTATCAGCCGGTCGCGGAAGGCGGTCACGCTGGCCTTGAGTTTGCCCAGCGCCTCGGCCTGCCGGACCAGGGCTTGCAGGCGGAACCAGGCAGCGGCGATTTGATGCATCCGCGCCAAGCGATCTTGAGTTTCAATCAGGCGGGCGGCTTGCAGGTTGCCTTCCGCCCGCTCACGGGCCTTCGCTACCACCCCGAATACGTCGATGGGCAGGCTGTAGATCACACCGGCGCGGGCGATGTCACGGCTCACGTCGGGCGGCGCCGGGTCGCCCGGCGTGTAGGCGCCCACCACGCGCGGATGCTCGAAACGAGACAGCCCCGCCAGCAGGCTGCCCTGACCGTAGTAGCGCGCCTTGGCCGCCTTCAGGTCGGCGCCGGCAGCAGCCACGTCGCCGGCGCGGGCGGCGGCGCGGGGATGGTCCAGGCTGGCATGGAGCAGGTCGGCCAGGGGACCGGCGGAAACCAGCGCCGGCCAGAGGGTTAACAGTAGGACGGACAATCGCTTCACGACATCTCCTTGCCAGCAGTTATGACGATCTCAAGCGCAACCACCGCTACCACAACAGCAGCCGCCAGCCTTGGCCGACGCCGGCGCGACGCTGGCAGCCGATAGCCAAGCGGCGATCTTGTCGCGGCTGGGTACGCCGCCGGCATGGACCACCTTGCCGTCGATCACCACGCCTGGGGTGGACAGGACGCCATACGCCATGATGGCGTGGATGTCCTCGACCTTTTTGAGTTGGACCGTGATGCCTTTTTCAGCGGCGACCTCCTCGATCAGTTTAAGGGTGGTCTTGCAGTTGGCACAGCCCGTGCCGAGTACCTTGATATCCATGATTTCTCCATTCACAAAACCAGATTGAACACATAGCCTACCAGCAGGATGCCGGCGGCCACCACACCCGCGAAGGTGGCGATCAAACGGGGTTTGAGCACCTTGCGCAAGATAATCATTTCCGGGGCGGACAGGGCGATCACGCTCATCATGAAGGCCAGCACTGTGCCCAGCGCCGCGCCCTTGCCCATCAACGCCTCGACGATGGGGATGATGCCAGCCGCATTGGTGTACATCGGCACGCCGATCAGCACCGCCGCCGGCACCGACCACCAGGGCGCGTCCTTGCCCATGATCGAGGCCATGAAGTCCTCCGGCACATAGCCGTGGATGCCCGCGCCCAAGGCGATGCCGGCGATGATGTAGGGCCATACCTTGCCGACGATCTCGCTGACATGATGGAAGCCGCTGGCGATGCGTTCGCCCCAGTTCGTTTCACTGCCTTCGACGGCAGCCGGCGGCTGACTGCTCTGCATGGCCCGCACCCAGTCTTCCAGGTGATTTTCCATGCCCAACTTGCCGATGACCAGACCGGCGATTATGGCCACCGTCAGGCCCAGCCCCATGTAAAGCGCCGCGACTTTCCAGCCGAACATACCGAACAGCAAGGCCAGCGCCACCTCGTTGACCATAGGCGCCGAGATCAGGAACGAGAAGGTCACCCCCAGCGGTACACCGGCCTGCAAAAAACCGATAAATAGCGGCACAGCGGAACACGAACAAAATGGCGTGACGATACCCAGACTTGCCGCCATCACGTTACCGACGCCCAGCCGCCGCCCGGACAGCATGGCGCGGGTGCGCTCCGGCGAGACGTAGGTGTGAATGATGCCCATGACGAAGACGATCCCGGTGAGCAGCAACAGCACCTTGGGCGTGTCATAGAAGAAGAATTGCAGCGCGCCACCCAGGTGGCTGGCGGGGTCCACCGGCAAGGCCGCGACCAGCGCTTCGGCCGCAGGCGCCAGGGCCCGGTAGAGGACGAACCAGAGCAGGCCAGCCAGGGGCAGGAAGAACAGCGGCTGCTCGATAGGCCAGCGTTTCAGTCGGGCGGCAAAGGCTTGCATGTCAGGGTCTCCGTTTGAATTGGGCGAAGCAAAACGCACCTCACTGTAGAAGACGGTTTGCAGTAAAAAAAGATGCAGGCGATGAAGAAATATCAGGAAGAAGCCTCGCGGCTCCTCCCTCCCACACCACCGGACGAACGGGTCACGTATCCGGCGGTTCGATGAATTGAATTCTTACCATGCGGCAAGGCTCGGTACTCCCAGGCGCAATGGTAAGGCCAAAGCCAGAGCGGGTGTCTTCGACCATCGCCATGGCCCGTGGGCGGACTTGCTGGTGTTCCACGCTTCGCGCACGGCGACGCCGCACCTGCACAGTTCCCTATAGCCCGCCGGCCCCCATTGTTCGCGATATTTTGTAAGGAGTGGCAAGTGATGCAACTTAGCTAGACCTGACCCCACCGGTTTGACCCCACCGGTTTTGTGCTGACCCCACCGGTTTTGTGGTGGCCACGTCATGCCAAGAAATCATCCTGGCATACATCGTCGAACCGTCTGGCCGCAGGCATGGGATGTCCAGCGGCGAGACATCCCCGCACACCAAATCGCCCGGCATGAGCGCCCGCGCCGTACGCCGGACGGGCGTCAAGTTATCGTCGTAGATCGCCTTGCCGTCGCGCAAGGCCTTTCCCGAAACCCGGAAATGCTGCCCCTCGGCCGCCAAAAAGCGCCGCGCCGCCGGCAGCGTGAGCAGCCGCGCCAGCCACCCGTCAGGGCATCCTCCGGCTCGTAAATCCTTCGCCATCCAGGCCGTGGCCTTCAGCCAGCACTGCCGCTCGCCATCCGCCCCGCCCGTCCACGCCCCGCGCACCTTGTCACGCAGCATCTCGGCCAGTTTGGGCATGTCGTAGCCCCGCTCCGCAGCGCCTGGCCAGGCCGAGAGCAGCCCGGCGGCCCAAGCCTCGAACTCGCTCGACACCATCGCCCGCGCCACGCCCCGGTCGGCCCGTCTGCCCAGGCGGATGAGCGCATCCAGCCCGCCCACGCGTAACTTTTCCTCGTAGCGGTACACCTGCTGCCACGACCGGCCCAAATCCCGGGCGATCGCCTCCGCCATCGCCCGCCGTCCGCGGTGGCGGTCCGGCAGGGCCAGCAAGGGCTGCAATGCGGCCATGATCTTGCGCGCCTGCGTCACACGCGCCGCGTCCTGCTCGGACACCGGCGCCACCAGCGAGCCGATGAGAATCGAATGGGTGGCAGGGGTGGCCGCGCCCGCGACCTCGCTCAAGGCCCACTCGTCGAGGTGAGCCCCCCGCCGTGCGCCTCCGCCGGCAGCACGCCGTGCCGGAGTGCCACCCCCGCCGGGGAGCCCACCCGTCCCGGTGGCCGCCGGGATGGCCAACTGGCCGACGGGCGAGGGCACCCCCGTCTGGATGGACTCCCCGGCGGGGGCGGCCGGCATCACCGCGCCCGCTTCACATGCGGCAGATGTCCCATGCGCGGAGTGGCCCACGAAATCGCCGCAGCCTCCGCCTCCTGCCGAAATCGGGAGGCTGGGTTTAGCTGCTTGCTCGCCATTTATCCGCTCCTTCCGCTCTGTTTTTTCGGCCCTCGCCGCCTGCTGCGCCTCAAGCGGCAGACTGGACAGCGCGATCTCGATGCCCTTGCCTCGCACTTTTGAGCGATGCACGAGCAAATTTTTTTGGCTCATCCGCCTGATCGACACCTCGTGTGTAGGCATCCCAGGCAACCGCATCGTAGCGATCTGCTGCGGCGTCAACCAAATCTCTCTCATGATAATTCCCGGTACAACGCGGCGGCGATCTCTGCGCGCTGATCTTGCGGCATGCCGCGTCGGCAAGCCTCGTCGGCTGCGGCGATGCACCTCACCAACCGCTTGAACCACGCCCATCCGCCGCGCAGCCGCATCATCGCACCGCCTCCAGTTCCACATCTGCTTCCAGCGTCCGCCGCAGATCGCGCATGATCGCCCGCTTGATGCCGCCCAGCGGCTCGTGGTCGTCCCGCATGCCCCAGTCATAGACCGCTCGGCGCGCCGTCACTGGCAGGTAGCCGTGCGCCAGTGCCCACGCGGAAAGACTGCGCCATCCGCGCAGGGCCAGCTTGCCGCGAACCTGATCCATCGTCCCTAGTTGCTTCATAACTGCTAAACTCGTAGCTATTTAGTACAGTGTAGCGCACTTTTGAGCGAGTATGTCAACTACTTTTGAGCGATGTCGTGCACGATTCGCGCACGATTCGGATGCACTTTTCTCCCTGAATCGTGCATCCCAGTACGAATCGTGCGCACGATTCTCAAGAGCAAATCGTGCATGAATCGGACTTTCCTGCCCGCCTGAAGGAATGTATAGGCGATGAGTCAGTTGCGTCCTTTGCTCGACGCTGCGGCTTCTCTGAAGGTCTCATAAGGGCCTACCTTAAGGCCCAGAAGCGGCCAGGGATGGAGAGGATTGTTCGCATTGCCGAAGTCGCTGGCGTCACCCTGGACTGGCTGGCCACAGGGCTCGGCCCGCGCCGCCGTGCAGACGCGCAACCCCGCGCCAGTATTGAAGATTTGGCAGGCCAGCACGCCCGCCGATGGGAGAAAATCATCACCCTCATCGAGGGCATTGAGGACGAATCCGCTCACGTCGCCGCAATCGAGGAGCTTTTTACGCGCGCTCAATCTTCGGCAGAGATTGCCGATCTCCGTCAGGCCGTCAAAGCCCTGACCGAAGCCCAAAAAAAACGCGCCTGACCCCTACAGCCAGGCGCATCACTAGATTTTTTTCGTCGCACGCAATGCGAGCACGCCCCTCACATGTCAAAACTGTGGAAAACTCGCCTAACCTACTGATTTCCCGCCCCTTCCCGCCCCTTCCCGCCCCTTCCCGCCCCTTCCCGCCCCTGTTCTGTCGCATCTACTTTGTCGCATCTAATCTTTTCACTCCCAGTGGCCCCCTCGGCACGAAACAGCATACCTTCCCCGCTGCATCAAAGCGCACCTGGCAGGCGCTGGATAGATGTTCTCGTAGACGCTTGCGCGCCCGCTGCACGCGCGACTTGGCGCCGGGCAGGCTAAGACCTTTCAGGCGGGCATATTCCTCTTGGCCCAGGCCTTCCAGGTCGCACAAGGTGATGGCCTCGCGGTCTTGCACGGACAGTTCCGCCAGGGCGCGCGGCAGGCATTGCACCAAGGTGTCCACCGGCACGGGGTCATCGATTTCGTGTACCAGATCGTCCGGCAGTTCAACCAGTTCCTTTTTCAAACGCAAGCGGTCGGCCAGGGCATTGCGCGCCACCTCGTACAGCCAGGCGCGGGGGTTATCGATCCGGCAGAACTTTTTGTCCTGGCGCAGGGCCTTCAGAAACAGGTCCTGCAACAGGTCCTCGGCGTCGTGCTGATTACCCAGGCGACCCCGGAGCCAGGCACGCAGCTCGGCCTCATGGCGACGCCAGGCGGTCATCAGGCAGTTCATGGACGTTGCCAGGGTCCTAACCTGGCTTGACGGCCTGGATATTGGCCGAGGCGATGTAGTTCTCGACGCCGCGCCCCGGCGCCCATTGGCGGATGTAGTCGCGGCTGGCGTCTTTCGGCGCAATGTGGATTTCAACGAAGCCGGCCGCTTCGAGCAGGGCAGTCAGTTCGTTCACGCTGACCGCGCCGGCAACGCAGCCGGTGTAGAGGGCGACCTCGGCCTTCATGGCGTCCGGCAGTTCGGCGGTGAGTATGATGTCTGAGATGGCCAGCCGGCCGCCCGGCTTCAGCACCCGCCAGGCATCGCGGCAGACCTGGGCCTTGTCGGGCGCAAGGTTGATGACGCAATTTGAAATAATGACATCGACTGTGGCGTCGGCCACCGGCAGGTGCTCGATCTCGCCGAGGCGGAAGTTGACGTTGGCGTAGCCGCCCCTGGCGGCGTTGGCGTGTGCCTTGGTGAGCATGTCCGGGGTCATGTCGACACCGATGACCCGGCCGGTTGGACCGACCGCGTGGGCGGCCAGAAAGGCATCGAAACCAGCGCCGCTGCCCAGGTCGAGCACGGTCTCGCCCACCTTGAGATTGGCGATGGCCTGCGGATTGCCGCAGCCGAGTCCGAGGTTGGCGCCTTCCGGTACGGCGGCGGTCTCCTCGGCGCTGTAGCCGATGCCTTGTGTCAGCCGTTCGGCCGTCGATCGCTCCGTTGGCGTGCAGCAACTTGGGCCGCAACCGCAGCCGCCGGAACGGGCGATGACAGCATAGGCGTCGCGGACTTGCTGGTGGATTTTGTCGTGTTCCAGGTCGCTCATGGATGTTCCTTAGTGAGAGGTAATGCCGGCTTCATACCAGCCTTTGCTTCGGTTGACGATCTTGACTACCAAGAGCATCACCGGCACCTCGATCAGCACACCGACCACAGTGGCCAACGCCGCGCCGGACTCGAAGCCGAACAACGAGATGGCCGCCGCCACCGCCAGCTCAAAAAAATTGGAGGCGCCGATCAGGGCCGACGGGCAGGCGACGCTGTGCTTCTCGCCGACCGTGCGGTTGAGCCAGTAGGCCAGGGCCGAGTTGAAGAAGACCTGGATCAGGATCGGTACCGCCAGCAGCGCGATAATCAGCGGTTGGTTCAGGATCGCCTCGCCCTGGAAGGCGAATAGCAGCACCAGCGTGGCCAGCAGGGCCAGGATGGAGGCTTGGCCGAGCGTCGCCAGGGTGGCGTCAAACCGGACTTGACCCTGTTTCAGCAAGGCCTTGCGCCAGACCTGCGCCAGGAGCACCGGGATGACGATATACAGCAGCACCGAGGTGAACAGCGTCGCCCACGGCACGGTGATGGCCGACAGGCCCAGCAGCAAGCCAACGATGGGCGCGAAGGCGACGATCATGATGGTGTCGTTGAGCGCCACCTGGGACAAAGTGAAGTATGGGTCGCCATTGGTGAGCCGGCTCCAGACGAAGACCATGGCGGTGCAGGGCGCGGCGGCGAGCAGGATGAGACCGGCCACGTAACTATCCAGTTGTTCGGCTGGCAGGTATGGCGCGAACAGATGGCGGATGAACAGCCAGGCCAGCAAGGCCATGGAAAAGGGCTTGACCGCCCAGTTGACCAACAGGGTGACGCCGATGCCGCGCCAGTGTTCCTTGACCTGAGCCAGTGCGCCGAAGTCGATCTTCATCAGCATGGGGATAATCATTACCCAGATCAACAAACCGACCGGCAGGTTGACCTGGGCGACCTCCATGCGGCCCAAGGCATGAAACGGCGCCGGGAACAACTGGCCCAGGACCACGCCGGCGACGATGCACAGCGCGACCCACAGCGACAGCCAGCGCTCGAACAGGCTCATCGGGGCGCCGGCGGCGCGTTTGGCGGTGACTTCGCATTGGGCCGACATGGTTACAACTCCAGCGCGGCGCGCACGGCGGGCACCAGTCGCTCGTGGATGGCGTCGCGCACCGCGATGAACGACTCCAGCGGCTCACCGTGCGGGTCGTGGAAGGGCAGGTGGATGGACCGCACAGGCTTCGGAAAGATCGGGCAGGTCTCCTTGGCGTTGTCGCAGACAGTAACCACGAGATCGATGGGCTCGTTCAGGAACACGCTGACGTCCTTCGGGTACAGCCCGTCGGTGGCCAGGCCGATCTGATTCAGCGCCGCGACGGCGCCATCAGCCACCTTGGTCTGCGGCCGAGTGCCGGCAGAGACGGCGCGGGCCCGGCCGGCGAGGTCGTGGTTGACCAGGGCCTCGGCCATTTGCGAGCGACAGGAGTTGCCGGTGCAAAGTATAAGGACGGTGGGGAGTTTGTTCATGGCGCAATCTCGGTAGGGAAAAAGATCGGACAGCTTAGCCCGAAAATCTTACATATATATGACATAGCATATATTCAAGCACAGCAACGGACTGGCCGGCACACCATATCAGCCAGTCGTTTACTGTCCGCCTTGCCGAATGGATTCGGGCTATCGCGGGCCAGCGTCTCCAGGATGCGATAGGCCCAGAGTGGCAATTGCGGATCGAGTCGGTAAAAAATCCAGGTACCTTCTCGGCGCAGGCTCAATAAACCAGCTTCGCGCATGATGGCCAGGTGGCGGGATGTCTTGGGTTGAGGCATGTCCAGGGCCGCAGTCAGTTCGCATACGCACAACTCACCCTGGACCAGAAACAGTGACAATAACCGGCGACGAGTTGTGTCCGAGAGTATTCCGAAGAAGTCTTGAGTGTCCATCGTGTGCCACATTATATTCACAATAACGAATATAACAAGCAGCGAAATAGTGCTTATGGAATCTGTGCCAAGACCAACAGTGAGGCTAGGCTGAAGCCAAAATGGAGCCAGGCCCGCAACCGGTAGCGATTGGTCAGTTGTTGCGGCGGAAAACTGGCGATGAGGAACGGCCGGCCGCTGCGTGGCCGGGTCAGGACATAACTGGCCAGGGCGGCATCCTGGCGCGCGGCCACCTCCCGCTGGGCGGCGGTCTGGGCGAGTTGCCATTCTTGCGAATCGATCTCGTCGTTACCGTCCAGGTCGAAACGACGATGTAGCGTGTCCCAATCCTGCTTCCATTCTTCCAGCACCTTGCCCTGTTCAGCACGCGGGTCGAGCTGGCCCTGGCTACCGAATTCGCCCTGGGCGTAGATCGGTGCATCGATCAGCAACAGCTCCTCTTCGAGCCGATAGTCGCCGTCACGGTAGCTCTCTTGCCGGTCGGTCAGGATTTCCGCGCCGTCCGGATCGATCTGGCAGCGGCCGGCACCGTCGTCCAGGATAAACGGGCTATCGCTTTCGCCGGATTCGATCTGCCGCCATTTATCGTTGCTGAGTTTGAAACGGCGATAGCGATACCACAGGCAAGGCAGGCTGTGCGCGGGACTCAGCACCTCCTGGCCAGGCAGCGGCCGGCCCTTGCCGATCAGCTCGACATAGCCTTGGGCGGCCGATGCGATGCGCGAGGTCGGGGTGTCGCGGATGGCCCGCAGCCGGCGCAAAGCCAGCAACCAGGCAACCAGCGCCGACAACAAGGCGGCGACCAGGCAGGCGATCCGGATGGCGCGGCTGTGCGAGAAAAACCCGGCCGGAACCAGGATCAGGTAGCCGCCGCCGGACAGGAAGTCGCGCCAGATACGGAGCATCAGCCGCCGAATAAACGCTTGATGTCCACGTCGCGTTTTTCTTCGGCATCGAAGCTCAACATCTGCGCCCGGCGGAAGCTGAACATGCCGGCGACGATAGAGTCGGGAAACTGTTCGATGCGCACGTTATTGATGTTGACGCTGGCGTTGTAGAGCTCGCGCCGATCGGCAATGGCGTCCTCCAGCGTGCTGATACGGCGCAAGAGTTGCATGAATTGCTGGTTGGCCTTGAGGTCCGGATAGGCCTCGACTACCGCGAACAATTGGCCCAGGCCGCTACGCAACGCCGTCTCGGCCGCGCCCAGCGCCTGGATGTCGCCGCTTTCCCGCGCCCGATGGACCTGGCCGCGCGCCTCGGTCACCCGCTCCAGCGTGGCCTGTTCGAATTCCTTGTATTGCCGGCAGGTCTCCACCAGCTTGGGCAGCTCGTCGTGGCGTTGCTTGAGCAGCACGTCGATGTTGGCCCAAGCCATGCCGACGTTGTATTTGATCTGGATCAGGGCGTTGTATACCGTGATGCCGTAGATTGCGATCAGTAGCAGCAACCCCAAAACGATAACGATGAGCGCCAGCATGATTTCCCCCTCTTGGGCTGGATGGTTTTGGCCGATCATAGTGGAAACGGTCTGGTATGGCGATCCCGAAGAAATGACGGTGTCCGTTGAAGGCCGCGCTGTGCCTACCTATACTGGGCGGATACCCGGTTTCTCAGTCCATCAGGAATAGAAAATGGCCAACTACGACATCGAACACATCCGCACCCTCGCCCTGGTCGGTCACGGAGGCGCCGGCAAGACCAGCCTCATCGAGGCGCTGTTAGCCAAGAGCGGCGCCATCACCGCACCGGGCAGCGTCGACAAGGGCGACACCGTGTGCGATTACGATCCGCTGGAGAAGGCGCACCGACACTCGATGAAACTGGCTGTGGCCCATCTCGATCACGCCGGAACCCGCGTCCATCTGCTCGATACGCCGGGCTACCCGGACTTCATGGGTCAGGCCATGTGCGCCCTGGATGCGGTAGAAACGGTGGCCGTGGTAATCGATGCTCAGAAGGGCATCGAACTCACCGCCAGCCGCATGATGCACTGGGCCCAGACCCGCAACCTGGACCGCATGATCGTAGTCAACAAGATTGACGCGCCAGGCCTCGATTTGCCGGGTTTGCTGGCGAATATTCGGGCTGCGTTCGGGCGCGAATGCCTACCCATCAACCTGCCGTCGGCGGGCGGCGCCGATGTCGTGGACTGCTTCTTCACCCCGAGTGGCACGGCCGATTTTTCGTCCGTGGCCGAGGCCCATCAAGCCCTGGTCGATCGGGTGGTGGAGATGGATGAGGACCTGATGGCCGTCTATCTTGAGCAGGGTGAGGTGCGCCCGGAGCAACTGCACGCGCCCTTCGAGCAGGCCCTACGCGAAGGCCATCTGGTGCCGGTCTGTTTCGTCTCGGCCCAGACCGGGGCCGGGGTTGCGGCGTTCCTGGACATCATGGTCAAGCTGCTACCCAATCCGGCCGAGGGTAATCGGCCGATGTTCGTGCGCGGCGAGGGCGAGGCGGCCGAACCCTTCCGCTCCGAGCCGGACCCGGACAAACATGTCATCGGCCACGTATTCAAGGTGGAGATCGACCCCTATGTCGGCAAGATAGGGGTATTCCGGGTTCATCAAGGCGTGGTTTCGCCCGGCAGCCAGCTTTATATCGGCGACTCACGCAAGCCCTTCAAGGTGAGCCATTTGTTCATGCTCCAGGGCAAGCAATTGACCGAGGTGGAGGCCTGCGGACCCGGCGACATCTGCGCCGTCAGCAAGATCGACGACCTTGATTTCGATGCCGTGCTGCACGACGCCCCCGACGACGACCACATCCATATGGAGCCGCTCGATTTTCCCTATGCGGTATTCGGCCTGGCGGTGCGCGCCAGGAAACAGTCCGATGCCTCCAAACTGACCGAGGTGCTGCACAAGCTGGCGGCCGAGGACCTGGGCCTGCATGTCGAGCACGACGCCACCACCCACGAAATCGTCATTCGCGGTCTGGGCGAGCTGCACCTGGCCAATGTCCTGGAGAAGATGCGCGAGCAGTTTCACCTCGACGTGGACAGCCATCCGCCGGCCATTCCCTATCGCGAGACCATCCTGACCCCGGCCGAGGGCCATCATCGGCACAAGAAGCAGTCCGGCGGCGCCGGCCAGTTCGGCGAGGTCTACCTGCGAGTCGAGCCTATGGCCCGGGGCCAGGGTTTCGAGTTCATCGACGCGGTCAAGGGCGGCGTGATCCCCGGCGCCTTCATCCCGGCAGTGGAGAAAGGCGTGCGCCAGGCCATGAACCTGGGCGCGGTGGCCGGCTTCCCGCTGCAAGATGTGAGGGTCACCGTCTACGACGGCAAGAATCACCCGGTCGATGGCAAAGAAGTCGCCTTCGTCGCGGCCGGCAAGAAGGCCTTCCTGGAGGCCATGAGCAAGGCCAGGCCCATTGTCCTGGAGCCTATCGTCAACATCGAGCTGACCATACCCGAGAGCCACTTCGGCGACGTCAGCGGCGAGATGTCCGGCCGGCGCGGCCAGATTACCGGCAGCCAGGCTGGACGCGGCGGTATGATGGTCATCGGCGGCCAGGCGCCGCTGGCCGAGTTGGACAACTTCCAGCAGCGCCTAAAGGCGCTGACCGGCGGCCAGGGTTCCTACACCCTGGAGATGTCGCACTACCAACAGGTGCCGGTCGATGTCCAGCAACAACTGGCGGCCGGGTTCAGACCACATCCAGACGAAGACTGAAAAAAACCGTCATACCTAGCAAGTAACGCCATCCTCGAATGCTTTCGTCTGGGACGGGTTCCAGCCACTGGCTCAGAACGTGGCTTCATGCACCTCCGGCATCCCGTCGGCCACCCAACGGGCATAGCCGCCGTCCAGGTCGAGCACGTTCTTGAAGCCCATCATTTGCAACACCGCCACGGCCATGGCCGAGCGGCCGCTGGTGGCGCAGTAAACGACCACTTGGCGGTTACGGGCATTGCACAGTTCGGGCAGGTGCTTCGGATAGGCCGGGTCGGCGGCGGCCTCGATGATGCCGCGTGGCACCAGGTAAGCGCCCCGGATGTGGCCGGCCTCATATTCACCGTGTTCGCGCACGTCAATCAGCAGCAGGTCTTCCTTGGCGCTGAGCTTGTTCAGCAGTGTCTTCGGGTCGATTCCCTTGACGCAGGACTTGGCGGCGCGGACGAAGTCCATCAGACTCATGGGGTGCTGGGGGTGGAAGGTGTTGTACATTGGCCGGACTCCTAAGGTTATTGAATCGGTAATCGAAAATATCACATTGCGCGATTATTCTGTCTCGTTAACATGATGGGCAGGTGTTGAAACACGGTTGAGAGAGCGAGATGGAACTGGCTTGGTGGCATTGGATGGTGTTGGGCATGACCCTGGTGGCGCTGGAGATGCTGGTCACCACGTTTTTCCTGATCTGGTTTGGCATGGCCGCCCTGCTGGTCGGCGTGCTGATGCTATTTGCGGCGCCGGACTTTGCGACTCAGATGGTGCTGTGGGCGATATTGTCGGTGGCCATGACCGGCGCCTGGCTGAAATTCTTCAAGAATCCGGATCGCACCCGGCTAGGTCAGGCCAAGGAAGGGGTCAAGGGCCTTAGTGGCCTGATGACCAAACCGGTGACCGAAACCAATGCCGGCGAGATGATGTTCCAGCGCCCGGTGCTGGGCGCCGACCGTTGGCCCGTGGTGGCCGATGAACCGATTGCCGCCGGCGAGCGGGCGCGAGTGGTCGATGTCCTTGGCCAAACTTTGAAAGTTGAAAAGATAGGAGGTTGATTATGGGTGGCCAGATCGTTTCCCTGGTGTTGATAGGTTTCCTGTTCCTGACCCTATGGAAGGGCGTGCGCATCGTCCCGCAGGGCGAAGAGTGGGTGGTCGAGCGGCTGGGCAAGTACCGGGATACGCTGTTGCCGGGCCTGCACATCCTGGTGCCTTACATCGATGACGTGTCCTACAAGGTCACCACCAAGGACCTGATCCTGGACATCCCACAGCAAGAGGTCATTACCCGCGACAATGCGGTGCTGGTCACCAACGCCATCGCCTTCGTCAAGGTCACCGACACCCAGAGCGCGGTCTATGGCGTCACCAATTTTCAGCTCGGGGTGACCAACCTGGTGCAGACCACCTTGCGGGCGATCATCGGCGACATGGACCTCGACCAGGCCCTGTCCAGCCGCGACCATATCAAGGCCAGACTGAAGACCTCCATTGCGGATGAGGTCGCCGATTGGGGGCTGACCCTCAAGTCGGTTGAAATCCAGGACATTTCACCGTCGGCAACGATGCAGAAATCGATGGAATTGCAGGCCGCTGCCGAGCGCGAGAGGAAGGCGACGGTCACCCGCGCGGAGGGCGATAAACAGGCCGCCATCCTGGAGGCCGAGGCGCGGCTGGAATCGGCCAGGCGCGATGCCGAGGCCCAGGTGCTGCTGGCCGATGCCTCGGCCGAGGCCATCCGGCGCATCGCCGCCGCCATCCCTGACCGGGAGCTGCCGGCCATGTACATGCTCGGGGAAAAGTACATTACGGCGTTGAAGGCGATGGCGTCTTCCAGCGGCAGCAAGACCGTCATGTTGCCGGGCGATCTGGTCAAGAGCATCGAGGGGCTGCTGAGCCGGCGCGCCTGATTTTCGGCACATGTTAAAATGGCCTTGCGCACAGTTAAACCTTTTTCTAAAGTATCAAGCATAACTGTCGATAATGTCGGTGTTAATGAAGCGGGTTTAACTGGAGTTTCTAGTGCGAAAGTGGCTGCTCATACTGTTATCCGTTGTGCTCGCCACGGCCATGCCATCGGTCGAGGCAGCCGGCAAGAAACACAGCAAGGCGGGCGTGTCCACACAAGCTGCCAAGGCAACCAAATCGACCGCCGCCTCCAAACACCGCAAACAGGCCCACAAACAACATAGCAAGCAGGCAACCAAGGTCCATAAACGCTTGGCTCGCCACGGTCATCGCCATCATGGCGCCACGGTCCATGCCGCCGTCCCGGCCGTTGTACAGGCCAGCGGCAATGCGCTGAAGCCAAGTCAGAGCGTCGTGCAAGAGACCCCGGCCGGGACCAACCTGGGCCTTCGCTCCGCCGCCGCGCTGGTGGTGGACCAGAAAACCGGTGAGGCGCTCTATGCCAAGAACGCCGACGTGCAGACCCCCATTGCCTCGATCACCAAGTTGATGACCTCGCTGGTCGTACTGGATAAAGGCCAGTCCCTATCCGAGCGGATCACCGTCAGCGACGCGGATGTGGATCGCCTCAAGAGCACCCATTCCCGCCTGCCGGTTGGCGCGACGCTGACCCGAGGTGAATTGATGAATCTGGCGCTCATCGCCTCGGAAAACCGCGCGGCGGCGGCCTTGGCGCGTTCCTATCCGGGCGGCGCCGAGGCCTGCATCAAGGCCATGAACCGCAAGGCAACCGAATTGGCCATGACCAGCACCCATTATGTTGATGGCACCGGTCTGAGTAGCGGCAACCGCTCCACCGCCGCAGATTTGGCGAAGCTGGTTAATGTGGCGTCCGGAAACCCGACCATCCGCCAGATCACCAGCACCGGCGAGTACGGCATCGATCTGCCCGGTTACCGAACCGTGCGCGTGCGGCAGCATGGCAAGACCCGTCGAGTTTCCCGCGAGGTGGAGCGACGGGTAGCCTTTCACAACACCAATGTGCTGACCCGTGACCCGGATTGGGAAATCGGCCTGTCCAAGACCGGCTTCATCAACGAAGCTGGCCATTGTCTGGTGATGCAGACCAGGATCGCCGACCGCAAGGTCATCATGGTGTTGCTCGACTCCGAAGGCAAGATGACGCGGATCGGCGATGCCAACCGGGTCCGCCGCTGGCTGCAAGGTGAGGCCGGCTGAACGTTCGGCCGGTTGGCGCGGGCGGTGTTCGAGCCCGATCGCAAATTTACCAAATAGTAAGACGTTGCGCTTTGCCGGATACGGTTTTGTCGGTATCCTCCGTTGCCTGACGAAAACCGAAGTTATGTCCGATACCCCTTATCTTTCTGTCCATGAACTTGCCTGCGCCCGCGGCGAGCGGACGCTATTCTCCACCATGAATTTCCAGCTCGGGACCGGCCAGTTGCTGCTGGTGCAGGGTGGTAACGGCCGGGGCAAGACCAGCCTGCTCCGCTTGCTGTGCGGTCTGGCCCAGCCGCTGGCGGGCGAAGTGCGCTGGCGCGGTCAAGCGATCGGCCCAGCGCGCGAGGAATACCATCGAAACATGGCCTATATCGGCCATGTCAACGGCATCAAGGACGACCTGACGCCGATGGAGAATCTCCGGCTGAGCGCCGCCCTGGCGGGCCGCGATCTGGACGAGGCGACGGCCACGCAGTCGCTGGTCAAACTGGGCCTGGAACGCTGCCTCGACCTGCCGGCGCGGGTTTTGTCCTTCGGTCAACGTCGGCGCGTGACCCTGGCTGGACTAATGACCGCCGGCGCGCTGCTCTGGATACTGGACGAGCCGCTGACTGGTCTGGATATCCATGGCGTCGCCCTGGTGGAAGGGTTGCTGCGCGATCACGTAACCGGTGGCGGCATGGTGGTGATGACTACCCATCAGCCGCTTTCGCTCGACGGCGTGGCCACCGTGCCGTTGCAAGTCGGTCCGCTGCTTCAACCCGACGAGGTCTGAGCCGTCATGTTGCACTTCCTGCTCACCGTCATCCGCCGCGATCTACTGCTGGCCGCTCGACGCAAAGGCGACTGGCTGACGTCGCAATTCTTTTTCATCATGGTGGTGAGCATGTTCCCGCTGGGCATCGGCCCGGAACCGGAAATGCTGCGCCGAGTGGCGCCGGGCGTGATGTGGGTGGCCGCGCTGCTGGCCTCGCTGCTGTCGCTGTCTCGCTTGTTTGCCGAGGATTACCGCGACGGCAGCCTGGAGCAGATGCTGCTGTCGCCCGAACCGCCAGTGCTGCTAGCGCTGGGCAAGGCCCTGGCGCATTGGCTGATCTACGGTATTCCGCTGCTGCTGATTGCGCCGGTGCTGGGCCTCCAGTTTGGTTTGCCGGCCGATGTTATCGGTGTGCTGATGCTGTCTCTGCTGATCGGCACGCCGGTGCTTTCGTTGCTTGGCGGCGTCGGCGCGGCATTGACTTTGGGCCTGCGCGGCGGAGGGGTATTGTTGACGTTGTTGATCCTTCCCTTGTATGTTCCGGCCTTGATCTTCGGCGCTGGCGCGGTGGACTCCGCCTTGGCCGGTTTGGGGCCGGAAGCCAATTTGTCGTTGCTGGCCGCCTTCGCTGTGTTGACCTTGATGGTGGCGCCTTGGGTGGCCGCCTCCGCCTTGAAAATTTCGATCGAGTGAATTATGGCTTTCTCAATCTATAAATACGCCTCGCCCATGACCTTCTATGGTCTGGCCGGCAAGCTGATTCCATGGTTCGCCTGGGGCGCAGGCATCCTGACCGTGCTGGGGCTATACATCGCCTTTTTCATGGCGCCCACCGATTTTCAGCAAGGCGAGGCCTATCGGGTCATCTTCATCCATGTGCCCGCCGCCTGGATGTCGATGTTCATCTACATCATCATGGCCTTCTGGTCGGCCGTCGGCCTGGCCTGGAATACCCGGCTGTCGTTCATGATGTCGCGGGCCTTGGCGCCCACCGGCGCGGTGTTCGCCTTTCTGTCGCTGTGGACCGGCGCATTGTGGGGCAAACCTATGTGGGGCGCGTGGTGGGTGTGGGATGCTCGACTGACGTCGTCACTGATTCTATTTTTCCTGTATGTCGGCATCATGGCCCTATGGTCGGCCATCGACGACCGCCGGCGCAGCGATAGGGCCGGGGCCTTGCTGATCCTGGTTGGCGCAATCAATGTGCCGATCATCTATTTCTCGGTGAAATGGTGGAACACCCTGCACCAAGGGGCATCGGTCAGCCTGATGAAGTCGCCCTCGATGGCCAGCATCATGCTGATCGGTATGCTGGTACTGGCCATTGCCGCCTGGTTCTATGCCATCGCCACCGCCTTAACCCGGGTGCGCGGCATCATCCTGGAGCGGGAGCGGCAGACCGAGTGGGTCAAAGAATTGTTGGAGAAAATCTGATGCAGTGGGCGAGCTGGAGCGCATTCTGGGATATGGGTGGTTATGGCCTGTATGTGTGGGGTTCCTATGGGGCTTTGTTTTTTCTCATCCTGGCGGAAACGTTTTTCTTGGTACGCGGTCGGAAACGGACATTGCAGCGAATTCGCCGCATGAAGAACTGGGAACAACAATGAAGTCACGCAACAAGAAACTACTGGCCATCGGCCTGGCGGTGGTCGGTCTGGCCATCGTCGCCGCTCTGGTGCTCAACGCCTTCCGCAACAACCTGGTGTTCTTCTTTACGCCGACCCAGGTAGCCAATGGCGAGGCGCCCAAGGACAGGGCCTTCCGAATTGGCGGTCTAGTCGTGGCCGGCACGATCAAGCGCTCGGCCGATGGCATGAACGCAACCTTTGTCGTCACCGATACCGCCAAGACCATGCCGGTCATCTACAGCGTCAAGGACAACGGCCCGTTGCCCGACCTGTTCAAGGAAGGCAAGGGCATGGTGGCCGAAGGCAAGCTGGGCGCAAACGGTGTTTTCGCCGCGACCCAAGTACTGGCCAAACACGACGAGAATTACATGCCGCCCGAAGCCGCCAGCGCCATCGCTCAGGCGCAGAAGGCCCAGACACTGGTCAAATAATTGCGTGGCAAATATCCGCCACGGTAGAGGAGAAATCCAATGATTCCTGAAATCGGCCATTTCGCCCTAATCCTCGCCCTGTTGCTGGCGTTGGTCCAGGCCATCCCCCCCCTGATCGGCGCCCATCGCGGCAATGCCACATTGATGGCCGTGGCGCGGCCAGCCGCTCAGGGCCAGTTTCTGTTCGTGGCGATCGCCTACGGTTGCCTGGCCTACTCTTTCCTGGTCAACGACTTCTCGGTGGCGAACGTGGCGCGTAACTCGTTCTCCCAGTTGCCGGCGGTCTATCGCTTCGCCGCCTCCTGGGGTTCCCACGAGGGTTCCATCCTGCTCTGGGCGCTGATCCTGGCCTTGTGGACCACAGCGGTCACGATCTGGAGCCGACATTTGCCCGAGGATATGTCCGCCCGGGTGATCGGCGTCATGGGGCTGGTCAGCTTCGGTTTCCTGCTCTTTATCCTGGTCGCTTCCAACCCCTTTGCGCGCCTGTTCCCGGCGCCGATGGACGGCAGCGACCTCAATCCGCTGCTGCAAGACCCCGGCATGGTCTTCCACCCGCCTATGCTGTACATGGGCTATGTCGGTTTCTCGGTGGCCTTTGCCTTCGCCATCGCTGCCTTGCTGTCCGGCAAGATGGACGTCGCCTGGGCGCGCTGGTCACGGCCCTGGACCGCCGTCGCCTGGGTGTTCCTGTCGATCGGCATCACCGGCGGTAGTTGGTGGGCCTATAACGAGCTGGGCTGGGGCGGCTGGTGGTTCTGGGATCCGACCGAGAACGCCTCCTTCATGCCTTGGCTGGCCGGCACGGCGCTGCTTCATTCCCTGGCGGCGACGGAAAAACGCGGCGCGTTCAAAAACTGGACGGTGCTGCTCGCCATTCTCGCCTTCTCCATGAGCCTGGTGGGCACCTTCCTGGTCCGTTCTGGCGTGCTGTCGTCGGTTCATGCCTTTGCCACCGACCCGACTCGCGGCATCTTCATACTTGGCTTCCTGGGCGTGGTGATCGGCGGCTCGCTGACCTTGTTCGCCTTCCGCGCCGCCAAGATGCCCACGGGCGGCAGCTTTACCTGGTTCTCGCGCGAATCGCTGCTGCTGGCCAATAACGTGGTGCTGGTCGCCGCCTTGGGCGCGGTGCTGCTGGGCACGCTCTATCCGTTGTTCATGGATGCCCTGGGCATGGGCAAAATATCGGTCGGCCCACCCTACTTCAATTCGGTGTTCGTGCCACTGATAACGCCACTGCTGTTCCTGATGGGGGTCGGCCCATTGGCCCGCTGGAAGCAGGCCAGCCTGCCCGGCATGGCCAAACAGTTGCGGGTCGCCCTGGCCGTCGCGGCAACCACCGGCGTGCTGGTCTCGCTGGTCTCGGGCAGCTTCAAGCCGATGGTCAGCTTCGGCGTTGCGCTGGCGGCCTGGATCGTGATTACCATCTATCTCGGCTTTGCCGAGCGGCTGAAGTATATCGGCGGAGAGAAGCTGCCCGCATTGCTGAAGATTCCGCGCGGCTTCTGGGGTATGCAGATGGCCCACCTGGGCTTGGCCTGGGTGCTAGCCGGCATCACCCTGGTATCCGGACTCGAAACCGAGCGCAACGTCAAGATGAACATTGGCGACACCACTCACCTGGCCGGTTACGATTTCACCTTCCAGGGCATAAGCCCGTTTGAAGGGCCTAACTACCGGGCCGCGCGCGGCAATATCGAGGTGGCATCCGGCGGCAAGCAGCTCTTCGTATTGCATCCCCAGAAACGGATCTACAACGCCTCCGGTATGCCCATGACCGAAGCCGCCATCGACTACGGCTTCACTCGCGACGTCTATGTGGCGCTGGGTGATGAGCTGGACAACGGCGCCTGGACGGTCCGGGTGTTCCACAAACCGTTCATCAACTGGCTATGGATTGGCGGCTTCTTCCTGGTCCTGGGCGGCGTGTTGGCGGCCTCCGACCGACGCTATCGCATCGCCCTGCGGGGGGCCGAGCAGCCTGCGGTCGTGCCACAGGGAGCGCAAGCATGAAACGCTGGATACCGCTGCTGATCTTCGTCGCGTTGGCCGGTTTTCTGTATGTCGGCTTGCATCGCGACCCGCGGGAAGTGCCGTCGCCCTTCATTGGCAAGCCGGCGCCCGCGTTCACCCTGCCGGTGGTCGGCCAACCGGGCAAGACCTTCTCGCCGAGCGACTACAAGGGCAAGGTCTGGCTGCTCAATGTCTGGGCGCCTTGGTGCGTATCCTGCCGCCAGGAACACCCCGTATTGATGCAGTTGGCTCAGGCCGGCATCGTCCCCATCGTTGGTCTGAACTGGAAGGACAAGGACCGCGAGGCCGAGGCCCTGCTGGCCCGTCTCGGCAGCCCCTATACGGCGGTGGCAGACGATGTCGGCGGCCAGACCGGCATCAACTACGGCGTCACTGGAACCCCGGAGACCTATGTTATCGACAAGAAGGGCATCATCCGGATGAAACATATCGGGATCATCAACGAAGAGGCGTGGCAGACCAAGTTCGTGCCGCTGCTCAAGGAGTTGAACCAATGAAACGCTGGCTACTCGCTTTGACGATGTTACTGGCCGCCCCGCTGTGGGCAGCCGAGGCCGTGCCGGTCGGTGAAGACCCGGCGATCGAACAGCGCATGGTCAATCTCTCAACCGACCTGCGCTGCCTGGTCTGCCAGAACGAGACCCTGGCCGGTTCCCATGCCGAACTGGCCGAGGATCTGCGACGTGAGATTCGCCAGCAAATGAAGCAGGGCAAGAGCGACTCAGAGGTCATTCAGTATCTGACCGACCGCTATGGCGACTTTGTCCTCTACAAACCGCCCTTCCGCAGCTACACCCTGTTGCTCTGGTTCGGACCGTTCATCTTCCTGCTGGGCGGCGCAGCGGTCTGGTATTTCACCCTGAAAAAACGACGCGCCATGAAACCGGCCAACCAGGCTGGCTCGGAAGCCCTCAAGCAAGCCGTCGACCTACTGGAAAAAAGAAACTAAGGCTCTACGGACTTATTCGTTTTTCGTCGTTCCAGCGCAGGCTCCCAGGAGCCTGTCGAACTTATGCGGATCGAAGCGAAGCGGGTCAAGCAGGCAAACCGCAAAGCGGCTGGACGAGGACAGATTTTTGCCGGCCAATAGGCGTTACTTTTGACCCGCAGTGAAATATGGACCGCCCAGGCAGTTTCGCAGCCGATTTCCTTTAAGTCCGACAAACTTCTAGGATTATTTGGTGCGCCCGACACGATTCGAACGTGCGACCCCTGCCTTCGGAGGGCAGTACTCTATCCAGCTGAGCTACAGGCGCGTGGGTTGGGGATACCCTGTGATCTTCCGGCGATGAGTGTCATTTACTGTCCATACATGAGACCCCATGCCGAGTGGCGCAGAATACCATATGCGCCTTCCTGTTGGCAGCGGTTTACTTCTATAATTGCCTAGTTTTGCAATCCCGCTGCAAGGATAAGTAAGAATGGCCGAACACCATGAAATGCCCCAAACGACCCCGATGGAGTTTCTATCCGCGTTACTGGGAGGGTTGTTCGCTCCCTTACTGGCGATCATATTGATCGTCGGCCTGGTGGTCAGCATCCAAGCCAAGCACGTCGACCAAGACCCAGCCGCCGTAACCGACCGGGCAAACCGTGAACGCATTCAGCCCATTGGCCAATCGCTGGCCATCGACCCAAACGTTCCTCATGTGGATATGACCGACGAACAGGTCTACAACAACGTCTGCACCAACTGCCACGGTTCCGGCGCCTTGGGCTCACCCAAGTTCAAGGATGCGACTGCCTGGGGCAAGCGCCTTGGCCAAGGCTATGACACCTTGCTGTTGCACGCACTGAACGGCATCCGCAAGATGCCCGCGCGCGGCGGCGAACCCGACCTGACCGACCTGGAGGTCGCCCGTGCCATGGTCTACATGACCAATGCGGCCGGCGCTAAATTTGAGGCGGTATTGAGCCGGGAAGTCGAGCCTACAGCCGCGCAACTGTCCAAGGGCCAGCAGGTTTATGCCGATAACTGCGCGTCCTGCCATGACACCGGCCTTACCGGCGCCCAAAAACTGACCGATACCAAGGCCTGGGATGCCCTCATCAAGCAGGGTAAGAAATATCTTTATCCCGCTGCCATCAATGGCACCTTCGGCGGCCCCGCCAAGGGCGGTAATGACAAATTGAGCGACGAAGACACCAAGGCCGCCGTCGATTATATGGTGAACGAGGCCAAGGCCGCCCTAGCGGCGGCCAAGGTCACTGACGCCAAAGTGACGGCAGGCCGCAAATAGGCCGCTGATTCCGGTTGCGCCCTTGTCGTTTCTAACCACCCAGCATGGCCTTGAGGTCGGCCAATCGTTGCTTGCCGGCCGCCCGGGCGGCTTCGGGATCGGCGGGTTGACCGCTGCGGCTGACCTCGCCGGCGTCCATTTCCGCCAGGAAGCGGGACGGCTCGCAAGGTAGCCAGTCCTGGCCCCGCTTACGGCGCTTGCACCAGGTCAGGGTCAGGCCGCGCCGGGCACGGGTGATGCCGACGTACATCAGGCGGCGCTCTTCTTCCAGTCGGTCGCCATCCAGGCATTCCCGGTGCGGCAAGGTTTCTTCCTCCACACCGACCAGAAACACATGCGGGAACTCCAACCCCTTGGCGGCATGTAGGGTCGACAGGCGGACCGCGTTGACCTCCGCGTCTTCCCGGCCCTCCAGCAGGTTCATCAAGGCCACGGTCTGACTGAGTTCGATCAGTGTCTTGCCCTCGTCGGCGCCCTTCTTGGTCAGCCAATCAACGAATTCGCCGACATTCTCCCACCTGGTGCGCGCGACGCGATCGTCTTCCACGTCATAAAGCCAGGTCTCGTAGCGAGTGGCCGCCAGCAGGTCCTGTAGCAGCGTGCCGGCTGGTTCCCGTTCAGCCCGCAAGGCCAGGCGGTTGATGAATTCGCCAAATTCCAGCAGCGGTTGTAATTGCTTGGCGGGCAGCGTGGCCTGGACGCCGGCCTCGAACAGCGCGGCGAACAGGCTGACATGGCGGTCGGCGGAATAGTGGCCGAGCCGTTCCAGGCTGGCGGGACCGATCCCCCGACGTGGCGTGGTCACTGCCCGGATGAAGGCCGGGTCGTCGTCCGGGTTGGCGATCAGGCGCAGATAGGCGGTGATGTCCTTGATCTCGGCACGGTCGAAGAAGGACTGGCCGCCGGACAGTACATAGGGAATCCGGGCCGACCGGAAGGCCTCTTCCAGCACCCGCGCCTGATGATTGCCGCGATACAGCACGGCATAGTCCGAAAAGCGGTTACGGGTCTGGAAGCGATGGCCGTCGATGCGGGTGGCCACGGTCTCGGCCTCGTGCCGGTCATCTTTGCACTCGACGATCTGGATCGGCTCGCCGATGCCCAGCTCGCTCCACAGGTTCTTGTCGGATAGCCGGCTATTGTGGCGGATGACCCGGTTGGCGGCTTCGAGTATCCGCTGGCTGGAACGGTAGTTTTGAGTCAGCGGGATCAGCTTGAGCCGGCGATAGTCCTCGGACAGCCGGCGCAAGTTTTCGACATCGGCGCCGCGCCAACCATAGATGGCCTGGTCATCGTCGCCCACGGCGGTGAAACGGCCGACCGGGCCGGCCAGCAGCTTCATCAAGGCGTACTGGGCACCGTTGGTGTCCTGGTATTCGTCCACCAACAGGTAACGTAGCCGTCCCTGCCAGCGGCCAAGCACCTCGGCCTCGGTCTGAAACAACGCTAGCGGCAGGCGGATCAGATCGTCGAAATCCATCGCCTGATAGGCCTTGAGGGTCGTCTGATAGCTGAGATAGGCGCGGGCCAACTGGACTTCCACCTCGTCGCCGGCCTGTTGCATGGCCGCCTCCGGGTCCAACAAAGCATTCTTCCAGTTCGAAATAACCGCTGCCGCCCGCCGCAGGCTGGACTTATCCGGCGACTTGACGATGTCGGACAGGATGGCCTGGGCGTCGGCTGCGTCCAGTACCGAGAAACGCGGCTTGTAGCCGAGATGTCGAGCCTCCTGGCGCAGGATCGACAAACCCAGCGAATGGAAGGTCGAAATGGTCATGCCCTTGGCCTGGCCGCCGTCCAGGAGTTCACCCACCCGTTCCCGCATCTCGCGCGCCGCCTTGTTGGTGAAGGTGATGGCGGCGATGTGGCGCGGGTTGAAGCCGCATTCCTTGACCAGATAGGCGATCTTGCGGGTAATCACTCGGGTCTTGCCGGAGCCAGCGCCGGCAAGCACCAGAAGTGGGCCGTCCAGGTATTTCACGGCTTCGCGTTGCGGGGGATTGAGATCGGACAGCATGGGGCGTGGCCCGGTAAAATCACTGCTAATTTTACCATCCGGGCAGATAACCACCGTGGCGACTTATGTGATCGGCGATGTCCAGGGCTGCTTCGAGGCCTTCCAGGAGCTATTGGTGGCCATCGCCTTCAACCCGGCCCGCGACCGGCTCTGGCTGGCCGGCGACCTGGTCAATCGGGGTGAGAACTCGATCGGCATGTTGCGCTGGTGCATGGCCCACGACGACCGGATCGTCGCCATCCTGGGTAATCATGATCTGCACCTCTTGGCGGTGGCGGAAGGCTTTGTGCCGCCCCACCGCAACGATACCCTGGACGAGATACTCGACGCCCCGGACCGCGCCGAGGTGCTGGACTGGCTACGGCATCGGCCCATGTTGCATCGGCAGGGCAAGTGGCTGATGGTGCACGCCGGCCTGTTGCCCAACTGGACGCCCGATCTGGCGGAGGCCCTGGCCCGCGAGTTGGAAGCGGCGCTGCGCGGCCCCGACTGGCGCCGGTTCCTGGCCGACATGTACGGCAACGAGCCGCGCCGCTGGGCAGCCGCTCTGGTCGGTCAGAACCGGCTGCGCCTGATCGCCAATGCCATGACCCGGCTGCGCTTCCTGCATCAAGACGGCAACATGGAGTTCCAGCACAAGGGCGCGCTTGCGGATGCCCCGCCGGAACTGATTCCGTGGTTCGATTTCCCCGGCCGGAAGAATCTCGATGTACAGGTATTTTTCGGCCACTGGTCAACCCTCGGCCTGCTGCAACGGGCGGATGTGGTGAGTCTGGATACCGGCTGCCTGTGGGGCGGGCAGCTCAGCGCCTTCAGGCTGGAGGACGGTCGGTTGATTCAAGTTGGCTGTCGGGCGCGTCGGCAGCCAAAAGCCCACGAATAGCCTGCTCGGCTCGGGCCGCCAGTTCGCGGCGATGCAAGCCTCGGCTGGCAATCGGCGTCAGGAACTCGATCTCGGCATAAACCGCTGGCTCCCGAACGATGCGGCGCAGTGAATCGAACAGGCTCATTTCGCCGTAATAGGCGGCCTCATCGCAGCGTCGGCCATCCCTATCCAGATAGCGGATCAGCGCCGGCAACACCATCGCCTCCACCTCGACGGCCGGCTGGAACAGGCTGGAGTAGAACGGCAGCAATTCCGAGCCATCGGTCGTCGTCCCCTCGGGAAACAGTGCTAGACACTCACCGGCGCGCAGATGATCGGCCATCTTGCTATTCACTCGCTTAGCGTCGGCCTTGCGGGCGCGCTCCAGAAACAGGGTGCCGCCCGCCTTGTCCGCCAGCCAACCGATGACCGGCCAGTCGCGCACCTGAGCCTTGGCGACGAAGCGGGCCGGCAACAGACTGTGGATGATATGGATGTCCAGCCAGGACACATGGTTGGCCACAATCAGCACCCCACCGACTCGCGCCACCGGTGCTTGCCCCTTGACCGTCACCTGAACGCCGACGATTTGCAGCAACCTGGCCGCCCAGCGCACCAGGCGCCTTTCCTGTTCGGCCGCGGCCAGGAACGGAAACCGGATCAGAACGGTGAGCACGCCGCCTAGTACATGTCCCTGCAAGGACAATAAACGGCGACCAGAACGCAACCGGGCCGTCAAAATGCCGTCTCAGAGCGCATACCCATATTCGGCCTTGAACCGCTCAACCACCTCGTCTAAGCCGAAGCGATGATTCTGGCCGCCGCGCCGGGCGATCTTGATGGCGCCGATCAGTCCGGCCAGCCGCGCCGCGGTCGGCCAGTCATAGCCGTGCAAAATGCCATACATCAGGCCGGCCCGATAGGCATCGCCACACCCGGTCGGGTCCATGACCGCCTGGGCCTTGGCCGGCGCGATCTCGTGGACCCGGCCATCGGCATAAATGCGCGAACCCTTGGCGCCCAGGGTGACGATCAAGGCGCTCACTTCTGGCGCGATCTGCTCCAGCGAACGACCGGTCCGCTCTTGCAGCAACTGTGCCTCGTAATCGTTCACCGCCAGGTAATCGGCCAGGCCAATGAAGTCCTGCAACTCGGCGCCACTGAACATAGGCAGCCCCTGGCCCGGATCAAAGATGAACGGGATACCCGCCTCGTGGAACTGCCTGGCATGGTCCAGCATACCCTGACGGCCGTCCGGGGCGACGATGCCGAGCTTGATGCTGGCCGCCTGGCCAACCTGGTTTTCGTGGGAGAAACTCATCGCCCCCGGATGAAAGGCGGTGATCTGGTTGTCGTCCAGATCGGTGGTGATGAACGCCTGGGCGGTGTAGCTGCCGGCCACCTGGCGAACATGGCCGGTCTCGATAGCCAGCCCATCCAGGCGTTCCATATAAGCGCCAAAATCGTCGCCCACCGTGGCCATAATCACCGGCTCTCCGCCCAGCAGTTTGAGGTTATAGGCGATATTACCCGCACAACCGCCAAACTCTCGCCGCATGTCCGGCACCAGAAAGGCCACGTTCAGGACATGAATCTTTTCCGGCAGGATGTGATTCTTGAACCGGTCGTGGAACACCATGATGGTGTCGTAGGCCATGGAACCGCAGATCAGAGTGCGCATATCGTGATAACCGTGAGTCATTAAAAACGAACCGATTTTCCCTGTTTCGGCCCAATTTGTCGTGGCCAAATACACCCCATAAGCTTGACTGCGAATACGATTCAGGCTTTAATTCGCGCCTTCTCGGCCGGGCAACCCGGCCTGAAGTAAAGATGGCCAGTTAGCTCAGTTGGTAGAGCAGCGGATTGAAAATCCGCGTGTCCTTGGTTCGATTCCGAGACTGGCCACCAGTCAATTCCTGCACTTAGGTCACCCATCGTGGTGACCTTTTTGCTTACTGGTTGTAGCGCAAGATGAGGTCATGCAAGACAACGCCTGTTCCAGGTTGTGTACCGCTTGCGGGCTTAGCCCTTTACCCAGTTCGAATTCGTAACCCCTGATTGCCAACACCCAGGCCGCCGGCGGTTCGCCGTAGAGCTGGCGGTAGGTTTGCAGCAACGCGGCCGGCGAAAGGGCATGGCTGCTGTAGCTGCTGTCCGCTGCCGGTTCGATTTGTTTGAATTGATACGGCTCGGCGCCGCCGATGCTGGCATCGACGAAGATTACCTTCTCTCTACCTTGCAGGTCGATGGCGTACTCGATCTGGAGCTGGAAGTCGGTGAGCAGTTCGATGCCCGCCAGGTTCAAGGCGGTTAGCCGTTCAACCAGCAAAGGCCCAAGGGCGTCGTCGCCCCGGCTGGGGTTGCCGATGCCGACGATCAGTATCGGAGCGGTCAACAACAACTCCCGCTGTCGCGGGTCAGGCGGCCGATTTCAGTACCCTCGGCATCGAGCAATTCAATCTTGAGCGGCATCTTGCCCAGGGCGTGGGTGGCGCAGGACAGGCAGGGGTCGAAGGCGCGGATGGCGACCTCGATGTGGTTGAGCAGACCCTCGGTCAGTTCGCGACCGTCCAGATATTTTCTGGCCACGGCGGCAATGGCCTCGTTCATGGCCTGGTTGTTGTGGGTGGTGGAGACGATCAGGTTGGCGCGGATCACCAGGTCATTCTCATCCACCCGGTAGTGGTGAATCAGGGTACCGCGCGGCGCCTCCAGCACCCCGACGCCGCGCGCTCGACGCTCGCCCTTCACCACCAGGTCGTCACCCATGAGATCGTCGTCGTGCAGCAATCCTTCAATCGCCTCGGCACTGTGCAACAGCTCGATCATCCGTGCCCAGTGGGTGCCCAGGGTCGCACCCGCAGCCCGGCCGGCGTCATAGGCCAGGAACTCGCGCCGCTCGGCGTCGGCCAGCGGGGTGGGGATGAAGTCACACTGGGTCACCCGGGTCAGCGGCCCGACCCGATACCAGCCCTGGTCGGGGCCGAGCTGGCGCAGAAATGGGAACTTCATGTAGGACCAAGATTTCACGTCCTCATAGATGTGGTCCCAGTAGTGGCTGTAGTCTTCATGATCGAACAGGGTGTTGCCGTCCCGGTCGCGCGCCCGCAGGCCACCGTGGTAGAGGTCCATGGCGCCGTCGGCACGGATCAGGCTAAGGCTGTTGGCCCGGAAACGGCCGAACTCGTTGTACAACTCGGGGCTTTGCTCGAACAACCGGCGGGCCATGGCCACCGCGTCCTGACACCGAGCGATGACCTGGCCGATGTCGGCCAGCAAGTAGTCGCGTTCTGCCCGATCAAGGTTCTTGTTGACCCCGCCCGGTATGGCGCCGGTGCCGTGGACCCGCTTGCCGGCGGTCAGGCGGATGACCTCCTGGCCGTATTTGCGTAGCAACACGCCCTGGCGGGCGATCTCGGGATATTCGGCGGCGACGCCAACGATGTTGCGCCGGGCCAGGTCCGAGTCGAAGCCGAACAGCAGGTCCGGCGAGGCCAAGTAGAAAAAGTGCAGGGCGTGGGATTGCAGTATCTGGCCATAGTGCATCAGCCGGCGCAGCTTCTCGGCGCTGGGCGTCAGCCGGTCGACGCCGACCACCTGGTCCATGGCCTTGCAGGCGGCCAGGTGGTGCGAGACCGGGCAGATGCCGCACAGCCGTTGCACCATGACCGGGATTTCCCAATACGGCCGACCCTGGACGAATTTTTCAAAGCCGCGAAATTCGACGATGTGCAGCCGCGCCTGCTTAACGTGGTTGTTCTCGTCCAGCAGCAAGGTCACCTTGCCATGGCCCTCGACGCGGGACAGCGGCTCGATGGCAACGCGGCGAAGGCCGCTTGTAGGAGCGGCCTTCGCCGCGATTTTGGCCGGGTCGTGGGCGGTATCAGTCATATTGGATCAGTCCATGGCCCAGGTGCGGGGTCCTGCCGGCGATCAGGTCGCTCAGGAACTGCCAGATGGCGTCGGCCGAGGGTGGGCAGCCGGGCAGAAAGTAATCCACCTTCACCACCTCGTGCAGCGGATGCACCTTGTCCAGCGGCAGCGGCAGTTCCGGGTCGTTGGGGATGCCGCCGTTGGCCAGGCCCGGTTCGGTCAGGTAGACCTCGGTCAGGCAGGCATCCAGGTCCAGATGGTTGCGTTGGGCGGGCAGGCCGCCGGTCACCGCGCAGGCGCCAAAGGCGACCAGCAACTTGCAGTTGCGGCGGAATTCACGCAGCACCTCGACGTTTTCCGCGTTGCAGATACCGCCCTCGATCAGGCCGATGTCGCACGGGCCGCAGTGCTTGATGTCGGTCAGCGGGCTGCGGTCGAATTCGACCTGTTTCAAGAGTTCGAACAGGCGCTCGTCGATGTCGAGCAGCGACGTGTGGCAGCCGAAACAGCCGGCCAGCGAGGTCGTGGCGATGCGCAGCTTGCTCATGCCCCGTCACCTATTGCCGCCGGCCTGGGCGCATCGGCCAGGGCCTGGGCGCTGATCGGGGCGATGTCAAAGCGGCGCTGGCCGATGGGCACCGCGAAACCGACCCGTTTTTTCAGGATGGCCCCCACCGGACAGACGCTCACGGCCTTGTCGTCGAGGCCGATAGCGCTATCCGCCAGCCGGCCCGATAGCGAATTCACCACCAGGTGCTTGTCTATGCCCCGACCCGACAGGGCGAACACGCACTTGCCGTCCACCTCGCAAGAGGCCCGGACGCACAGCTCGCACAGGATGCAGCGGTTGAAGTCGAGCCAGATGTCGGGATGGCTGGCGTCGACCGGGCGGTCGGGAAAGAAGTGGCGGAAACCGGCGGTGACGACGCCCAGGTCGTAGCCCAGGGCCTGCAACAGACAGTTACCGCTCTTCTCGCAGGAGGGGCAGAAATGGTTGCCCTCGGCGAACAGCATCTGCACCAGGGTGCGGCGCAGGCCATTGATCTCTTCGCTATCGCTGACTATGACCAGGCCGGCCTGGGCGGGCAGGGTGCAGGCGGCGGCCGGGCGACCGTTGGCCTGTACCGTGCAGAGTTTGCAACTGCCATGCGGTTTGAACTCCGGGTGGTAACACAGGTGGGGGATGTAGCGGCCTGCCTCCAGGGCGGCCTGAAGCACCGTTTGGCCGGGCGCAAATGGAATCGCCGTGCCATCGAGGGTGAATGAATTCATGGCTCGCTCCTGATATGGGCCCCGGCGTCGTCCCGGCCGGTCATGGCGCGGGCCCGGGCCAGGGCGCCATCGAGGTCGAAGGCCGGTTCGAAATCAAGCGTCTTCAGCCGCCGCTCAAAGGTCGGACGGAAGCGCTTGAGCATGTCCAGGGTCGGGTTGCAGGCGCTATGGCCGAGGCCGCAATGGGCCGACTGTTGCAGCACCCGGGCGAGCTGCGCGATCTGATCGAGTTCGTGCCGGGTGCCGTGGCCGGCGGCGATCTTGGCCATGATGTCCTGCAGCATGGCGGTGCCCACTCGGCAGGGAGTACAAAAGCCGCAGGATTCGCGAGCGAAGAACTCGGTAAAGTTGTGCGCCGCCTCGAACAGGTCGCGGCGGCCGTCAAAGATCACCAAGGCCCCGGCGCTGGCCAGGTCCTCGAAGCACAGCCGCCGGTCGAACTCGTCCGCCCCGATGCAGGCGCCGGATGGGCCGCCGACCTGGACCGCCTGGCTATCGGTGGCGCCGCAATCGGTCAGTACCTGGCGCACGGTAACCCCGAACGGATATTCGTAGATGCCCGGTCGGGCACAGTCGCCGGACACCGACAGCACCTTGGTGCCGCTGGACTGTTCGGTGCCGATGGCCCGGTAGCCGTCGCCGCCGCTCAGGGCGATCAGGGCGGCGGCGCAGAAGGTCTCGACGTTATCGACCACGGTGGGTTGCTGCCGATAGCCATGAGTGACCGGGAACGGCGGCCGGTTGCGCGGGATGCCGCGCTTGCCTTCCAGCGATTCGATCAGCGCCGACTCCTCGCCGCAGATGTAGGCCCCGGCGCCGAGATGGATCGCGATGTCGAAGTCGAAGCCGGCCCGGCCCTGGATCGCCGCACCCAACAGGCCCGCCGCGCGGCGTTGGGCCAGGATCGCTTGCAGCGGCTCCAGCAGGTAACGGTACTCGCCGCGCAGGTACAAAAAACCCTGCCGGGCGCCGATGGCCAGGGCGCAGACGGTCATGCCCTCAAACAGCAGGTCGGCGTGGCGGGTGAGCAGGACGCGGTCCTTGAAGGTGCCCGGTTCGCCCTCGTCTGCGTTGCCGACCACATAGCGGGCGTCGCCTGGCGCCTCCCGGCAGGCCCGCCACTTGCGGCCAGTCGGGAAGCCGGCACCGCCCCGACCGCGCAGGCTGGCGCGCTCCAGTTGCACGATGACCCCTTCCGGCCCGCGCGCCAGGCCCGCCGCCAGCGCCGCGCCAACCATAGGTCCACTGTTCAGCAGCCGATCGCGGCGGCGGATGTGGTCGGCAACCCGGAAAAACTCGGCCGGCCAGTCGGCGACCGGCGCCTCGGCTCGGATCAGATCGGCGATCGTGTCGATCCGGCGCGGACTCAGCCGGGTAATTGGCCAGCCATTGGCCAGCAGGGCCGGGCCCTGGTCGCACATCCCGATGCAGGAGGTGGTGGTCACGCTGACCAAGCCGTCCTCGGAGACCTTGCCCGGCTCCAGCCACAGCCTGCCGCACAGGGCGCTCATCAGGGCCTGGCTGCCAGCCATGCGGTCGGTGATGTCATCCGAGAACAGCAAGCGAAAACGACCAGCGGGTTCGGAACACAGAAAGGAATAAAAACCGATCACCCCGCGCACCCGGGCTAGCGGAATGGCCAGCGCCTCGGCCACCTGCACGGCCAGGTCGGCAGGTATATGGTTATGAACCGCCTGGATGTCGCACAAGACCTGCAACAGCGACTCCGGCCGCCGTGGATGACGGGCCAGGAGGGTATCCAGATCGACGGCAGAGGGCATGACTGATTTCCGGAAAGGTGGCTCCTTCAGTCTAGCCTGTCTATTACCAGGCGGGTGTCGCCGCTACCGAATGGACGAACAGCCGGTAGTGCCGGCGCCGGTCACGCGGTCGATAGCCATCCCAGATCGCCCGCATGGTTTCGTCCCCGGCCGGCTGCGCCTGGCTGGTCAGCCAGTAGGCGCATTCGCCATCGGCGCGGTAACGTTTGCCAAGATGCAGGCGCAGCATGGCGGTCATGGCCGGATCGACATCGGCCTTGAGGCAGGCGTTGGCCGGCAGTTGTCGGGCCAGGTCGTCGATGACCGGCCGATAACCCCAGCCGGCTTCGGCCCAGGGCCGGAACAGCAGGATCAAGAGAAACCAGGTCAGCGCCATGCCGGTGGCCCAGACCAGGACCGGTCGGGCCTTGGCGCGGGGGAACAGCGGAATGACCAGCAACCAAGACAAGGTGATGGCCGCCGCTGCCAGCAGCGTTCCAGGATCGATGTCGCCGCCCTGATAAAGCGGGGTCATCTGTTTCAGGTGTTTGGCGATCGACACGGGCCAACCCCATTCCAGGGCGGCGAAATAGACCCAGAAGGCGACTGCGAAGAACAGGAAGCAAAGCACGCCGAACCAGTAGAAGCCTTGCGCGCCGCCGCGCTTGAGGCTGGCCACGCCATGACTGGCGAGGAGAGACAACGGAATCAGCAAAGGCAAGGGGCTGCCGCCGGAATGGCTGGGCCAAAGCCCGAGCACCAAGGTCACCAGGAGGGCAGCCAGGACCGGATGCAGCTCGCTTGCCCGGTTCAGTCGCCGGTGTTCATGCCAGATGGTCCAGAGTGCGAGCGGCCAGACCGGCCAAGCGAACCAGGACAACAGGTTGAGCAGCGCGACAGGGTTCTGGTCCGGCAACAGCCGGGCAGTGAACTGCTCCCACCAGGCGGCAAGATCATGGTCGCCGGACAGCGATAGCGCGATCAGCCACAACGCCAGCAGGACGGCCAGCCCAGACAGCCCGAACCACGCCGCGCGGCGATAGTCGCGGTTCTGCCAGGTGCGGGACAGCAAGGGCAACAAAACGATCAGGATGACGGCCAGTAGATCGGGCAGCCCCCGGCTCAGGGTCAGGACCCAACCGGCCAGGGCAATGGCGGCCGCGCCCCGGCCGACGTTTTCCCGGGCCAGGGAAACGCCGTAGAGCAGCCAGGCATAGCCCATCAACAGGGCCGTCTCCGGCAACAGCGCGTGGGCCCGCAGCATCAGGCCGAAGCTGCCCATCAAGGCCAGGGCGGCGGCCGCGCCATAGCCGGGGCCGAACAGGTTGCGGGCGGCCAGCGCGGTAAAGATCAGCGCCGCCAAGGTCAGCGCGCCGCTGGCCAGGCGAGCGCCGTCCTGAATGTCCAGCCAAGGCTGACCAGCCCAGGCGAACAGACCGGCAATCAGGGTGTGAAAGGGCGCGGGCGAGGCGGCAGCCAGGCCGCCGTGCTCCAGCCAGTCCAGGATCGGCGCCAGGGCCAGGGCCTCATCCGGCTTCCAGGCATCGCGGCCGGCCAGGCCGAAGAAGCACCAGATCGCCAGAAAGGCGAACAACCCGATCTTCTCGGCGCGGCTGGGGGCGTGCATAGTCATGGAGATAAACAAAAAAGGCAGCCTTGAGCTGCCTTCCTTGCCAGTATCCCTGAAGGATTATTTCTTCAGGCCATACTTCTGGCGGAACTTCTCGATCCGGCCGGCGGTGTCGACGATCTTCTGCTTGCCGGTGTAGAACGGATGGCAAGCGGAGCAGACTTCCACGCGCAGGTCTTTACCCATCGTGGAACGGGTTTTGAAGGTTTCGCCGCAGCCGCAGACCACGTTGATTTCTTGGTAATCGGGGTGAATGCCGGATTTCATGTCGTACTCTTTTCAATACAGACCGGGAAGGCCGGCGATTATCCATGAAAGGTCGGCCATGGGCAAGCGGAATTACCGGCGGTGTCAGCCCAAAGTAGCAATGTCCGCTGTTGACGCCCTCGCTGTGGTTAAAAATCATGGCGGATAGGGCGCAAAATTAGCCAGCCGAAAGCAGCGGAACGGATGGGCGTCAACACCCGTCAGGCGCGCCGCCCAACGTGGAAGTAACTCCGCACGCTCAACACCCAAATTTACTCGGCCGTTCTCAATGGCGGAGCTGGTGGCTTGCGGAATGCCCGTGAGTTCAGACAGTTGGCTTTGGCTCAGTTCCTGGAGTTCCCCCAGGATACGGACGGACTCTCCCACCGAGACCTCCACGGCAAGCGTCATCCTAGTGTAGGGTTACATCCTTTGGAACCCTTATACGCTATACGCAAACCCTTTTAGATCGGGTTTTACCCCGACCAACCGGGCATGTCAGCGGGGTTCTGTAGGTCGGGATTCATCCCGACGACGCGGATTCCATGGGCCTTGGTTGTCGGGATAGATCCCGACCTACGCCCAACGCATTGGCCTTTCCCTGTTCACATATGTGCCAAACAACGTGCAACACCGCACTAGCGCCATGGGCGCTCGGGAGGTAGCTCGCTTCGTCTGGTCTCAGCCGATCAGCCGGCGCAAGGCTTCCTGGTACTTCTCGGCGGTCTTGGCCGCCACCTCGGCCGGTAGTTCCGGCCCCGGCGCTTGCTTGTTCCAGCCGGAATCGGTCAGCCAGTCGCGCACATATTGCTTGTCGAAACTGGGCGGGTTGCCGCCAACCTGGTATTCGGCCACCGGCCAGAAGCGCGATGAGTCGGGGGTCAGCACTTCGTCAATCAGGGTCAGCGCGCCGTGTTCGTCAAGGCCAAATTCGAACTTGGTGTCGGCGATGATGATGCCGCGAGTCAGGGCGTAGTCGGCCGCAGCCTGGTATAGCGCAATGGCGGCGGCGCGTACCTGGGCGGCTATCGCCGCGCCAAGCAGTTTCTCGCATTGGCCGAAGTCGATGTTTTCGTCGTGCGCGCCCAGGGCGGCCTTGGTCGACGGTGTAAACAGCGGCTCGGGCAGCTTTTCGGCTTGTTTGAGCCCGGCAGGCAACTTGATGCCGCAGACCGCGCCGGTTTTTTGGTAATCGGCCCAGCCGGAGCCGACCAGGTAGCCGCGCACGATGGCCTCTATCGGCAGGGCCTTGAGCTGCTTCACGACGATGGCGCGGCCGGCCACCTGATTGTGCTCGCCGGGCGCTACCACCGTCTCCGGGGCGATGCCGGTCAACTGGTTGGGCAGTATGTGGGCGAGCTTCTTGAACCAGAAATCGGCCACGGCGGTGAGCACCTTGCCCTTGCCCGGAATCGGGGTCGGCAACACGACGTCGAAGGCCGATAGCCGGTCGGTGGCGACGATCAGCATGCGCCGTTCGTCCACCGCGTAGATGTCGCGAACCTTGCCTTTGTGGATCAGTGGCAGGGATTTGATCGAGGTTTCGAACAGTGCATCGGTCATGCTGGGTCTCGGGTTTGGAAATGAAAGGGGCAGCCGCAGCTGCCCCTTTATCTTACAACAACAGTCGATCAGTTGACCTTGGGGTCGAGCCCGCCTTTGGCGTAGCGCTGATGCATCTCGTCCAGGTTATAGACCTTGCCGATTTTGCTGGCCATGCCTGCCGCGCCAAAGGCCTCATAGCGGTCCTTGCAGATGCCGGCCATGGCCTTTTGCGCTTCCTTGTAGAATTTGCGCGGGTCGAAATTGGCCTTGTTCTCGGCCAGGTGCTTGCGGATGGCGCCAGTGGAGGACATGCGCAGGTCGGTGTCGATATTGACCTTGCGCACGCCGCTTTTGATGCCTTCGACGATTTCGCTGACCGGCACGCCGTAAGTCTGGCCCATGTCGCCGCCGTAGCTGTTGATGATCGCGAGCCAATCTTCAGGCACCGAGGAGGAGCCGTGCATCACCAGATGGACATTGGGGATGCGGGCGTGGATTTCCTTGACGCGGTCGATGCGCAGCACCTTGCCGGTGGGCTTCTGGGTGAACTTGTAGGCGCCGTGACTGGTGCCGATGGCGATGGCCAGGGCATCGACCTTGGTCTTGGCGACGAAGTCGGCGGCCTCATTGGGGTCGGTCAGCAGGGCGGAATGATCCAGCACGCCTTCGGCGCCGTGGCCATCTTCCTCGCCCATCTTGCCGGTCTCCAGAGAACCCAGACAGCCCAGCTCGCCCTCGACCGAAACGCCGCAGGCATGGGCCAGTTCGGCCACCTTGGCGGTGGTATTGACGTTGTATTCGTAGCTGGATGGCGTCTTGGCGTCGGCCATCAGCGAACCGTCCATCATCACCGAACTAAAGCCGGACTGGATGGAACGGAAGCAGACATCGGGAGAGGCGCCGTGGTCCTGGTGCATACAAATGGGGATCTGCGGATACATCTCGATCGCCGCCAGCAGCAAGTGGCGCAGGAACGGCTCGCCGGCATAGGTGCGGGCGCCGGCGGAACCTTGCAGGATGACCGGGCTGTCGGTGGCAGCGGCGGCCTCCATGATCGCCTTCACCTGTTCCATGTTGTTGACGTTGAAGGCCGGCAGGCCGTAGCTATGCTCGGCGGCATGGTCTAGCAGTTGACGCAGTGAAATAAGTGCCATCTTGGAATCTCCTTTTGGTTAAGACTTCTTGCGTTCGCCGACGCGAACAATCTTCATGGTATTGGTGCCGCCCGAGCGGCCGATCGGTTCGCCGATGGTGAGCAGTATCAGGTCGCCGGTGCGCACCGCGCCGCGTCGTCTGAGTTCGTCTTGGGCCTCGGCCAGAAGCTGATCCCGGTCTTCGCTGGATGGTCTGAAATTCACCGGATAGACGCCCCGGAATAGCGTGACCTTGCGCCGGGTGTTGACCTCGGGGGTCAGCGCGTAGATCGGCACATGGGTGCTGATGCGCGATATCCAGAGCGCGGTGGAGCCGGATTGAGTCATGGCGGCGATGGCCTTGACGTTCAGATGCAGGGCGGTAAAAACGGCCGATTTGGCGATGGCTTCATCCACCCGCAGTATGTCGGCATGTTTGACGCCGAAGGCCGGCGGTTCGATCTCCTTCTCAGCCTCCACGCAAACCCGGTTCATGGCGGCGATGGCCTCGACCGGAAACTTGCCCGCCGCCGTTTCGGCGGACAGCATCACGGCGTCGGTGCCGTCCAGTACGGCGTTGGCCACATCCGACACCTCGGCGCGGGTCGGGATCGGGCTTTCGATCATGGATTCCATCATCTGGGTGGCGGTGATGGTGAGCTTGTTCTTCTCCCGCGCCATCCGGATCATGCGTTTTTGCAAGGCCGGCACGGCGGCGTCGCCAACCTCCACGCCGAGGTCGCCACGCGCCACCATGATGGCATCGGAGGCATCCAGGATGCCGTCCAGGGCCTCGATGGCCTCAGCCCGCTCGATCTTGGCGACGATCCACGACTTGCCGCCGGCGGCGTGGAGTATCTCCCGCGCCTGCTCGATGTCGGCCGCCGAGCGGGGAAAGGACACGGCCAGATAATCCGCCTTCAACAAGGCTGCCGTCTTGATGTCCTCGATGTCCTTATCGGTCAGCGCGGCTGCGGACAGGCCGCCGCCCTTGCGGTTGATGCCCTTGTTGTTGGATAGCACGCCGCCCTGGACCACCTTGCAGGTGATGACGCCACCCTTGACCTCCTCGACCCACATCTCGATCCGGCCATCGTCGAGCAGCAAAGTAGCGCCGCGCGAAACGTCGTAGACCAGGTCTTTGTAATCCAGGCCAACCTTGGTCTGATCGCCCAGCTCGCAATCGACGTCCAGACGAAACGGGTCGCCCGGCCTCAGGGTGATCTTGCCGTCCTTGAACCGGCCGATGCGGATCTTCGGACCCTGCAAGTCGACCAGGACGCCGATGGCACGGCCCCGCGACTTGGCCAGCGAGCGCACCATCTCGGCGCGCTGGATGTGTTCTTCGGGCGTGCCGTGGGAGAAGTTGAGGCGGACGACGTCCACCCCAGCTTCAATCATTTTGTCCAGCACCTTGGGGTCCGAGCAGGCGGGACCCAAGGTGGCGACGATTTTGGTTCTACGAGGCATAGGTATCCAGTGGGGAATGGTGATTGAGGAGTGAGGGGATGCTCACTCCCCGGGCGCGTCAGCCCGCAGCACGCTTCTCCAGGATGTCCACGGCGGGCAGAACCTTGCCTTCGAGGTATTCAAGGAAGGCACCGCCGGCGGTGGAGATGTAGGACACCTTATCGTAGATGTCGTACTTCTGGATGGCGGCAATGGTGTCGCCGCCGCCAGCCAGGGTGAAGGCCTTGGTGTTGGCGATGGCCATGGCCACGGTCTTGGTACCGGCACCAAACTGGTCGAACTCAAACACGCCGACCGGGCCGTTCCAGACCACGGTGCCGGCCTGCATGATGATGTCGGCGAGTTGCTGGGCGGACTTGGGACCGATGTCGAAGATCATGTCGTCGTCGGCCACCTTGTCGGCATCCTTCAGCACGGCGGGCTCGTTGGCATCGAATCGTTTGCCGCAGACGACATCGACGGCGATTGGAATGGTGGCGCCGCGGGCGGTCATTTTCTTCATCAGCGCCTGGGCTGTGGGTACCAGGTCGTCTTCGCACAGCGACTTGCCGACGTTCTTGCCAGTGGCCTTGAGGAAGGTATTGGCGATGCCGCCGCCGACCACCAGTTGCTCGCACTTTTCGGACAACGCTTCCAGCACGGTCAGCTTGGTGGAGACCTTGGAGCCGCCGACGATGGCAACCATCGGCCGGGCCGGGTTGGCCAGCGCCTTGTTGAGCGCGTCGAGTTCTTCGGTGAGCAACAGGCCGGCGCAGGCGACAGGGGCGAATTGGGCGACGCCGTAGGTCGAGGCCTCGGCGCGGTGGGCGGTGCCGAAGGCATCCATGACGAAGATGTCACACAGGGCGGCATACTTCCTCGCCATTTCTTCGGCATTCTTCTTCTCACCCTTGTTGACGCGGCAGTTTTCCAGCAGGACGACCTCGCCCTCTGCCACGTCGAAGCCGTGGTTCACCCAGTCCTTAATCAGACGCACGGGCTTGCCCAGTTTTTGCGACATGACGGCGGCGACCGGGGCCAGGGAGACCTCCTCGCTCCATTCGCCCTCGGTCGGGCGGCCCAAGTGGGAGGTGACCATCACGCGCGCCCCGGCCTTGAGGGCGTGTTCTATAGTAGGCATGGAGGCGGTTATACGGGCGTCGGAGGTGACTTTGCCATCCTTGACCGGCACATTTAGATCGGCGCGGATGAACACGCGCTTAGCCCTAAGATCAAGATCGGACATGCGGAGGAATTTGGCCATTGGGGTTCTCCTTGGAGTGTAAGTGGTAAGGGTTGAGTGGTCTCAGGCCTTACGGCTCACGGGGAGTTAGGCGTGATAAGGAAGAAGGTGGGGGTGTTGCCCCTCAGCCTTCTCCCCTCACTCCTCACTGCCTTACTTGGCGACGTGCCGGACCAGACGCAGCATGTTGCAGGTGTAGCCGTACTCGTTGTCGTACCAGGAGACGACCTTGACGAAGGTGCCGTCCAGGGCGATGCCGGCCTCGGCGTCGAAGGTCGACGGTTGCGAGCAACCACGGAAATCGGTGGAGACCACCTTTTCTTTGGTGTAGCCCAGCACGCCCTTCAGGGCGCCTTCGGAGGCGTCCTTCATGGCCGCGCAGATCTGCTCGTAGGTGGTTTCCTTGTTCAGTTCCACGGTCAGGTCGACCACAGATACGTCGGAAGTCGGAACGCGGAAGGCCATGCCGGTGAGCTTCTTGTTGAGCTCCGGGATGACCTTGCCGACGGCCTTGGCGGCGCCGGTCGAGGACGGAATGATGTTTTCCAGGATGCCGCGGCCGCCGCGCCAATCCTTCATGGATGGGCCGTCAACGGTCTTCTGGGTGGCGGTGGCGGCATGTACTGTGGTCATCAGGCCACGCTTGATGCCGAAGTTGTCGTGCAACACCTTGGCGACGGGGGCCAGGCAGTTGGTGGTGCAGGAGGCTGCGGAGACGATGGCCTGGCCGGCATAGGTAGCGTGGTTGACGCCATATACGAACATCGGGGTGTCGTCCTTGGAAGGCGCGGACTGGACAACCTTTTTGGCACCGGCCTTGAGGTGCGCCTGGCAGGATTCGGTGGTCAGGAAGAAACCGGTGCAGTCGATGACGATGTCAGCACCGACGTCGCTCCAGCGCAGATTGGCGGGATCGCGCTCGGCGGTCAGACGAATCTTCTTGCCATTGACGACCATGTTGCCACTATCGACTGCGACATCGCCATTGAAACGGCCATGCACCGAGTCGTACTTCAGCATGTAGGCCAGGTAGTCGGGTTCGAGCAGGTCGTTGATGGCGACGATCTCGATGTCCTTGAAATCCTTCGCGACTGCGCGGAAAACCATGCGGCCGATACGGCCAAAACCATTGATGCCAACCTTGATAGACATACTTAAGCTCCTTTGATTAACCATAGGGCGGGCCATGCCCGCCATGGCGCAGATGATTAAAGAATACCCTTGACCTTGGCGACCACGTTTTCAACCGTGAAGCCGAACTCCTTGAACAGCAGCGGCGCCGGGGCCGACTCGCCGAAGCGATCCAGACCGATCACGGCGCCGCGCAGCCCGACATACTTCCACCAGCCGTCGGTAACCCCGGCCTCGATGGCAACCTTGTGCACCGTCGGCAGCAGCACGCTATCCTTGTAGGCCTGGTCCTGCTGGTCGAACAGGTTGGTGGAGGGCATCGACACCACGCGGGCGGCAATGCCTTCGGCCTTGAGTACTTCTTGTGCCTTCATGGCCAATTCCACCTCGGAACCGGTGGCGATCAGCACCACCTTGGCCGCGCCATCGCAGTCGGACAGCACATAGCCGCCCTTGCGGATGTTGGCGATCTGGGCGTCGCTACGTTTGACAAAGGGCAAGTTCTGGCGCGACAGGATATGGCAGCTCGGACCGTCCATCTTCTCGATGCTGGCCGCCCAGGCGACCAAGGTCTCGACGGTGTCGCAAGGACGCCAGACGGTCATGTTGGGGATCATGCGCAGGGTGGCTGTCTGCTCGACTGGCTGGTGAGTCGGGCCGTCTTCGCCCAGGCCGATAGAGTCGTGGGTAAACACCCAGACCACGCGCTGCTTCATCAGCGCCGCCATGCGCAGGGCATTGCGGGCATATTCCGAGAACATCAGGAAGGTGCCGCCGAACGGCAACAGGCCGCCGTGCAGCGCCATGCCATTCATGATGTGGCTCATGCCGAACTCGCGCACCCCGTAGGAGATGTAGTTGCCGCCCGGGTTGCGGTGCAGTGGGTGGCAGCCGGGCCAGTTGGTCAGGTTGGAGCCGGTCAGGTCGGCGGAACCGCCGACCCGCTCGGGCAGCGTGGCGACCAGGCGCTCGATGGCCAGTTGACTGGCCTTGCGAGTAGCCACAGTTTCGGCCTTTTCCAGGGTGGTAGCCAAGGCGGCCTGCACGCGGCCAGCCCAGTCGGCGGGCAAATCACCCTTCATGCGGCGGCTGAACTCGGCGGCCTCGGCCGGGAAGGCCTTGGCATACTCGGCGAACTTGTTGTTCCACAATTTTTCCACGCCCTCGCCCTTGGTCTTGGCGTCCCAACCCTCGTAGACATCCTTGGGGATAACGAATGGTGCGTGGTTCCAGCCCAGATTCTTGCGGGTGGCGTCGATTTCGGCCTGGCCCAGGGCGGCGCCATGCACGTCATGGGTGCCTTCCTTGTTGGGCGAGCCCTTGCCGATGATGGTCTTGCACTGGATCAGGGTGGGCTTGTCGGTATGCTTCTTGGCTTCCTGGACGGCGGCCTCGATGGCCTCGGCGTTATGGCCGTCGACATTGCGGACCACGTGCCAACCATAGGCCTCGAAGCGCTTCGGGGTGTCGTCGGTAAACCAGCCTTCGGTGTGGCCATCGATGGAGATGCCGTTGTCGTCCCAGAAGGCGATCAGCTTGCCCAGGCCCCAGGTGCCGGCCAGGGCGCAGGCTTCGTGGGAGATACCTTCCATCATGCAGCCGTCGCCCATGAACACATAGGTGTGGTGATTGACGATGTCGTGGCCGGGCTTGTTGAATTCATGCGCCAGCAGCTTTTCGGACAGCGCCATGCCGACCGCGTTGGTGATGCCCTGGCCCAGCGGCCCGGTGGTGGTCTCAACGCCGGGGGTGTAGCCGTACTCGGGGTGACCGGGAGTGCGCGAATGCAACTGGCGGAAATTCTTGAGGTCGTCGATGGTCAGGTCATAGCCGGTCAGATGCAGCAAGGCGTAGATCAGCATGGAACCGTGGCCGTTGGACAGTATGAAGCGGTCGCGGTCGGGCCACTTGGGGTTGGCCGGGTTATGGCGCAGGTGGTGATTCCAGACCACTTCGGCGATCTCCGCCATGCCCATGGGGGCGCCTGGGTGGCCGGATTTGGCCTTTTCAACCGCATCCATGGCCAAGGCGCGGATGGCATTTGCAAGTTCGGTACGGGTTGCCATGTTGTTATTCCTTGTAATGAGAACTTTAGGGAAGCATTGCATGGATGCCAAGCGCCGCAGCGCGGCGGAATTCATTCAAGGCCTCGGCTCGGCCCTGTTCGGGCTCAAGGGTGCCAATTATGTCGTAGGGGTCCGGCTAGAGCAATATGATCCAGAGCGCCGAAATGTCGAGATGGGGCGGATTGCCTGGGTGAATGGCCTTGCAGGACGCGGTTTTGCGGCGGATAGACGCAAAAAATTAAAATGTTTTTATAGATTGTGACAGGTGCAATACTCGGCCGCTACAGCCGCCACGGCAGCGTGTAATCGGCCGGAGTGGATTGCCGCTGGGGTAGGTCGGGATTCATCCCGACAGCGCCGGCCCCGTGGGCGGCAGGCGGCCATGGGCCGCCCACGGGACCGCGCCGCCGCGAGCCTCAAGCGCGCCGGCGCCAGCCCCACAACCCGGCCAGACCCAGCAGACCGGAGAGCAGGATCACGCCCCACTCGGACAGGGTCGGAATGGCGGTTGCGGCGGCGGGCGCAGGCGGCGCGGCGGGGCCGATGAACAGGCCCAGGGAGAGCGGGTTGGCGCCCACCCCTACCGTGGCGGTCACCGTATTGGTCGCGGCGTCGATCACCGAGACGGTGCCGTCGCTGTAATTCGCGATATAGGCAAAGGGAGCGGCGTGGGCGGCGCCGGTCAGCAGGACCAGGCCGAGCAGCAGGGCGCGCGGGAATCAGGTCATGATTGTGGCTCCATGGGACCTGGGCGGGAAGCGGCGCGCGCCACGGGCTTCATCGCCCGGACGCGGAGCGGGCAGGAATTAGTGGCTTGGCTTGGCTTGGCTTGGCTTGGCTTGGCTTGGCTTGGC
>Ga0066644_10000011_pt1 | contig 92648 bp, 96 predicted proteins | sample CryGeyCG2114_020_FD_62735 | JGI IMG/M metagenome (GOLD analysis project Ga0066644, IMG submission 62735) | Groundwater microbial communities from aquifer - Crystal Geyser CG15_big_fil_post_rev_8/21/14_0.20 | ecosystem: Environmental > Aquatic > Deep subsurface > Groundwater | place: USA: Utah...
TCGCCGCCGAGCTGGAGATTGTAGGGCGGATCGGCGAACACCATGTCGATGCTGTCGTCGGGCAGCGAACGCATCGCCTCGATGCAGTCGCCGTCCAGAATCTTGCCCAATGGCAATAGTTTGCGACGATCTTCTGCGGAAAGCTTGAGCTTCCGCTTCGGCTGCTTCGCGCCTGCGAGCGCCTTCGTTTCCATGACCTGGCCCATCGTCGTCCTTCCCCCTGCTGCCGGGGCAATTGGAGGCTCCGAAGGGGCCCCGTCAAGCAGCGATAAGCTCGGCCAATATGGTTAACAAAAGGTTACCGGCGACGTCATAACAGCGGCGCACAAGATGTTGAGTCGCGGGCGAATCCGACGACTCCAGATATGGGGGTGTGGCGCGTTTGACTCACCTGCGGAGCCGAACTTCAGACCGTTTCTAGCTTGGCGTCGGGGCGTTCAGAGCAGGCTCAATTGCGCCACCGGAGCGAAGCTGCGGCGGTGGTGCGGGGTCGGCCCGTGGGTGCGCAGGGCCTCGAGATGCTGGGCAGTGCCGTAGCCAGCATTGCGCTCCCAGCCGTAATGAGGATGGCACGCGGCGAGATCGCGCATCGCGGCATCGCGGTGCTCCTTGGCGAGGATCGAGGCGGCCGAGATGCACGGTTCCTTGGCATCGCCCTTCACGATCGCGCGCGCGGGCCAGCTCCAGTCCGCGGTGCGCCCGGCAGGGGTGAGGTTGCCGTCGACCAGCACTTCGGTCGGCTCGCACCCCAGCGCCTCGACCAGCCGCGCGACCGCGAGCGTCATCGCCAGCATGGTCGCACCGAAGATGTTGAGCCGGTCGATCTCCTCGACCTCGACCACGCCGAGTGCCCAGCCGCAGCGCGCGCGGATCGGTTCGGCGAGCGCGGCGCGCTTCGCGGGCGACAGCACCTTGCTGTCGGCGAGCCCGGCGGGTCGCGGCTTGCAAAGCACGCAGGCGGCGGCAACAACGGGTCCCGCCAGCGGCCCGCGGCCTGCCTCGTCGACCCCGATCACGAGGCGGCCGTCATTCTGCCCGGCACATTCGGACCCGAAACCGGGATGAGGAGTTGAAACCAGCATGACCTATCTCTCGCACGCGCTCGCACTTTCGCTATCCACCGCCATGCTGGCAAGCTGTGGCGGCTCCGCCGCCGGGGATGGCGGGACGGAATCGACCCCTGCGGCCTCGGCTCCGGCGCAGGGCGAGCCCTTCGCGATCGCCGAGATCGGCACGTTCAACGAACCGTGGGCGGCAGCCTTCGCGCCCGGCACGCCGGTGCTGTTCATCACCGAGAAGGCCGGCGCGATCGAGGCGGTCGATACGCGGACCGGGCGCATGATCACGGTCAGCGGCGCGCCGCGGGTCGACTATGGCGGCCAGGGCGGGCTCGGCGACATCGCCTTCCTGCCGTCCGAGAGCAGCGCCACGCTCGACCGGCGCACGATCTACCTGACCTGGGCCGAGGCCGGCGACGGCGACACGCGCGGCGCGGTGCTCGGGCGCGGCCAGCTGGTGTGCGAACAGGCCGATGCCTGCGCGATTCAAGGGCTGAACGTGATCTGGCGGCAGGACAAGGTGACCGGTCGCGGCCACTATTCGCACCGCATCGCCTTTTCGCCCGACGGCCGATACCTGTTCCTTGCCTCGGGCGAGCGGCAGAAGATGCAGCCGGCGCAGGACACCTCGAACAATCTCGGCTCGGTGCTGCGGCTGACGCTCGACGGCAAGGCCGCACCGGGCAATCCGATGTATGACGAGGGCGGCAGCGCGGCGCAGATCTGGAGCTGGGGCCATCGCAACATCCTCGGCTTCGAGTTCGCGCCCGACGGACAGCTTTGGGAAGTCGAGCACGGACCGCGCGGCGGCGACGAACTGAACCTCGTCAAGCGTGGCCTCAACTACGGCTGGCCGGTGGTCTCGGACGGCATCCATTACGATGGCGGCGCGATTCCCGACCATGCGACCCGGCCCGAATTCGAGGCGCCGAAGGTCGGCTGGACGCCGGTGATCGCGCCGGGCAGCATGACCTTCGTCGATGGCGACATGTTCTCGGGCTGGAACGGCGACCTGCTGATCGCGGGGCTCAAGTCGAAGGCGCTGGTCCACGTGACCTTCGACGGCGATGAGGCCAGCGAGGTCGCGCGCTACGACATGGGCACGCGGCTGCGCGAGATCGTCGAAGGTCCCGATGGCGCGCTTTGGGTGCTCGAGGACGGCGAGAACGGCAGGCTGCTCAAGCTGACGCGCTGATCCTGCTCGACTTGGCCGGTGCGCGGGCGTAACGGGCCCGGCCATGCCGTCGATCATCCCGCTCGATAGTGTCGATCCCGAACTGGTCGAGCAACTGCTCGACCGGGTGTTCGGCGACGAGCGCCATGCGCGCACCGCCTATCGCATCCGCGAGGGGCTCTCCCCCCTCCCCGGCCTCAGCTTCGCCGCGCTCGACGAGGAGGACCTGCTGGTCGCGACGCTGCAGAGCTGGCCGGTCGCGCTGACCGATCCGCAGGGGCGCGCCTGCCCGATGGTAATGGTGGGCCCGGTCGCGGTGGTGCCCGAGCGCCAGGGCGCAGGCTATGGCCGCGCGCTGTTCGCGGCGCTGGCGCAGGCGCTGGGCGGCCACGCCCCGCCGCAAGTGCTGATCGGCGACGAGCCCTATTACCGCCAGTTCGGCTATTCGGCGCGGCACACCCTCAATTGGGACACGCCCGGCCCGGTCGAGCGAGACCGGCTGCTCGTGCGCACCGACAACCCCGCCGTGCTTCCCAGCCACGGTATGCTCGGCCCGTGGCAGGCGGATTTGAATTAGCCCGATCGCGTCAGCGGGGATGACGGACCCGCGCCAATCTGCCAATCGGGCAGCGATGCCCTACACCCCTCCCCCCGATCTTGCCGGAATGTCGCTGATGGAGGTCGCGCAGGCGATGCACGATCGCGGCCTGCCGCCGCTCGACCAGTGGCAGCCCGAACATGTCGGCGACAGCGAGATGCGGATTGCGGCGGACGGACGCTGGTACCACCAGGGCGGCGAGGTGAAGCGGACCGCGATGGTGCGCGCCTTCGCCTCGCTGCTGCTGCGCGACGAGGACGGGCAGCACTGGCTCGTCACCCCGCACCAAAAACTGTCCATCGAGGTAGAGGACGCGGGTTTCATCGCGACCGACGTCAAGTGCGAGGACGGCGCGCTCGCCTTCCGGCTCAACACCGACGACCTCGTGATCGCCGGGCCCGACAACCCGCTTTCGGTCGAGGGAACGGCGGAGGAGCCCGCCGCCTATGTCGCGGTGCGCCACGGCACGCGCGCGCGGCTCGACCGTTCGACCTGGCTCCAGCTCGCCGAGATCGCCCTGGCAAATGGCGACGACCCGAGCGTCTCGAGCAACGGCGCGCGCTTTTCGCTGCTCCCCGCATGAGCCAGCTCTTCGCCCGCCTCCAGCGCCTGTTCGACGAGGGTCACGGAGTCGAACTCCCCGACCTGCTCAACGACCAGCGTTTCGCCGATCCCGATCCGCGCCCCGCCGCGGTGCTGATCCCGGTGGTCGAGCGCCCCGACAGCGAGGGCGGGCCGACCGCGATCCTGACCAAGCGGCTCGACGACATGCGCAAGCACCCCGGACAGGTCGCGTTTCCCGGCGGGCGGATCGATCCGGGCGAAGACGCGGTCGAGGCGGCGCTGCGCGAAGCGCACGAGGAACTCGCGCTCGAACCTGCTCATGTCCGCGTGGTCGGCGCGACCGACCGCTACGTCACCGGGACCGGGTTCGAGATCACCCCGGTGCTCGGCGTCGTGCCGCCGGGCCTGCCACTCAAGCCCAATCCGGGCGAGGTTGAGGCGTGGTTCGAAACCCCGCTCTCGGTCCTGCTCGACCGCGCAAACTGGTCGCGCAACACGGTGTTCTGGAAAGGCGCGGACCGGACCTATTACGAGATGGAGTGGGACGGCTTCCATATCTGGGGGGTGACCGCGGCGATCATTGTCAACCTGTCGCGGCGACTGGCATGGGTCGAATCATGACCACCCTGCCCGACACCGAATGGACCACCCGCGCGGACCTGCGCGAACTCGTCGCCGCGCTGGGCGAAGGCAATGCGCGCTGGGTCGGCGGAGCGGTGCGCGACACCCTGCTTGGGCAGCCGGTCAAGGATATCGATTGCGCCACGCCATTGGAGCCGCGCGAAGTGATTGCGCGCTGCAAGGCGGCGGGGATTCGCACCGTGCCGACCGGGATCGATCACGGCACCGTCACCGCGCTGTGCGAGAACGGCAATGTCGAGATCACCACGCTGCGGCGCGACGTCTCGACCGACGGCCGCCGCGCCACCGTCGCCTTCAGCGAGAACTGGAAGGAGGACGCCGCGCGGCGCGATTTCACGATCAACGCGCTCTACGCCGAGCCCGGGAGCGGCGAGGTCTACGACTATTTCGGCGGGCTCGACGACATCGCCACGCGGACGGTCCGCTTCATCGGCGATGCGCGCGAACGCATCCGCGAGGATCATCTGCGGATCCTGCGCTATTTCCGCTTCCAGGCGCGATTCGGAAGCGAACCGCCCGACGCCGAAGCGATCGCCGCCTGCGAGGAACTCGCACCGACATTGAAGGGCATCAGCCGCGAGCGGATCGCGATGGAACTGCTCCAGATCCTCGTCGCACCCGACGAGATGGATACGCTCGCGCGGATGGACGCACTCGGGGTGCTCGACGTGATCCTGCCCGAGGCCGACCTCGCACAGGCGGATGTGGTGCGGTGGGAGCGCCAGAACGAGCTCCGGCCCGAGCCGATCCGGCGTCTGGCCGGATTGCTTCCGCCCGATCCCGAGATCGCAAGCAAGGTCGCGGGACGGCTGCGCCTGTCGAACGCACAGAAGAAACGCCTCCGGCTCGCCGCCGCACGCGAACCCGCAGATGCCGACGACCCGCGCGGCCTCGCCTTCCGTTACGGCCTCGAGACGGCCAACGACCGGCTCGCGATCCTCGGTGCCAGCAATGCCGAGCTGCGCGGCTGGGAACCGCCGCAATTCCCCCTGAAGGGCGGCGAAATCGTCAAGCGCGGGGTCAAGGCCGGGCCCGACGTCGCGCGGCTGATGCAGACGGTCGAGAAGCGCTGGATCGCGGAAGGGTTCCCCGATCGGGAGCGGGTGGATGCGCTGCTGGACGAGGAACTGGAAAAATAGTCGCCATCCCCGCCCAGGCAGGGACCGAGTGAGGGGCCGTGCGAGTTTGGTCAGCATTCCCGCCTGCGCGGGAATGCCGAACTAAGCCGCCTTCGCCCGCTTCCGCCACGTGTGCAGCAGGGGCTCGGTATAGCCGTTGGGCTGCGTCGCGCCTTCGAAGATCAGCTCGCGCGCGGCCTGGAACGCCGGGCCAGCCTCGTTTCCGACCAGCGGCACGTAAGCCGGATCGCCCGCATTCTGCGCGTCGACCTTGGCCGCCATGCGCCGGAGCGCGGCATCGACCTGGTCTTTGCTGACCACGCCGTGAGCGAGCCAATTGGCGATATGCTGCGACGAGATGCGCAGCGTCGCCCGGTCCTCCATCAGGCCGACATCGTGGATGTCGGGCACTTTGGAGCATCCTACCCCCGCATCGATCCAGCGCACGACATAACCAAGGATACCCTGGGCATTGTTGTCGAGTTCGGCCTGGACTTCCGCGTCCGACCAGTTCGCCCCGTTCGCGAGCGGGATCGTCAGCAGGTCCGCCAGCGGCGGCACCGGCTCGCCCGCCAGTTCGTCCTGCCGCCGCGCGACGTCGAAGCCGTGGTAATGGATGGCATGCAGCGTCGCCGCGGTGGGCGACGGCACCCAGGCGCAATTGGCCCCAGCCTCGAGATGACCGCTCTTCTCCAGCATCATCGCCTTCATCCGGTCGGGCGCGGCCCACATGCCCTTGCCGATCTGTGCCTTCCCCTTGAACCCGCAGGCGAGCCCGATCGCGACGTTGCGGCGCTCATAGGCCTGCAGCCAGATACTGTCCTTGATCTCGGCCTTGCGCAGCATCGCACCGGCCCGCATCGAGGTGTGGATTTCGTCCCCGGTGCGATCGAGAAAGCCGGTGTTGATGAACACCACCCGATCCTTCACCGCGTGGATGCACGCGGCAAGGTTGGCCGAGGTGCGGCGCTCCTCGTCCATCACGCCGACCTTGATCGTGTGCCGTTCCAGCTCGAGCAGGTCCTCGACCGCATCGAACAGGTCGTTGGTGAAAGCGCATTCCTCGGGCCCGTGCATCTTGGGCTTCACGATGTAGATCGAGCCCTTGATCGAGTTGCGCCAGCGGACGTGGCCTTCGACGTCGAGCGCACCGATCGCAGACGTTACGACCGCATCGAGCACGCCTTCGGGCACTTCCGCGCCGTCGCGTGTGAGGACCGCATCACTCGTCATCAGGTGGCCGACATTGCGCACGAACATCAGGCTTCGGCCCTGGATCGTCACCAGCCGGCCGTTGGTCGCGCGATATTCGACATCGTCGCCGAGCTCGCGCAGCACGGTTTCGCCGCCCTTCTCGAACTCGGCGGTCAGATTTCCGCAGATCACGCCGTGCCAGTTGCGATAGGCTGCGAGCTTGTCCTCGGCATCGACCGCCGCGACCGAATCCTCGAGGTCGACGATCGTGGTCAACGCGCTTTCGAGCCGCACGTCGGCTATCCCCGCCGGATCGTTGCGTCCGACCGGGTGGTTGCGGTCAATCACCACAACGATGTGCAAGCCGTTGTGCTGGAAGACCCAGCTTCCGTCTTCCTTCCGTCCGCACAAACACGAACCGTCCTTGAGCACCGGGTCGCCGGTCAACTCGGCCCAGCTCCCGCTTTCGAGCGGCAGCGTCACGTCGAGGAATTCCTTGGCTGCGGCGATCACGGCCGCGCCGCGATCGGGATCGTAACCCTTGCTCTTGGCGGGCGGCGCATCGAGCGCATCGGTGCCGTAGAGCGCGTCGTAGAGGCTGCCCCAGCGCGCATTGGCGGCATTGAGCAGGAACCGCGCATTGAGCGCGGGTACGACCAGCTGCGGGCCCGCGCGGGTGGCGATCTCGGCATCGACTTTTTCGGTCCCGATGGTGAACGGGCCGGGCTCGCGAACGAGATAGCCGATATCCTCGAGAAACGCGCGATAGACGTGCGGATCGTGGGGCTTTCCGGCGCGTTCATTGTGCCAACGATCGATGCTGGCCTGCAGCGTCTCGCGGGTTTGCAGCAGCTGCGCGTTGCGCGGCATGAATTCCGCCAGCAGCGCGGCAAAACCCTCCCAGAACCGCTCCGTATCGCGGCCCAGCACCATCAGCACATCGTCTTCGAGAAACTTCGCCAGTGCCGCATCAACCTGCAGACCGGCACGCACAACCCTGTTGGACATCCGTCACCTTGTTTTCGTGTATTAACCAGCGACCACGAAATGCCTGGGGAGGGCAGCCGCGCTATGGAGGTCGGCAGTTACGTTGGCAAGTACAGTAAAGATGCATGGCGCGGCTTGGCGTTCCGGGCGCAGCCGACTAACAGGGCGCCCATGTCGCTGACCGATGCCGAAAAAGCCCTGCTCGACGCGCTCGACGCCTCCCCCATGCTGGACCAGGTGCAGGCCTGGAGCGCGATCAATTCGGGCACCCGCAACCTTGCCGGACTGGCCGAGCAGGCCGATGCGCTGGCCGCCGCCTTCGGCGCGCTGCCGGGCGAGATCGAACTGGTCGAACCCGCGCCCGTCACCGCGATTTCGAGCGACGGGCAGGAGGTCGCACTCGACCACGGCAAGCACCTCGTGCTGCGCGTACGCCCCGGCGCCAACCGCCGCGTGATCCTGACCGGGCACATGGATACGGTGTTTCCCGAGGATCATCCGTTCCAGGACCAGAAATGGCTCGACGACGAGACGCTCAACGGACCCGGCGTCGCGGACATGAAGGGCGGCCTCTCGATCATCCTCGCTGCGGCGAAAGCGCTCGAAACGACGCCCGAGGCAAGCGCCTTGGGCTACGATGTCCTGATCAATTCGGACGAGGAGACCGGTTCGCTGTCTTCCAGCGCGCTGATCGCCGAGCTGGCGCAGGGCAAACTCGCCGCGCTGACCTTCGAACCCGCCGCGCTGCCCGACGGAACGCTGGCACACGAACGCGGCGGGACCGGCAATTATTCGATCACCATCACCGGCAAGTCGGCCCATGCCGGGCGCAACCCGCACGAGGGCCGAAACGCCCTGCTCGCCGCTGCCGACCTCGCGTTGCGGCTCGAGGCCATGGCGCATGACAAGTTGACCGTGAACCCGGCCAAGATCGAGGGCGGCGCGGCCAACAACGTCGTCCCCGACCATGCCGTGCTGCGCTTCAACATCCGTCCCAAGAGCACGCAAGCGATGGAAAGCTTCGATGCCGATCTCGACGGCGTATTGCGGGAGGTCGAAGCGGCGCGCGAAGTATCGATCCACCGCCATGGCGGCGTCACCCGCCCGCCCAAGCCGGTCGACGAACCGGCGCAGAAGCTGTTCGACCTGGTCAAGGAGTGCGGCGCGCTGCTCGGCCAGGAGATTGGCTGGAAATCGACCGGCGGGGTGTGCGACGGCAACAATATCGCCGCCTGCGGCGTCCCCGTGGTCGACACGATGGGCGTGCGCGGCGGCGCGATCCATTCGCCGGACGAATTCCTGATCGTCCCCAGCCTCGAAGAGCGCGCGAAGCTCGCCGCGCTCGTCCTTCACCGTATTGCCACCGGAGCAAAGTTTTGAGTTACGTAATACGCGCGGCCACCGCGCAGGATGTCGAAGCCATGTACGAGATGGCGAAACTGACCGGCGGCGGGTTCACCAACCTCCCGCCCGATCGCGACACGCTGCGCAAGAAGCTAGAGCGTTCTGAAGCGTGCTTTGCCAAGGAGGCCGACCGGCCCGACGACGACCTGTTCGTGCTGGTGCTCGAGGATACCGAGACCGGCGAGGTGCGCGGCACCAGCCAGCTGTTCACCGAAGTGGGCCAGCAATGGCCGTTCTATTCCTACCGGATCCAGACGCACACCCAGCATTCGCAGGAGCTCGACCGGACGTTCCGCGCCGAGATGCTGAGCCTGGTCACCGACCTCGAGGGCGCGAGCGAGGTGGGCGGCCTGTTCCTCCACCCCAGCAGCCGTGCGGGCGGGCTCGGCATGTTGCTCGCGCGCAGCCGCTATCTCTTCATCGCGATGCATCGCGACCGCTTCGGCGACAAGATTCTCGCCGAACTGCGCGGAATCATCGACGATCGCGGCGGGTCGCCGTTCTGGGACGGCCTCGCGGGCAAGTTCTTCGGCATGAGCTTCCAGGAAGCCGACGAGTTCAACGCCTTGAACGGCAACCAGTTCATCGCCGACCTCATGCCAAAGAGCCCGATCTACACCGCGATGCTGCCCGAAAGCGCGCGCGCCGTCATCGGGCTGCCGCACCCCACCGGTCGTGCAGCGATGCGCATGCTCGAGAACGAGGGCTTCGCCTACGAGGGCTATGTCGACATCTTCGACGGCGGTCCGACGGTCACCGCCCGCACCGACCAGTTGAAGACGCTGCGCGAGACGCGCCCGATGGAAATTTCGCGCTGCGATCTCGACATCGGCGACCGCGTGCTGATCGCGACCGGGCAAAATGCGAACTTCCGCTGCTGCTACGGCATGATCGAACACGAGGGCGACAAGGTCGCGATCGATCACACCACCTGCCGCACCCTCGCGGTCGAGCCGGGCGACACCGCCTGGTGCGTGGCGCGGTGACGGAGAGGATCGAATGAGCCTCAGGGAAATCAATTTCGACGGGATCGTCGGTCCCTCACACAATTATGCCGGGCTGAGCCTCGGTAATATCGCGAGCGCGAGCCACAAGGGCGATCCGTCCTATCCGCGCGCCGCGGCGCTGCAGGGCGTCGCCAAGATGCGGCACAATCTCGGCCTCGGGCTGGCGCAGGGTTTCCTGCTTCCGCTGCCCCGGCCCAACCGCGCCTTTCTCGAGGCGATCGCGCCCGACGAAGACACCCCGCCGGCGCTGGTCGCGGCGGCATGGTCCGCCTCCTCGATGTGGACCGCCAATGCGGCGACGGTCTCGCCCGCGCCCGATACGCGCGACGGCAAGTGCCACCTGACCCCCGCCAACCTCGTCACCATGCCGCACCGCGCGCAGGAATGGCAGGACACCAAGGCCCAGCTCGACCTGGCCTTCGGCGGCGACGGCTTCGTCGTCCACGACGCGGTGATGCCGAGCTTCGGCGACGAAGGCGCGGCCAACCACATGCGCTTCTGCGAAGGCCACGACGCCCCCGGCGTCGAGGTGTTCGTCTGGGGCCGGCAAGGCGGTCGCTTCCCCGCGCGCCAGCACGAACAGGCTAGCCGCATCGTCGCGCGCAGCCACGGGCTCGACCCGGCGCGCGCGGTCTTCATCGAACAGAACCCCGAGGCGATCGCCGCGGGCGCGTTCCACAACGACGTCGTCTCGGTCGCCAACGAACGCGTGCTGTTCACCCACGAGCGCGCCTTTGCCGACCAGGCGGGCGCCTACGACGCGATCCGCGCCGCCTTCCCCGCGCTGCAGGTGGTCGAAGTGCCCGAAGCCTCGGTGAGCCTCGAGGAAGCGATCCGCACTTATCTGTTCAATGCGCAGCTCGTCTCGCTGCCCGAGGGCGGGATGGCGCTGGTGGTGCCGAGCGAATGCCGCGAGAGCGAAAGCGTGTGGTCGTGGGTCGAGACCATGCTCGGCTCGAACGGGCCGATCCGGCAGGTGCTGCCGGTCGATGTCCGCCAATCGATGGCCAATGGCGGTGGGCCCGCCTGCCTGCGCCTGCGCGTGGTGGCCGACCCGGATGCGGTCGATCCGCGCTTCATGGTCGACGAGGCCAAGGCCGGACGGATCGAACAGGTAGTCGCAGAGCACTGGCCCGAGCAGATCGATCCCGCCGATATCGGCAGCGATGGCCTCGCCCGCAGCGTGATCGACGCCCGGCGCGCGTTGCTCGATGCGCTGGAGCTCTCCGAACTGGCCTGACCGCCTGTGGTGCGGCTGCTCGATTTCGGGACGGATTCGACAAAGCCGCTTCTGTCGGGCAACTTTACGGTTATCGGATCGTTAAGCACGCAAGCCACGCGATTCCGCACGTGGCACGCTGCTTGCTCATCCGGCAGGCAAAGGAGTTCGGCCACCCATGTTCCGAAAAATCGGACGCCTGTTCACGATCAAGACCAAGTTCGAGGCATACGTCATCATCTATGCCCTCGCGCTCGGCGCGATCGAACGCGGCACGGCCTATCTCGACCAGTATCCGGGCATCGGCGGCTGGCTCCTGCTGCTTGCCTGCACCGGTGCGGTGTTCCTCGGCGGCGCGAAGATCCTCGATTGCGTGACGAAAGAGCAGGCGGAGCGAAAGACGCTCGAGGCGGCTGGCGGCAAGGCGTAGCGTTCGGTCTCGGCTGGGCGTGGTGGAGCTAGGTCGCTGGTTCGGTTGCGCCTGAGCTTAGGAGCGTAGGCTCCAAGAGGCTCGAGTCATTTGTTTGGGACCCTCAAACGCCGGGCGCGGGCCATCCGGCCCGCTTGGCTTCGGCCTAACGGCCGGCGCACGGTCTTGCGCGTGCGCGCTACCGCGCGCAAATTCAGGACGGATATCGATAACGGGCACCAAGTTGAATCGACCAAGGCGGTCGCCCGAGGCCGACCAGGCCGAGGCAAGGGCGACTGCCCGCCCGCAGCGGCCTCGTAGCGAAGCGGAGAGAAAAGCCGCGAGGATGCACCCGCGGATGCGGGTGCGTAACCGATAAGAAAAATGAAGTGGAGCGTTTCTGTTGCCAGGTACGCTCCGGACCCCTGTATCCGTTCTGTTGACCGGTCGGACCGACCGCGCTTTTGGCTTTGTAAATTCAGGCCGTTAGGCCGTCACATTACGCAGCGAGAGCAAGTGCTTCGTTATCGTTGGCACTTATTGGTTTTGAGCCTTTAACGGGTTACTCAGCCCGGACGAAAACAGCGCCTTTCAACACGCGTCGATCCTGGTTCGGCCCCGTCAATGCGCCCGCCCACTTGCTCGGTGGAGGCAGACGCAATGGTGGAGCCGCCGGGTACTGCCCCCGGGTCCGCCGTGCCTATTGCACGCCGCAGTTTATCGTCATAGCCCGCCGAAACGAGCAGGCCCTATATAGGCGCGCGGAGATTAATGTGAAGTGGACGGAGGCGCGCTCGCCTCGTCTTTCTTCAATTCAGCCAGAATCTTCTTCAGCACGTCGAGCTGCGGGTCGGTCGGCACGTCGGGGCTCTTCGCGCTGTCCTCGGTCTGTCGGGCGAGCTCCTGCATCTCGTCCATCGCCCGGTTCACGCCCCTAACCAACATGAATACGGCGAATGCGATCAGCAGGAAATTGATCACCTGCGTGATCAGGTCGCCATACCCAATCATCTGCACGCCGGCCTCCCTAAGCTCGGCGTAATTGGTCAGCGAGCCATCATAGCCCTCGGGAATCGGACCTAGCCGGACGAACTTGTTCGAGAAATCGATATCGCCGAACAGCCAGCCGATCAGCGGCATGATGATCCCCTCGGCGAGCGAGGTCGTGATCTTGCCGAACGCCGCCCCGATGACCACGCCCACCGCGAGGTCGATCACGTTGCCGCGCGCGATGAATTTCTTGAATTCCTTCCCCAAGCCCATGCTCTATCCTTTCTTGTCTGAGGGACATCGTTTGACACGCGCCGCACGAGGCCACAAGCGAGGTGCAAAGCTTGAAAGCGCGCCTAGCCGTGCTATCTAGGTAAGACAGTCGTTCTTAGGGGAGTTTGCCGCATGTCCTGGAAGTCCTTCCGCTTTGCCCTCATCGCTGCAGGTGCCGCCATGCTGGCGTCCTGCGGCATCAACTCGGTGCCGACCAAGGAAGAGGCCGCCAAGGCCGCCTGGGCCAATGTCGAAAGCGCCTACCAGCGCCGTGCCGACCTGATCCCCAACCTCGTCTCGACCGTGCGCGGCGCCGCCGCGGCAGAGGAAGACACGCTGACCGGCGTGATCGAGGCCCGTTCGCGCGCCACATCGATCCAGCTCAGCGCCGACGATCTCGACGACCCGGCCAAGTTCCAGCAGTTCGAAGCCGCGCAGGGCGAGCTCGGCAGTGCATTGAGCCGCCTGATGGTTACCGTCGAGCGCTATCCCGAGTTGCAGAGCCAGCAGCGTTTCGGCGACCTGATGGTCGCGCTCGAGGGCAGCGAAAACCGCATCGAGACCGCGCGCGTCCGCTACAACGAGGCGGTGCAGGACTATAACACCACGATCCGCACCTTCCCCGACATCGTCGGCGCGAAGGTGATCCACGGTGCCGAGCCGATGCAGACCTTCAGCGCCAAGCCGGGTGCCGACGAAGCGCCCACGGTCGACTTCGGTAACGAGGGCTGATCCTGCTTCAGCTAAACGTCATGTCGCGTGTCCTCGCCGCCTTCGCGCTGGTGTTCGCGCTTATCGCGAGCCCGGCGCTGGCGCAGGACTATCCGGCCCCGCCGGACGGTCCGATCCTCGACGCCGCCGACCTTATCCCCGCGGATCAGGAGGCGGCGCTCGATCGGCGCCTGCGCGACTACAACGAACAGACCGGCCGTGCGGTGATCGTCGCGACGGTACCCTCGATGGACGGTGCCGACATCGACAATTACTCGCGCGGGCTGGCGGAGTTCTGGAATATCGGCGGGGCCACGACCGAGGAAGGCGTGCTCGTTTTCGTCGCGCGCGACGACCGCAAGATGGCGATCAAGACCGCACGCGGGCTCGACGACCGGCTGACCGACATCAGCGCCGGACGGATCATCCGCAACACCATGCGCCCCGCCTTCCGCGCGGGCGATTTCGGCGGCGGGATCACGCAGGCGGTGGACGAGATCATCGAGCGGCTCGACCTGTCGCCCGCCGATGCCCGCGCGATCGCCGAAGCCGAAGCCGCCGCCGAGACGCAACGCGCCGAGGAAGGCGGCTTCCCGATCGGCACGATCATCTGGTTCGTCTTCATCTTTTTGTTCTTCATCCTGCCGATGTTCTCGCGCGGGCGCGGCCGCCGCTATCGCCGCGGCGGCGTCGGCAGCGTGGTCGGCGACATCATTCTGTGGGAGGCCGGCAAGGCGGTCGCGCGCGGCCTGTCAGACAGCGGCTCGTCCGGTTGGGGCGGTAGCGGGGGCGGTGGCTTCGGCGGGTTCGGCGGCGGTGGCGGCGGCTTCGGCGGCGGCGGCGCCTCAGGTGGCTGGTAAGCGGGGCTGTAGATGAAATATCTGAACGCAGAAGATCATGCGAAGGTGAGCGAGGCGGTCGCTGCGGCCGAGCTGACCACCAGCGGCGAAATCGTCACCGTGCTGGCCGATCGCTCGGACGGTTATACCGACGTGATCCTCGTCTGGGCGGCGGTGATCGCCTTTACCGCGATGAGCATCTTTGCCGTCGTGCCCGACGCACTGCTCGACACGATCGACTGGTTCCGCGGCGGCTGGACGCATGACTGGACCTTCGGCGAGGTGATCGCCTGGCTGACAGGCCTCGGCGTGGTCGTCTTCCTCGCGATCTGGGGATTGTTCAGCTGGGAACGCCTGACCTACGCGCTGATCCCCGGCCCGGTGAAGACCAAGCGCGTGCACGACCGCGCGATCGAACATTTCAAGGTCGGTGCCGAACGCCGCACCCATGGCCGCACCGGAGTGCTGCTCTATCTCTCGATGAAGGAACACCGCGCCGAGATCGTCGCCGACCAGCCGATTGCCGAGATCGTTTCGGCCGAAGTCTGGGGCGAGGCGATGGAGGACATGTTGATGCATATCCGCGAAGGCCATATCGCCGACGGCCTCGCTGCCGGTGTACGCGATGTCGGCAAGGTGCTGTCCGAAAACTTTCCCCGCGCAGAAGACGACCAGAACGAGCTGCCCGACCGGTTGATCGAGGTGTGAGCGGTACCGACGCCGACTGTCCCGAGGAAACCGTCTGGGCCGGCGATTACATCACCGCGAAGAAACGCGGGCGATGGGAATATGTCGGTCGCGCGCGCGGCATCCGCGCGGCGGTGATCGTCGCGGTGGAGGACGGGCACGTCCTGCTGGTCGAGCAGTACCGCGTGCCGCTCGGCAGAAGCTGCATCGAATATCCCGCGGGGCTGATCGGCGACGACGACGGCCGGGAGGACGAGGACCCGCTCAAGGCCGCCGGGCGTGAGCTCGAGGAAGAGACCGGCTATCGCGCGGACACCCTCGAGGACTGCGGCGAATTCTATTCCTCGCCTGGCATGGTCTCCGAAAGCTTCACGCTGGTGAAGGCGACCGGCCTCACCAAGGTCGGAGAAGGCGGCGGCACCGACAGCGAGGACATCACCGTCCACCGCGTCCCGCTCGAGCGAATCGAGGATTTCATCGCCGCGAAGCGCGCCGAAGGAATGGGTATCGACTCGCGCATCACACTCCTGTTAAGCGAGCGATTAACAAGGGGCTGAAGCTCCGGGCCACAACGGGAGAGCGCATGGCCGGTCGTGTCGAAGGAAAACTCGCCCTCGTAACCGGCGGCGCGCAGGGCCTCGGCGCCGCGACCGGCCGCCGCCTGGTCGAAGAAGGCGCGCGGATCGTGCTGTCCGATCTCAACGAGCAAGGCGCGCAGGATACTGCCGCCGCGATCTGCGCCGAACATGGCGAGGACAAGGCCTACGCGATCGGCCACGACGTCGCCGATCCCGACGACTGGGACCGCGTGATCGACTTCGTAAAGGACAAGCTGGGCGGGCTGTCTGTGCTCGTCAACAATGCCGGGATCGGCATTCGCGGCGATATCGAAACCTGCACGCTGGAAGACTGGCGGCGCGGCTTCGCGGTCAATGTCGACAGCATATTCCTCGGCTGCCAGCGCGCCCTCCCCCTGATGGCCGACCACCAGCCCGGTTCGATCGTCAACATCTCCTCGATCGCGGGCCTGATCGCGAGCGAGACGATGCCTGCCTACAATGCCAGCAAGGCGGCGGTGTGGATGCTGTCCAAGTCGATCGCGCTGCACTGCGCCAAGAAGGGTTGGAACATCCGCTGCAACTCGGTCCACCCGACCTTCGTCGACACCCCGATCCTCGACGGCATCGTGCGCAATACCGGGCGCGAGAAGGCCGTGATCATGGACAAGCTCGCGCGGCAGATCCCGCTCGGCCGGGTGGGCGAGCCCGACGACATCGCCAACGGCGTGCTCTACCTCGCGAGCGACGAGAGCAAATTCATGACCGGGGCGGAACTGAAGCTCGACGGGGGGATATCGGCGCAATGAATGATTGGCGGATGCCCGACCCGGCCTCCTTCCGCACCCTCGCGGACCTCGCCATTTTCAACCAGCGCGATTTTCCCGATCGCATCGCCTTCCATTGCGACGGCACCGACCTGACCTTCGACCAATTCGCGCGCCACACCGCGCAGGTCGCCAATGGCTTGCGCGATATCGGCATTGGCGCGGACGAGCGCGTGGCCTTTCTCGGGCGCAACACGATCGAATTCTACGAGACGGTGATCGGCGCCGCGCGCGCCGGGGCGGTGCTCACCCCGATCAACTGGCGGCTGGCCCCGCCCGAGATCGAGTGGATCCTGCGCGATTGCGCCGCGCGCGTGCTGTTCGTCGACGCCGCCTACGTCCAGGTCGCCGCCGAATTGCGCGGCAGCCTTCCGGGTCTCGAATACATCATCTGCCTGCAGGAGTGCGGCGAGGCCTTCGTCTGCTACGACGACTGGCGTGACGAGCAATCGGACAGCGAACCGGGCGTCACCCGCGCGCCCGACGATGCCGCGCTGCAGCTCTACACCTCGGGCACGACCGGCTTTCCCAAGGGCGTCGTGCTCTCGAGCAAGGCGCTGCTGCGCGCCGATTTCGACTATTCGCCCGAGAAAATGGACCTGTGGGACATCTGGGACGAGGACGACGTCCTGCTGCTCGCCATGCCCAATTTCCATATTGGCGGGATCGCCTCGGGCATCCGCGGATTGAAGGGCGCGATCAAGAGCGCGATGATCCGCGAATTCGAACCCGGAGCCGCGCTCGATGCGATCGAGCGGCACCGCGTCACCAAGACCTTCCTCGTCCCCGCCGCGATTCACGTGATGCTCGCGCACCCCAAGGCGCAGGAGACCGATTTCTCGAGCCTGAGGCTGGTCGGCTACGGTGCCTCGCCGATCCCGCTCGACCTGCTGCGCGCGGCGCTCAAGGTGTTCGGCTGCGATTTCGCGCAGGTCTACGGCCTGACCGAGACCACCGGCACGATCTGCGCGCTGATGCCCGAGGACCACTCGGTCGAGGGCAACGAGCGGATGCGCGGCATCGGCCAGCCGATCAACGGGGTCGAGATGAAGGTGATCGACGCGGACGGCGAGGAGGTCGAAACGCGCGGGATCGGCGAGATCGCGATCCGCTCCTCCGCCAACCTCACCGAGTACTGGAACCGCCCCGATGCCACCGCCGAGGCGGTCGATGCCGAGGGCTGGTTCCGCACCGGCGACGCCGGTTATGTCGACGAGGACGGCTATTATTACCTGTTCGACCGGATCAAGGACATGATCGTGACCGGGGGCGAGAACGTCTACCCGGCCGAGGTCGAGAACGCCGTGTTCGGCTGCGAGGGCGTGGCCGACGTGGCGGTGTTCGGCGTACCGGATGAAAAATGGGGCGAGGCGGTGAAGGCCTGCGTGGTGCGCAAGCCCGGATCGGATGTGAGCGAGGCCGATATCATCGCCCATGCCCGCGAACGGATCGCAGGCTTCAAATGCCCCAAATCGGTCGATTTCGTCGACGCACTACCCCGTAATCCTTCCGGCAAGGTGCTGCGCCGCGAACTCCGCGCGCCCTTTTGGGAAGGGCAGGACCGCCAGATCAGCTAGCGGCCCCTTCCCCCCTAGAGCGAGCGACCGATTGCCGAGAAATCGAGCGAGCCGTGCTCGTCGGCGAATTTCTCGTACAGTTCCTTGGCGTGCTGGCCGAGCGGCGTGCCCGCATCGGCGGTCTGCGCCGCTTCCATCGCCAGCTTCAGATCCTTGAGCATCAGCGCGGTCGCGAAGCCGCCCTTGTACTCGTTGTCGGCGGGGCTCTTGGGGCCGACGCCGGGGACCGGGCAATAGGAAGTCATCGACCAGCACTGGCCCGAGCTGACCGAGGAAATGTCGTAGAAGGTCTGCGGGTCGAGGCCGAGCTTCTCGGCCATCCCGAAGGCCTCGCAAGTGCCGATCATCTGGATCGCGAGCAGCATGTTGTTGCAGATCTTGGCCGCCTGCCCGTTGCCCGCATCGCCGGCATGGATCACCGCCTTGCCCATCGCTTCGAGGATGGGCTTGGCGCGATCGAATGCCTTGTCGGTGCCGCCGACCATGAAGGTGAGCGTGCCGCCCGCTGCAGCCGCAATCCCGCCCGAGACCGGCGCATCGACCATGTCGTAGCCCGCTTCTTCCGCCGCAGAGATGACTTCGCGCGCGGTGGCGACGTCGATCGTCGAGCAATCGAGCAGCACCGCGCCGTCGGGCGCGTGGCCGATAACGTCGTTCTCATAGACCGATTTCACGATTTGCCCGTTGGGCAGCATCGAGACCACCGCCTCGACACCCTCGACCGCATCCTTGGCGGCGGTGAAGGTGTCGCAGCCGCTATCCTTGGCGGATTTGAGCGCGTCCTCGGACAGGTCGAAGGCGCGCACCTCGTGCCCCGCCTTGACCAGGTTCGCGGCCATACCGCCGCCCATGTTGCCGAGGCCGATGAATGCGATTTTCATGTCTCTCTCCAGTCACACGAATAGAATTGCAAAGCCCAGGACGATCATTGCCGGGCCGAATAGAAGCATCAGGACCGGTTGGACATATGCCATCATCCGGTCCCAGCGATTGAGCGGCAGCGGCTCATCCTCTCCGCCGATTTTCAGGGTCGCAGCTTCGATCAGGGTGATGCGCTCTTCGCGGCGATGACGCCAGCCGTCGATGCCGCGCCAGACGAACAGGGCACCGAATACAAGAAGGCCGAAGCCTTTCGTAATTACTTCCCCTTCCATTCGCCTTCGCGCTTCTCGATGAAGGCCTTCATGCCCTCGACCTTGTCTTCGGTCGCGGTGAGGATCTGGAACAGGCGGCGCTCGTGGAGCACGCCCTGGTCGAGGAAGGTCTCGTAGGCGGCGTTGACCATTTCCTTGTTCACCTTGGCCGCCATCGGGGGCATGCCGGCGATCGCCGTGGCGGTCTTAACCGCGTCCTCGACGAGGTCGTCATGCGGCACCACGCGCGCGACGAGCCCGCTGCGTTCGGCTTCCTCGGCGTCCATCATCCGGCCGGTGAGGCACATTTCCATCGCCTTGGCCTTGCCGACCGCGCGAGTCAGGCGCTGCGAACCGCCCATGCCCGGCGCGACGCCGAGCTTGATCTCGGGCTGGCCGAACTTGGCCTTGTCGCTGGCGAGGATGAAGTCCGCCATCATCGCGAGCTCGCACCCGCCGCCCAACGCGAAGCCGTTGACCGCGGCGATCCACGGCTTGCGCGTCGCCTTGACGAGATGGCTGGTCCAGCGGGCGAAGAAATCCTCGTTGTAGAAATCCGCCGCGGGCTTGTCGGCCATCTCCTTGATGTCCGCGCCTGCGGCAAAGGCCTTTTCGCCCGCGCCGGTGAGCACGAGGCAGCCCTGGCTGTCGTCGGCCTCGAACGCGGCGAATGCCTCGACGAGGTCCTCGAGGACCTGAGAATTGAGCGCGTTCAAAGCCTTGGGGCGATTGAGCGTGACCAGCGTGACATTGTCGCGCTGTTCGACGGTGATGGTTTCGTAGGACATGGTCTCTCCAAACTCGTCATTCCCGCGCAGGCGGGAATCCAGGGAAAATTCGTGCGTCGCCGCTCTCGATCCCCGCCTGCGCGGGGATGACGAAGATCAGAGCGGCTGCCACTCCTCGCCTTCGGGGAGCGGCGCGAAGATGCTGTCGAGCAATTCGTCGGTCACGCCTTCGGGCGTCGCCGGATCCCACTTGGGATCGTTCGACTTGTCGACGATCACTGCCCGCACCCCTTCGGCAAAGTCGGGGCGCGTGATCACGCGGCTCGCTATGCGGTATTCGTTGCGCATGTTGTCGGCGAAATCGTCGAACTCGGCCGCCTCGGCGAGCTGGCGCAACGCGACCTTGCAGGTCTGCGGGCTCTTGGTCCGCAGCGTGGCGAGTTCCTTCGCCGCCCATTCGCTGTCGTCGGTTTCCAGGCTCGCCATGATCTCTTCGAGCGAGTCGGACTTGAAATGCCAGGCGACGCGCTCGGCCTGCTCCTCGATCTTCGCCTTGGGCGGGGTTTCGGAGAGGTCCGAGAGGATTCCGCCGATGCGGTCGGGATGCTCGATGATGCGCGCCTTGGCCTCGGCGAGTTTCTCGCTCGGCAGGTAGTGCGTGGCAATCCCGACCCACAGGCAGTCCGCGCCATCGAGCCTTGCACCGGTCAGCGCGAGGAACTGGCCCATCCGACCGCCGAGGCGCGAGAGGTACCAGCCGCCGCCGACATCGGGGAACAGGCCGATCCCGCTTTCGGGCATCGCGAAGCGGGTGTGTTCGGTCGCCACGCGGTACTTGGCGGGCTGCGAGATGCCGACGCCGCCGCCCATCGTGATTCCGTCCATGAAGGCGACCACGGGCTTGTCGTAGGTGAAGAGCTGGTGGTTGAGCTGGTACTCGTCGTGGAAGAACTTGCGCCCGCTCTCGCCGCCGTCGTGCAGCGCCGAATTGCGCAGGAAGGCGATGTCGCCGCCGGCGCAGAAGCCGCGCCCTTCGGCATGGTCGACGATCACCGCCTCGACCGCATCCTGCGCCGCCCATTCGCTCAGCGCCGCGCTCATCGCGTGGCACATGTCGAGTGTCAGCGCATGCAGTGCCTTGGGGCGGTTGAGCGAGAGATGCCCGACACGATCATGCGTGTGGGTGAGGACGTCTTCGGCTTGTTCGGTATTTGCTTGTTCGGTCACTGGCGCAGCATGTCCCTTCCGACGATCATTCGCATGACCTGGTTGGTGCCTTCGAGGATCGAATGCACGCGCAGGTCGCGCCAGAAGCGTTCGATCGGGTAATCCTTCAAATAGCCGTAGCCGCCGAACAGCTGTAGCGCGTTGTTGACGACGTTCGAGCCGCTATCGGTCGCGAGCCGCTTCGCCATCGCGGAGAAGCGCGTCTTGTCGGGCGCGTTCTCGGTCACCTTGGCGGCGGCGAGATAGAGCAGCGCGCGCGCCGCCTCCAATTCGGTCGCCATGTCGGCGAGCATGAACTGCGTGTTCTGGAAATCGGCGATCGGCTGGCCGAATTGCTGGCGGTCCTTGGTGTAGGCGACCGCCTCGTCGAGGCAGCGCTGCGCGCCCCCAAGCGAACAGGCACCGATATTGAGCCGCCCGCCGTCGAGACCCGCCATCGCGAAGCGGAACCCGTCGCCTTCGGCGCCGACGAGGTTTTCGGCCGGCACGCGGCAATCCTCGAAGATCAGCTGCGCGGTCGGGCTGGCGTTCCAGCCGAGCTTCTTCTCGGGCGCGCCGTGCGAAAGACCCTCGGTGCCCTTCTCGACCACGAAGCACGAAATGCCCTTCGACTTGTGGTCGCCGGTGCGCGCCATCACGACATAGACGTCGTTGTAGCCGCTGCCCGAGATGAACTGCTTGGTACCGTTGAGGACGTAGTGATCGCCGTCTTTGACCGCGCTGGTCTTGAGCGCGGCGGCGTCCGAACCGCTGCCCGGCTCGGTCAGCGCGTAGCTGGCGATCTTCTCCATCGTCACCAGTTCGGGCAGGAACTTGGCCTTGACCGCGTCGCCGCCGAAGCGGTCGATCATCCACGCCGCCATGTTGTGGATCGAGATGTAGGCGCTGGTCGCGGGGCAGCCATAGGCCATCGCTTCCATGATCAGCGCCGCCTCGAGCCGGCCGAGCGCGATCCCGCCGCTTTCTTCCGAGACGTAGATCGCGCCGAAGCCGAGCTCGCCGGCCTGCTGGATAACCTCCTTGGGGAAGTGATGGGTCTCGTCCCATTCGCCCGCATGCGGGGTGATGTTGTCGGCGGTGAACTTGCGCGCCATCTCCTGGATGGCGAGCTGGTCGTCGGTGAGTGCGAATTGTCCAGTCATGGGGTCCCAATAACGGCTTCGACCTCGATTTCCACCTTCCAATCATCGCGCACGAGCGCGGGCGTGCCCACCATCGTGGCGGCCGGAGGGTGATCGCCGAAGGCGCGCGCATGAGCCGCGCCGACGAGGTCCTGGTCGGCAAGATCGGTGACGTACATCCGCGTGCGGACGACATCGGCGGCCGTCCCGCCCAGATCCTCGATCGCGGCGACGGCGATGGCGAAACACCGCGCCGCCTGTGCGCCCGCATCGCCCGGCGTGGTGCTGCCGTCGGGCTCGATCGGCCCGGTGCCCGAGACGAGGATGCGATCATCGACCCTGAGCGCGCGGCAGAATCCGAATTGCGCCTCGTAGGGCGAGGCGGACTGCGCGCGGCGGCGTTCCTGTCCTCCTCCCCCGATCACCCGCAATAGATCCGTTCGATGACGTAATCGTCGTCATAGACGACGTTGACGCGGTCGGGCCGGTAATCCTGCGTCACCGCGCTGCGCGGCGGGATCCAGCGGAAGGCATCGGCGCCGCTTTCCACCCGGATCCGCGCGCCGAGTTCGACGCTGGTGCGCTGGCCGACCAGCGACTGGATGGGCGCGGCGTCGCATTCGCCCTGCGGCGCGACTTCGATCGGCTCGTCGCCGGCCTGCGTCGTCGCGCAGGCCGCGAGGGCGAACAGCGGCAAGGCTAGCAGCGCCTTCATGCCGCACACCTCTTGCGCGGCATCGGTTCGTAGCCGCCATCGTCACCGGCTTCAGAGGGAACCAGGCGGTCACCGCCATCCTCTAGCGTGAGCTTCGTCGACTGGGTCCAGGTCTCGCCCTCGCCCGACATGTTCATGTCGACGACGATCGCATCGTCACCCTCTGCGCGGATACCGGTAACGTCGCCGACCGATTCGTAGAACACGATCCGACGCTGGCCGATCTCCATCCGCAGGTCCGAGGCCGGGTCGCAGTTGCCCTCGACATAGTCCCACGCGCCGAGGAAGCGTGCGGGGATCGCGCGGAGCGCGTCGGCGCTGCCGGCACTCCCTGCTTCGTCTGCGGGCGGGGCCGAGTCGACGGCGTTGTCGGCCGCAGGGATATCGCCGTCGACCGGCGTGTCAGGTTCGGCGTCGCATCCCGAAATTGCGAGCGCGAGCGCGGCGGCGAACAGAGCTGGTGTTTTCATCATGGCATCTCCGGACAGGGGCGAAACCTTTTCATCGACGGGATTCCGGCATCGTCACCGCGATCGACGGTCAAGGATCCGTCGGGCTGAAGCGCGAATTCCATCCGCTCACTGGCAATCTCGTCTGCATAGCTGGTGTCGAAGGTCGCCACGATCTTCGACTCGCTGCGATCGTGCAGCTCGACGATCGTGCCGCCCTGCTCGAACAGGCTGAAGCCATTCGCCGAGACGGTCATCACCTTGCCGAAATTGCGGTTGGTGTCGGAGGTCTGGTCGCAATCCTCGATCGTCGGCGCGCGGCCGAGATCGTCCTCGCGCCACTCGCCGCGCAGCGCCGGGGGCATGCCCGATCGCCCCTGCGCCTGTACCTCGTCAAGCGGCGGCGCGCCGTCGCCGATCCCGCCATCGGGTTCGACCGGGATCGGCGTTTCGTCTTCGGAAGTGTCGGACGCTTCGCTGCATCCTGCGAGCAGCAGGGCCGCGAGGGCGGCGCAGGCGGCGGGCTTGAAGGCGATCATGGATATGTCTCCCATTGATGCTCCAACGCGCCGCCTGCCGATCCTATCCCCGTATCAACCCATCGTCGGGATGACGAAGGCGTTCGAACCGTCGCCGCCGCCATCGGGCCAGCGCTGGGTCACGGTCTTGACCTTGGTCCAGAACTTGAAACCCTCGGTGCCGTACTGGTTGGTGTCGCCGAAGGCCGAGCGTTTCCAGCCACCGAAGGTGTGGTAGCTCACCGGCACCGGGATCGGCACGTTGATCCCGACCATGCCGACATTGACCCGCTGCGCGAATTCGCGCGCGGCGTGGCCGTTGCGGGTGAAGATCGCGACGCCGTTGCCGTACTGGTGGTCGCTCGGCAGCTTGACCGCGTGCTCGAAATCCTTCGCGCGCACGATCTGGAGGACGGGACCGAAGATCTCTTCCTTGTAGCTTTCCATGTCGGTGGTGACGCGGTCGAGCAGCGTCGGGCCGACGAAGAAGCCGTCCTCGTGGCCCTGGAGCGAGAAACCGCGCCCGTCGACCACGACTTCGGCGCCTTCCTTTTCGGCGGTGTCGATCCACTGCTCGATCCGCGCCTTGTGCTCGGGCGTGACCACCGGGCCGTAATGCGCGTCGGGATCGTTCGATACGCCGACGCGCAGCGCGTTGATCGCGGGGATCAGCTTTTCCCGGAGGCGCTCGGTGGTGTCCTCGCCCACCGGGACGACGACCGGCAGCGCCATGCAGCGTTCGCCCGCCGATCCGAAGGCGGCACCGGCAAGATCGTTCACCACCTGGTCGAGATCGGCGTCGGGCATGACGATGCCGTGGTTCTTCGCGCCGCCCATCGCCTGCACGCGCTTTCCGGCGGCCACGCCGCGCTTGTAGACGTAGTGCGCGATGTCGGAAGAACCGACGAAGCTGACGCCCGCAATGTCCTCGTGGTCGAGGATCGCGTCGACCATTTCCTTGTCGCCATGGACCACCTGCAGCAGCCCTTCGGGCGCGCCGGCTTCGACGAACAGCTCTGCAAGGCGCACAGGGACGCTCGGATCGCGCTCGGACGGCTTCAAGATGAAGGCATTGCCCGCCGCGATCGCCATGCCGAACATCCACATCGGGATCATCGCGGGGAAGTTGAACGGGGTGATGCCCGCGCCGATGCCGAGCGGCTGGCGCATCGAATAGACGTCGATCCCGGTGCCCGCCCCTTGGGTGTATTCGCCCTTCGAGAATTGCGGCAGGCCCGCGCAATATTCGATCACCTCGAGCCCGCGCTGGACGTCGCCCTTGGCGTCGTCGACCACCTTGCCGTGCTCGGACGACAGCAGCTCGGCGAGCTCCTGCATGTTGGCCTCGATCAGCTCCTTGTACTTGAAAAACACGCGCGCGCGCTTCTGCGGGTTGGTCGCGGCCCAGCCGGGCTGCACTTCCTTGGCCTTGGCGACCGCGCGATCGAGCAGCGCGGCGTCGCCGAGCGGGACTTCGGCCTGCACCTCGCCGGTCGACGGGTTCCAGACCTTGTGAGTGCGGCCCGTTGGGCTAGCGGGGCCGCCGACGATGAAATGATCGATGTTGCGCATGTGATATCCTCTCGAGAATCTGTTGGCCGCGCGATGCGCGCGAGAACTCGTTTAATCAAGGGTGGAGACCGCCAAGGGTTCCGAACGCGCCGGTTCCCACCCCGCAAGCCTTGCAGCGCGGCGCACCTTCGTGGATGGATCGACCCGATGACCGACCACGCCGCCACCGATGCCGCCCTGGCAGCAGAGATCGCCACCCATGCGGGAGAACTGCTGCTCGAGCTGCAGCGCTCGGGCCGATTCGAGGGCCGCGAACTGGGCGATGTCGGCGACGCCCGCGCCGATGCGCTGATCCTCGAGCGGCTGCGCGCGGCACGCCCTGCAGACTGTATCCTGTCCGAGGAATCGGCCGATATCGGCGATCGCCATTGCGCGCAGCGCGTGTGGGTGATCGACCCGCTCGACGGCACCCGCAGCTACAGCGAAGGCCGCCGCGAATGGTCGGTCCACGTCGCGCTTGTCGAGGACGGCGTGCCGACGCACGGCGCGGTGGCGCTGCCCACGCGGCAGGAGACCTGGCGGTCGGACAGGCCAAGCGAACTCGCTACCGCGCAGCGCACGCCGCGCATCCTCGTCAGTGGATCGCGCACTCCGGTAGAGGCCGATGCGCTGGCCGCATCGCTGGGCGGCGAGCTGATCAGGATGGGCTCGGCCGGCTACAAGGCGATGGCGGTGCTGCGCGGCGACGCGGATATCTACTACCATTCGGGCGGGCAGCACGAATGGGACAATTGCGCCCCCGCCGCGGTCGCGCTGGCGAGCGGGCTGCACTGTTCGCGGATCGACGGGACCCCGTTCCGCTACAACCGCGCCGACACGCTGGTGCCCGACCTGCTGTTCGCTCATCCCGACTGGGCGGAGCGTGCCCTCGCCGCAATCGCCGCACTCTGACGGAACGACCGTTCCCCCTCTCCGTTCGTAGGGCAACCCACGAAAAAGAGAGGATAATCCATGTCGCTACAAGAAATGATCTCGCGCCACCCGCAGGTGACCGATGCCACGCTCAACGAAGCGCTGGTCGAAGCCAGCCGCCACGCGAACCTGTGCGCGCAGTTCTGCACCTCGTGTGCCGAGGCCTGCGTTGTCGAGGACATGGACATGGCGCAATGCATCCGGAACTGTCTCGATTGCGCCGATGTCTGCACCGCCACCGCGCGCCTCGGGATCCGTCGCACGGCGCAGAATGTCGACGTGCTGCGCGCGCAGATACAGGCGTGCATCGCAGCCTGCGAAGCCTGCGCCGCCGAATGCGTCCGGCATGACAATCCGCACTGCAGCAAATGCGCCGAGATGTGCCGCGAGGTCGCGCGCGACTTCAAGGCATGCCTCGACAGCGTGGACTAGGCCTCAGCCCCCGCTGACCGCGCGCATCATCTCCGCGCACAGGATCGCACCGTAAGTGCCGAGCGCATAGCCGAGCACCGCCAACAGCACGCCGACCGGGGCGAGCGCGGGATGGAACGCGCCGGCGACCACCGGGGCGCTGGCCGCGCCGCCGACATTCGCCTTGCTTCCCACCGCGACGAAGAAGAATGGCGCCTTCACGATCTTGGCGACGGTCAGCAGCAGGGCCGAATGGAAGGTCATCCAGATCAGGCCGACCGCCATGAACAGCGGCGCGTCGCCGAGCTGGAAGATGTCCATCTTGGTCCCGATCACCGCGACCAGCAGGAAGATGAATACGGTGCCGATCTTTGATGCGCCGACGCCTTCGAGCTGGCGCGCGGGAGTGAACGAACAGGCGAGGCCGATCGTGGTCGCCATCACGACGACCCAGAAGAAGCGGTCCGCCAGCACCGCTTCGGGGCCAAGCATGCCGGTGAACCAATACGACATCCAGCCCGCGCTCCAGTGGCAAAAGCCGACCGCGGCGAAGGTGAAGCCCGCCAGCATGATCATGTCGTTGGCGCTGGGCACGCGCGCCACCTTCTCGGTGAAGGCGGCCATCGTGTCGCGCAGGCGCGAGACCGAGGAGCTGTCTGCGCCGAGCCAGCGATCGACCCGCTCGTGCATGCCCGCGCCATAAAGCAGGAACGCCATCCAGATATTGGCGACCACGATGTCGACCGCGACCATCGCGCCGTATTGCTCGATATCGTAGCCGTAGACTTCGAGCATCGCGGTCTGGTTCGCACCGCCGCCGATCCAGCTTCCCGCGAGCGTCGCGAAGCCGCGCCACGGCGCGTCCGATCCGCCGGTACCGAGGATTTCCGGCGCGAACTGCGCGACGATCCACAGCGCGATCGGCCCGCCGATCACGATTCCGATGGTGGCGGTGAAGAACATGATCAGTGCCTTGGGGCCCAATCCGATGATCCCCTTGATGTCGATGCTGAGTGTCAGGAGGATCAGCGCCGCGGTGAGGAAATAGTCCTTCGCGATCGGCCAGAGATTGCTTTCCGACACGTCCATGAAGCCGAAGCTGACCAGCAGTGAGGGGATCAAATAGGCGAGCAGGATGATCGGGACGAAGGTGAAGACCCGGCTCCACACCCCGCCGCGCTCGCGCAGCAGAAACAGCACCCCGAGGATGCCGGCGAGGATGCCGAAAATGATGACGTCGCTTTGGATCACTGTTTGCTCTCCCTCGGCGCCGCTCTCCGGTTCGGCGGCGCTTGCCCGGGGAGGCTTCTAGCCGTCGCTGAGCAGGGTGCAAGAGAAGCGGCCGGGCCAGGCCCGGCAGGTGGCCGATCCGCGGTCGGGGACTGGCACGCAAAAAGGATGGCCCGACATCGCTGTCGAGCCATCCTGTGCCCTCCGGCACCGGTGTTGCCGCCGTCACGCCAGTCGCGCGTCGTACGTCCCGTCGGTCACGGCGTAGTTCATGATCCCGACGGTGCCGCTGAAAACGGCCATCGTCATCAACACGGCGGTGAGCAGGGTGATCGTATTTTTCATTGCAGGTCTCCTGGACGGGTTCGGCACGATTGCCGATGTCCCTGTCTAGGAGCGGTCGCGCCGGACATCCTGAGGAGGCGCTGGAAAGAATCTGGCCCATAATCTTTCCAGATTCGGGCGACGCTTGGCGGGGTTGACGATTTCGTGATAAATCAATGGGACACCTCTGCAATATCTTCCTCCGGGAAGGTCGACGGAGTCGCGCGGCAAATGCAGGAGGCCCACTTCCTTGGATGCTAAAGCAGGCCCTGCATCGCATTTCCGACTGGGCGAGTTCACGCTCGACCCGCAGGACGAACGGGTGTGGGGTCCCGCCGGGCATGTGAAGCTCGGGAACAAGGCGTTCCAGGTGCTCCTGAGGCTGGTCGAGCAGGATGGCGGTCTCGTGACAAAGGACGAGCTGTTCAGCTCGGTCTGGGACGGGATGGCGGTATCGGAGTCGGCGCTGACCTCGGCGGTCAAGGAACTGCGCCGTGCGCTCGGCGACGATCCGAAGAATCCGCGCTATATCGAAAGCGTCTACGGCCGCGGATACCGGCTGGTCGCGCAGGCCGTGGTCGAGAGCGAGCCGGCCCGCCCGAAGGTGTCCGCAGCCCACCCGGGATCGTCCGATCGCTCCGAACCGCAATCCTATCCGCCGCTGCTGCACGTTCCCGCGCTGCGACACGACTCCGCGCAGGGGGGCTCATGGCTCGACGAGGTGATCCGCGAGGAAATCCTCCACGCGCTATCCCGCTTCAGCGATTTCCGGCTGGTCTCGGGCTCGGTCGCCGAGAATACCGACGACGCCGCGCAACCGACGGGGAAACGGGACTACCGCCTCGAGATCCGGCTGTTCCGCGGCGTCGGCCCGCTCGGGGTATTCGCCAGGCTGGTGAGAATGGAAAACGGGGAGATCATCTGGTCGGACCGCGCCCAGGTCGATCCCGAGCAACCCGAGGCCGATATCGAGAAGCTGGTTCGCGTCATCGTCTCCGCGGTGCTCCCGCGCCTGACCGACGACCTGACACGCCACCTGCCTGCGATACCCACCGATGCCTATGGTCGCTATCTCCAGAACACCAAGGCAATGCGTACGGCAAGCGGCCTCGAGGCGATGCAGGAGGTTGCGCGGAGGTGGGAAGAACTGATCGAGAGCCATCCCGGTTTCGCGCGCGCCTATGCCCCGCTCATCCTCCTGCTGAATACCGATTTCGGGTATAGCGGCCTCGGCTCGACGACCACCGACCACCGGGGCCGCGCCGCGGAGCTGGCGCGGCGGGCGGTGCTGATCGACCCCACCGAACCCTTCCTCCACACCGTCATGGCGTGGTGTTATCTCTGGGCCGGCGAGGCCGCGCAGGCGAGCGAACATTTGCGGCAGGCGTACGATCTCAATCCCTACCATCGCAAGCGGCTGCTCCAGATCGGGACCGGGTGGATGTTCATCGGAGACCTCGACCGGGCGGTCGAACTGCTCGACAAGTGCGAAAGCCTGACTCCCTTCATCACCGAGGCGCCGCACGAGGAAGCGGGCTTGCTGCATCTGTTGCTGGGCGAATACGACAAGGCCGAGGATTGCCTGCGACGCGTCGCGCGCCCGACCATCTCGAGCGAGCTCTACCGCGTCCTTGCCGCTTCGGCCGCGGGCGCAAGCGAGACCGCGACCCTCGCCCGCAAGCTGCACGCGATGGTGGTGGCACGCTGGTGCGGCGATACACCGCCCGATCGCGAGCGGTTCATCGCCTGGGCGCTGTTCCATCATCCGTTCCAGCAGCAGGATCGGCGCGACTGGGTGACGGACCAGCTGCAGGCGATTGCAGATCTCGTGGATTGAGGCCGCGGGAGCGTGCCAGCGCCGCGACGAGGCTGGTCCAGACCATTGCAGGGCGATGACCGGTGACGGCGACTCCCCGAGCTGCCACTTCGAGGCAGGCGATCGCATCGCGGTTCTTCTGCGAAAGCGCGTTGATCTCGATCCAGCGGCGGATCGGCTCGGCGCGCTCGGCGGGAAGATCGGCCTGTTCGAGCAGCGAACCCCATTCGCGTTCGGTATAATGGAGGCTCCGGGCGGCGGTCATGATCGAACGCGCCTCGCCGCTGGTCAGTGCCGCGCGACGCAGCGCTCGGTGGACGGTTGCGCGGCAGTCGACCAGCGGGAGCGTCAACGGCCGCCAGCCCCATTCCGCGGGGCCGTGTATCAGCGCGACCTCGTCGTCCGCGGTGAGCCGCGCAGCGGCATAGGCGCGATAGATGGCCCCCACCCCGACCATCCCGGCCGCCTCCATTTCCGCGGCCCGCAGCGCGCCCATGCTGGCGGCGCCCAGCACGCGCACGCCGCGTGACAGCAGCAGGAGGATTTCCTTGTGCCGAACCGCCGGGCGATGGTCGAAATAGCCGTCGACGAGGCAAACGGTATCATCGGACCCGGCGTCGAGCACGAGCAGGTCGCCCGCTTCGGCCGGATCGCGCCAGGCGATGTCCAGCCAGGCCGCGCGATCCGCCGGCAAAAGCGATGGTCCAGCGAAACAGAATACGGTCATGACGGCGCCCGTCGTTCGCGGTGGAGCGAACCGAGGCCGGGCACGAAGACCTTGACCACCGGGATCGCGTCTTCGGGAGCGAGACGCGCCACGACGATCCGGTCGTAGCCGAGGCTCGCCAGCCGATCCGCCACCCGGTGCGGCTCCGAACAGCGCGGCTCGATATTCTCGAACGACGAAAGCGGGACGCCGAGTTCGACCGCGCCGAGCAGCCCGCCGCAGGTGGTCGACCGGTAGAGGCGAGGCATCACGTCGTCGCGCGATCCCGCGATGACCGTCAGGCGCGACTGGATCGCCTCGGCCATCGCCCCGAACAGCGCCCGCTCGGGATCGCCGTGCGCGCAGCTGCCCATGAAATCGCGTTGCCCCTCCCCGTAGGCCGCGGGCCCGCTCAGGCAGACGATGCACACCGGCATGCCGTCGATCGTTTCGACGGCGAAGACGCGCAGCGTCGCCTCGGCGCTCGCGGCACGATCCTTCCAATGATGAAACCAGTCGAACGGAATCGAAGCGACGTCGATCCGGCCATGCGCCTTGGCCGCCGGCGACGAGCGCTCCCACGCGCCCACCGCATCGCGCTCGAGCACTTCGCGCAGGCCGGTGGCGATCGCCTCGCTTTCGCAGGTGCCCAGTGCCAGGCCCGCGCTGCTGCGTTCGAGCCAGTGACCGTCGGTGAGGGTGAAATCGAGCGACACGAACAGGTGGGGCAGGAAGAATTCGTCACCCGTGTTGAATTCGCGCGCGGCGCACCAGTCGAGCGCCCCGCACGCCTCGCCGACGCCCCGATCGGCGTTGCAATCGTGCGGATCGGGGCAGCGCGCCGACGCAGGCAGGTCGCGCCAGGGTGTCGCACGGATATTGACGACCGCATTCTCGGCGCGATGGCTCTCGAGCGCCTCGCCCAGCGCACCGATCCGCGCCAGCAGGTTGGACGCGTGCTTGCCCTGGTGGACGCTTTGCGCGCGGCCGAACGGGCGCACCGCCTGCCACACGGGAAAACCGATCCGGTCGAGGCCGGTCAGGTCGGCGAGCCGCGTCACTCCGGCTTCGCATCCCTCGGCCGCGATCTTGTCGAAGAACGGCTCGGGCGCGAGCGCACGCGGCTCGGCGGGCGGTCCGGGATCGACGTCCCGGGCCGACATGGCTTCAGTTATCCGTTTGCGCCTGCGCCGTGCTCATCATTTTCTGCGGCGGCTCGATATAGGTTCCGCAGACTTGCTCGCCGCGGTCAAGAAGGACCTTCAATCGATCGATGTCGCTACGGGCATCCTCGCTCAGGTCCGGATCGTCCGGATCAAATTCGGACACCGCCTGCGTGACGTAGATCTTGCCCCCGAACTCGAGCACGAACTTGGGTTCCGCAAATGCTTCGACTGGGTCGACACAAACGAACGCTTTTCTCCTGCCAGACATACCGCCTCCTGTTGCTGAAATCAGCGCCGGCATCTTCGGCTCAGGGAACCCCTTCGTCAATGGCGCGGCCGATCGAAACGGGACCAAGGGCAAAATCGCAGGAAAACTACCATCGCCCTGAGGCAAAGGAGTTTTCCGTTTACTTTACCGTCAGCGCTGCCTGCTTGTCCCGCATCTTCGTGACCAAGCTCTCGAGGATTTCGCCCTCGTAATGGAGGCCACTTCCACTGGCTAAAGCCACGCATCCGGCTCGATCGTCAATCAGATGCATCTCTCCTGACAGGACCATCGCGTCCCTTGTAATTTTTTTGCACGCTGCTATACAGAAATTGCCTAACGTCGTTTGCGACGGATTTCGATTGCCTCATCCTGCGATTAAGCGCGGCAGTGGCACCACTTCCATTTCATCCTACCGGCTCCGCTACGGAATTCGTCCGTGCGGATGATTTTTCGTACGCAAGGATGACTTGATTGGCGAAAGAAGAGCTCATTACGATGGAGGGCGCGATCGACGAGATCCTGCCCGACGGGCGCTTCGGCGTCACCCTCGACAATGGGCATCGTCTTATCTGCTACACTGCAGGAAAGATGCGTCGCTATCGCATCCGATCGGTCGTTGGAGACCGCGTACACGTCGAAATGACGCCATACGATCTGAGCAAAGGCCGGATCGTCTTCCGCGAACGGACACCGGGGCAAACGCCCGTGGGTGCCCGCAAGCGCGGATTCAGGCGCTGACACTTTTGAAAAGGCGGCGGGACCGACCCGCCGGACACACGAATTATGACTGCAATGAACCTGCGCGATGCCTCGCGCCCGAAACTTTCGCTGCGCTACGGCGCGATCCACGCCCAGCGCGCCGATCGGGAAGGGACAAGTCCCCTTCCGATGCCGACCGCCGAATTGCGACATCTCGTCGCAACGATGATCGACTGAGTGACACCACGATACTCGCGGCCATGCATCTGCATTCCCGCCACAGCAGGACGCCTGACATGGACCTGAACCACCAATATGCCGAGCATCAGCGAGCCCTGATGGGGGCCGGTCGTACCGCAAACGAAGACGAACGCCTGGCCAAACTGGCGACAGCTTCGCGCATCGCAGGCCGTATCAGCGACTTCCAGATCAGACTGGGCGCCGCGGCAGCTTGTGCCTGGAGCAAGGCGCAGTTTGCCGACCACGCGTTGATCAAAACGGACTCCCAAGCGATCCTGTAGTGCGAGCGCCCTGACGAACCAATTCTGCCCAGGTGGAAATTCGACAGGTATCCACGCACGGCCAGGCGATCGGAAATTTCCGATTCTCGCGCCTTGATCACGGCGACCTCGGTCCATTTGACGACTTGATACACGACCCCGGCCCGCCATCTCGCGCGCCGGGGCAGGGTGTGCTTCAGTCGGCTTGCGCCAGCATCTCCTGAATTGCCGCATGAACCTTACCGGGCACGTAGGGCTTGGGGTAAAACCGCGAACCCTCCGGCAGTGGCGCTTTACCGAACAAGGGTTTTCCGGACGTCACGATAATGCCGATCTCCGGTCGGGTTTCAGAGACTTCTCGCGCCAACATGACACCGTCGAGGTCGCCGGGCATATCCACGTCGGTGAAAAGGATATCGATCGACCCGTCTTTCGACAGCGCTTCGAGAGCCTCGTGCGCGGTAGATGCTTCGATCAAACTGTGGCCAAGGGCGCCAAGTTGATCGACCACATCCATCCGGATGAGGACTTCGTCCTCGACGACGAGGATGACGGCCTCGGCAATATGCATGGGGACCAAATCCTATTGGGACAGTCCCTCCGCCTTTTGGAACGACGTACCTTGAACGCCGTCCCTCACCCGTCCGTTCCCCCGCTGTCTCCTTTGCGCGAGAATGCGCGTCCGAATGGTATCGCGAAATCGCGATACAGAGAATCGAAGGTGTGCTAATGCGATCGACATCGCAGGAACTTCGTTTGAGCATGTGCGACTGAGAGACAGGTTTGCGCTCCCGCTTATTTCGAGGAGCGAAACTTGCCTAACCCCATAACGATCGACGCCCCCGCCATCCCCGCGCTCTCGTCATGAGGCGAAATAACCGCAACTCGCGCCTCACCCCCTCGGCCTCGCGACGTCAGGGCGAGACGACGCGCATGGCCATAAAGCTTCTCGGCACGGAGGCCGCGATAGAATTCATGAACGCGCATCATGATGGCTTGGGCGGGCGCCCCATCGACCTGGCCGTCGCAAGCGAGGAGGGCCGGTCTCGTGTCGAACTCGCGCTCTCCGTTAGACGCGCCCCATCGCGCAAAAGTAAGATGCTCTAGAGCTTATCCGCCCGGGAGCATCTTGGCAGCACCGCCAGCCTAACAGCAGCACGGCGGGGGCCACAATTCCAACCTCGTCGAGAGGCCTGCGGGCGTTGTCAGTCCAATCGCAACTTGTCTCGGGCAGGTCGCAGCCAAACCCGTCGCGACGTAATGCTCGAGCATCTCGGGCTCCTGGTCGATTACGCACCACCGGCGGCCCGCCTCGTTCAACGAGTTGACACAGCGAAACGGGGTTGGCGGTTTTCGCGGCCGTGGCATGCATGCGCCCTACCCTCGCCCCCTCTTTCTTGAATCGGGTGCATTTGTTCTGACAGGAACGGCGAAAGGGTTGATCTCTCGCAATGGGGCGAAGCCGTTCGTTCCGGAGCCCTGCGCGCAATCTACACTTGGCAATCGTAAGAGGAACTGAAGTTCACGCCTCCTACTATTTGTAATTGCCTTGATCTTAAGGCATCGCAGCGTGTCGCATTGGCGATGAGGCTTCACAGATGCAGCGTACTTTAGCCAATCGGTCCGGTCGGGTGATCTCGCTCAGCAGGCTATTGCTCAGCGTGGTCTTCATCACCGCCATTTGGCTGGACCCTTCGCAACCCACTGCCTTTCCCGAAGCGGGATATATCCTGTTGACGGCCTATGTCGCTTTCGCGGTGGGAGCTTTGTTGCTGACTTGGGATAATTGGCGGCGAGACTGGAAATTCGCATGGCCATTCCATGTCGTCGATATCCTGCTGTTCTCGGTCATGGTTTACCTGACCGATGGTTATACCAGCCCATTTTTCACGCTGTTCGTTTTCCTGCTGTTTTCCGCTGCGGTTCGCTGGAACTGGCGCGCGACCGCCATGACCGCTCTGGTTGTGACGGGCGCTTTTTTCCTGGCAGGCGCGCTCTCGCTGCAATTCGCTCAAGGTGACTTCGAGCTGCAACGGTTGATCTTTCGCACCAGCTACCTGTTGGTGGTTTCCGCTCTTTTCGTCTGGTTCGGGCAGCATCTCCAAGCTGCCTGGCAATCCGCACACAGCGACCTGGGAAAGAATGAGACCTCCTTGCGCGAAATACTGGAAACGCTGATCAAGAGCAGCGGGGCGCCAAACGTGTCTGTGCTCTGGTGGGATGACGAGGAACCCTGGGTTTACAGAAGCACGGCCACCGGCAAGGCTTATGATTATCAGCGCTTCGAGCCCCAAGCGCTACAACCGTTTTTCGACCTTGCAGCGGGAGCATCGGGATTGCTGGGGGACGCCCGAGGCGTTGTCGCTCTCGAAGAGGAAGCCGGCCGCTTGGTAGAGCGACCCGCTAGTTCGCAGCACTATATAAACCAGATCCTGGACTTGGACCGTTTTGCCGCCGCGCCATTTTCCACGGTCGATATCCATGGCTGGATCGTGCTCGCCGGCACTTCAGGCTTGTCGGTCGACGACCTGAAGGAAGCCCGCACGGCTGCGAAAGGCGTAGCGCGCTTTTTCGATCGGACATCGCGCGAGCGATCGCTGGAAGAACGGGTCGCAGCGGAGAGCGGCTTGACGCTCGCACGCGATCTTCACGATAGCGTGGTCCAGATTATCGCGGGGGCCTCCTACCGGCTCAACGCCATGCACGGGATGTTCTCGGATAATGGTCCTCTGCAGGCCGAGATCGACAAGCTCCGCAGCGAACTCACGGCGGAACATGCCGACCTGCGCGCACTGATTGCTCGTTTGCGCGGCCAACGCGGCCATGTCGTTGAGCAGAATTTCGGGGCGGAAATGGCGCAGGTACTGGCGCGGATTTCCCGCCAGTGGGGCGTGACTTGCACTCTGGGGTACTCTCCGGAGCGCTTGACCATTTCGGCGGAGTGCCAGCGCGAAATCGGACTCATGCTGAGGGAAACTGCTGCGAACGCGGTAAAGCACGGCGGTGCGCGGGAAATCGCGGTCGAATGCCTGGTGGAATCCGGCCGCCTGTTGCTGACGATATTCGAGGACGGCAGCGGTTTCAATTCCGCGATGATCGCGGAGGACGGCGAGACCATAACGCACTTGCCGCTTTCCCTTTCCGAGCGCGTGAAAAAGCTGGACGGGGACTTGGAAATAGTGGCGCTTAATTCGGGTTCGCGTACACGTATTTCTCTGCCAATGGAGCGATTGTCATGACGCGGGTAATGATTGCCGATGATCACCCTCTCGTACTCTCGGGGGTGGAATCGATCCTGCGCGACAGCGAATTCGAAGTGGTGGGGCGCGCCAGCGATGGCACCTCCGTTCTTGAAGCGCTCTCCTCCGTGCGCCCAGACATCCTGGTATTGGACGTCTCAATGCCGCAGATGAGCGGGATGGACGTGCTTCGAACGATGCGCGCCCGCGGAGATCAGCGGCCAATCATTCTGCTTACTGCAAGCCTCGCCGATCATTGCTTGGTGGAGGCGCTGTCGCTCAACGTCGACGGCATCCTGCTCAAGGAAGGAGCCGAACACCTGCTGGTGCGCTGCCTGCGGGAGGTATGCCAGGGCAAGCGCTGGATCGATCGCGAGGCGATGGATCGCGCCCTGTCCTATACAATGAACGACGGTAAGAAGGGCCAGCATCCCCTGACTTGTCTGACCAAGCGCGAGCGCGCCGTCACCGGGTTGATCGCCCGCGGGATGCGCAATCGCGCGATCGCGACCGAGCTCGGAGTGACCGAGGGAACGGTGAAGGTGTACCTTCACCGAATCTACGAAAAATTGAACGTGCAGAGTCGCACGGAACTGGCGCTCCTGGCGTCGTCCGCGCCCGAAATAGAATGAAATTCAACAGCAAAAGACCTGTTTCGCTGTCGAAGGATAACGTCGATTTGGCCGAACGCTGAATGGGATAAGGGTAAATGGTTCGGTAATCTTCTGGGCATCCCATCGATCACAAAGATCACGGGGACAGCACGCTTTTTTGCACCCAGGAGCATACCCATGAAAACCATTTCGATTCTCGGCGGTCTCGCCGCTCTCGCCATGTCTTCCGCCGCGCTTGCTGCGGTTACCTTCGACGCCGAAACCGGCACCGGCTTCGTCGGCAAGGGCGACGTCCAGCTCGCTTTCGGTTGGAACAACAAGGCCGCGCAGGACAATGCCAATGCCGTCAGCTTCACGTTCGAAACCGAAACCGCTTATATCGCCACCTGCGAGTGGGACACCGTGGCTGGCAAGTCGGGCAACGTCATCCATCACGAAGTGAACCTGCGCCGCAACACGGCCCTGAATTCGAACATCAATTCCGATCCGCGCAAGACCGGCCAGTATACGGGCTACAACCTGTCGGGCTTCGGCGCGACGACCACCAGCGGGCAGTCGGTTCCGACCGTCGGCGGCGCGTGCCCCGGCAACAATCCCGGCATCGTGACCGAAGTCCAGGAACTGGGCACCACCGGCGGCCTGTTCGTGCACTTCAACGGCATGTCGGTGCAGCTCTGACGTTCCTGAGGCTTTCTCCAATTTGGAAGCCCTCCAGGGGGGCGGGGGACCTCGGTCCTCCGCCCTCTTTGGTTCGGAAAGGCCTATGAAGACCAGCCTCACCGCGATCGGAATCCTTGCCCTGTCGGGATTTCCGCTCGAGCTTGCTGCACAGGAAGCGGCGGCCGAGCAGTCGAGCGAGGAAAACCGCATCGTCATCACTGCCGACCGCTTCATCATGCCGGCTCTGCGCGGGATCAAGCCGGAGCGCAGCCTCGATGAAAGCGATGTTGAATCCTACGGTTCGGCCACCGTCGGCGAATTCCTCGACGAGATCAAGGCGCAGAACGGCGATGAAGACCCGGTCTTCCTAGTCGATGGCGAGCGCGTCGCAGGGATCGAGGATATCGAGGACCTGCCGGCCGAAGCGATCGATGCGCTCGAAGTGCTTCCGCGCGGAAGCAGCCAGATGGCGGGCGGCGTTCCCAATCGGCGCGTGTACAATATCGTCCTCAAGAAACAGCTGCGAAGCGCCGTCGTCACCTCCAGTGCAAGGTTCGCGACCGAAGGGGGATGGGCAGAGGGGCGCGGCGAGATCGCATTGACGAGGATCGCCGGTCGCGACCGGCTCAATGCCGCGCTCCGCTATCGCGATTCCGATCCCTTGCTGGAATCCGATCGCGATTTGGCCCAACCGGCCCTTGCGCGCGACCTTCCGATATTCGGCCTGACCGACACAGCAGACATAGCCGCAGCGCGAACCCTCAAGCCGGATTCGCATGTGATCGAAGCCAGCCTCGCCGGTGCGAACCGCTTGGCGCCTTGGCTGTCCGCCAGCTTCAACCTGCGGGGCCGCTGGTCGCGCGACGACAGTCTCAATGGACTGGCCAATGCCCTGTTTACCGATGCGGGAGGCGAAATCCTGCGGGCCTATTCGCGCACGCCGCTCGAACAAAGCTTCGCCTTCGATAGCGCCAGCGGCAATTTGGTGCTCAATGCCGACGTGGGTCGCTGGCTGATCAGCTTGGCAGGCCAGCGCAATCGCAGCGCAAGATCCTTTGAAGCGGATTTTGCCCCGGCGGGGATCGCGGCCGGGCCCCGGCTGCCTGCCGGGGTGGATCCCGCGGTCGAACCGCTCGACGCATTTTTTGCCATCACCACCGGACGCAGCAACTCGCGCGGCGCGACGGACGGCGTCCGGCTCAACGCACTCGGCCCGCTACTCGCACTGCCCGCAGGCGATGCACGAGTGCGCGGCGCGCTCGAGTTCCGCCGCGATACACAAACCTCGGTCAGCGATTTCGGCGCAGGCCGGAGATTGCGCGATGTGTCGCGCCGGACCCGCGGCGGTGAAGTCGGAGTCGATATTCCCATCGCAAGCGCACGGCAGGATGTCCTTTCCGGGCTCGGCGAATTGAACATGAGCTTCGATTATGCGCGAAGCGATGTCGAAGGCGCGGGGGTGCTCGACCGGATCACCATCGGTACACTCTGGCAACCGATCGCACCGCTTTCCATTACGGCATCGTTCGAGCGCGCCAATCTTCCGGTTCCGGTCGAGGTGCTGGGCGACCCGCTTACCATCACGCCGAATATCCGGATCGTCGATCTGCCGACCGGTCAGACGGTGGATGTGGACTTCCTCAGCGGCGGCAATGCCGGTTTGCGCTCCGCGACCCACGAAACACGCCGCTTCGCCATCAACGCATCGCCCTGGCCCGAGATCGGGTTGAATGTATTCGCCGATTATCGCGGGGAAACGTTGCGCGATACGATCGGGTTCGTTTCTTCTGCGAGCCTGCCCTTCTACACGGCATTTGCCGATCGGTTCGTCCGCGACGGAGCAGGACTGCTGATCGCCGTCGATGGCCGACCGGTGAATTTCGCGCGCCAGGAACGAGAAGAGCTGCGATGGGGTGCCTCGTTTCTCCTCCCCATTGGGGGCTCCGAGACAGCCAGCCCGTCAAACTCTGCGGATGATGCGGGAAGTGATTCCTATATCGCAATTCCGCCGGGAGCGGGGACGCGCCTGCAGTTCGTTCTCGCCCATACGCTGGCGCTGCGCGATCGCGTTTTTTTGAGCGATGCGGCCTCCCCGATCGACCTGCTCGAAGGAGGCGCCATCGGCCTGGGCGGCGGACGGCCGCGCCATATCCTCGATGCAAGCGCCGCATTATCGGCGCGTGGCCAGGGAATTCGCATGGCCACGCAATGGCGCTCGGCTTCGCGCCTGATTACTGGAAATAGCGCGCAGGACAGGCTCGACTTCGGCGGCCTCGCCACCGTCAATGTTCGGGCCTTCACCGATCTCGATCGCATCCTGCAGCCGTCCGGCTTTACCAAAGGTGCGCGCGTCTCACTGTCGATCATCAACGTCGCCAATGACCGCCAGATCGTTTCGGACGACGACGGGGTGACCCCGCTCGCCTACCAAAAGGCATATCGAGACCCGATCGGACGGATTGTCGAGATCGAACTGCGCAAGGCATTCTAGACCCGCAGATCCACCAATCCCGTTCCCCAATAAAGCCTGCGGATGTCGCCGGCGAACATGACTCGGAACCTGTTCCACCAGCCGGATCACCTCGGGCGACGAGTTGAAATTGCGAAATGGGCTGGCCGGTTTTCGTGGGCGAGGCATGCCCTCCACTGGCCGATCAGCGGCGAACCGCCAGTGGGAGCATTTGCCTAGACAATGCCCGGCTGCTTTGGCGATTATCCTCCCGATTTCTCCGTGTTTTCCGCACTTGCACGGTCCTGCAATCACGTGCATCGAACGGGCCTTGAAATTGTCCCGAGTACTCGTCACCGAAATGGCTTCTGTCCCTCGCATCGCAGCCATTCTGGCCGTCAAGAATGGCGCAGATTATCTGGGGGAAGCAGTTCGCAGCATTCTTCGGCAGACCATGGGCGATTTCGAACTTGTCATCGTCGACAATGGCAGCACCGATGAGACGGCTGAAATCCTCTCCGGGTTTGCCCGGCAGGACAAGCGGATAAGACTGCTATTCCTTCCAGACCCCGGGCTATCCGACTGCCTCCGGCTGGGAATAGCCAACAGCGCCGCCCCATACCTTGCGCGCCTCGACGCAGACGACCTGGCCAGGCCAGATCGCTTTGCGCTCCAGATGGAACGCCTCGAAGCGGATCACGGACTTGGTCTAATGGGTTCACAAGTGACGATGATAGACAATCGAAGCCGGCCCTTGGCGAGACTGACCCGTCCAACCCATGATCCCGAAATTCGACGACTGATGTCTCGCCTGGTGCCGTTTTGCCATTCGAGCGTGATGATGAAACGCGAGGTCTATGAGCGCGCGGGAGGGTACCGCCCCGGCATCCGTTACGGCGAAGATTGGGATCTTTGGCTCCGCATGGCTCCGCTCACGAGGATGGCAAACCACGAAGAAGCGCTCGTCTCCTATCGTGTGCATGGCGATTCAATCAGCCAGCGTTACGCCGTGCGGTTTTCGATCGCCCAGCTTCGGCTCCGGGCAGCTTCGCTTCAGGCACAACAGGAACTTGGGTCGCCTGACGGCTTTCCCGCCCGACCGCTGATGCGGGAAAGCTTTGGCCTCGTCCGCACATCTCGCGAAGAATTCGTCCGAGAGATCAAAACTCACGTTTTCAAACAGGCATTGAAGAAACTGCTTTTCGTACTCGGTGCCATGCCGATAGTATCGCGCGCATTCCCGAGGCTTTTTAACGCCTCGCCCTGATCGACGACGCCCTACCTCAACCCGGAACCGAGGCCTGCCGTTCCGGTCATCCCATCGATGAAGGGGACCGACGCGCCCACCAGTTCGCCCATCGCGAACCGGTCCACGAGGTCCTTCATCCCACGTTCGATCCCGGTTCGAGGTTGCCAGCCAAGCTGGACCATCGCGCGCTCGGGGTTGCCTACGAAGCGGCTCACATCGTAGCTCCGCGGCGGCGCGAGGACGATTTCGACCGGCGCGCGCGCACATTCGATCGCAAGTTCGGCCAGCCTGCGAAGCGTCGTGCCGCTTCCGGTGAGGAAATGGATCGGGGGCAGCGCCTCGCCAGCCATGGTCGCCATCACCGACCGGTAGAGACCGTCGGTCGCATCATCGATATGGGTGAAGTCGAACAGGTTGTCGGCTCCTTCGAGCCGCAGGACGCCTCCTTCGGCAGCGGTGCGCGCAAAGGCGGGGACAACCCGGTCGGAATGGTCGTGAATACATCCATAGACGTTCGAAAACCTGACCAGGCTGGCGCGCAGGCCCGCGGCACTCGCTTGGTGAACCAGCTGCTCCCCCGCGACCTTGCTGCGGGCATAGACGTTGAGAGGGCTGAGCGGCGCATCCTCGCTCACGGGCAGGCTCGGAGATTCGCCGTAGACCTCTCGGCTGCTGGCGAAGACGAGCCACGGCCGTACCTCCATCCGCAGCGCAATATCGATGATTTCGCGCAGTGGATCGACGTTCACCGCCTGGCACAGAGCGGGATTCTGTTCGGCCCACACGACCCGGGAAATCGCCGCGAGGTGAATGATACCCGTCACGCCTTGCATCGCGCGTTCGAGGGCGGCCGGGCTCCGGCTGTCCTCGGCAGGGTTATCGTGAAAATCGAATGTGCGAACCGGTATGGAAGACCGGACCAGCCGTTTCACGATCGAACGGCCGATCAGCCCGCTGGAACCTGTGACCAAGATCATCGATCGCGAAGCTCCATTTCCCCTCCGGACGCCCAAGCCAGCGCGTCGAACGCGACAGCTGTCGATCGACCAACCTGGCGATCGATATAATATCCAGTCGACTGTTATTGCAAGTTAAGTAGGATGAAGTCTCGCGCTCCACCAAGTGCTTGGTTGCGACGCACTTTCACATGCGTCAAACGAGATTGTTCGCAGTCGCGGCAGGTTCAATTCACAGGAGACACGGGAATTGCGGGGATTGATCACCAGGTCCATGGATCGGTTCGCCCGGATGGTCTCCGCAAGGGCCGCCCGTCCCGACGGGCGATCCCCCATTCGCGACGCGCGCGAGCGGGCCAGCGGCCATTCGACCCGCGATGTCGAATCCTATTACCAGCACAACACGCCGGCCTACCTGCGAGGTTTCGGAGAGTTCTTCCAAGGCAGCCGGCCTGAATCCGACGACCAACTGGTCCGCTATACGATCGAGGCGGCGCAGCTCGCCGACGGGCAGGACGTCCTCGATGCGGGGTGCGGCGTCGGCGGGCCCGCGCTCGCATTCGCCAGCCGGCTCGCCCTCCGCATCGACGGCGTCACGCTCGCGCAGGCGCAGGTCGACGAAGCGCGCAAGCGGATCGCCAAGGCCGAGCTCAAGGGATCGGTCGCGGTGAGGCAAGGCGATTTTCACCAGCTGGCGACATTGTACCCGGGGCGCCAATTCGACCGGGTGCTGCTGCTCGAATCGCTTTGCCACGCCGAATCCTATCGCGACGTGCTCGCCGGGGCCCGAGACCTGCTCAAGCCCGGCGGGAAGATCTACATCAAGGATTTCTATGCCGTCGACCACCGCGCCCGGCCGGAACGGATCGAGGCCCAGAACACCGATCTCAAACGGCTGACCGAAATCTACAAGCTCGTCGTCCCCGACCTGCCGAGCGTGCTCGACCTGGTCTCGGAGCTGGGTTTCCAGCTCGTCTACCTGCGGATGCCCGAGTTCGAGCCGACCTACCGGCACTGGGCGCAATACGAAGTCGAAACCGGCAGGCCGTGGAGCCCGCATACGCAACCGGGCGAAGTGATCCAGGGATTCGAACTGCTGGCGCAGATCTAGCGCCGTCCGCGGCTGCTCTCGTATTGCGGGTCGCGCAACCGCGTCACGTCGTCCAGGACCTGCCGCCAGCGTTTCGGGAACAACAACAGGTGAAGGGCGAGCACGGCCAGGTTCCTGGGATCGATCGCGATGCACGTCACGAGCAGCGCGATCGGCAGGAACACGTCGTAGAACTCGTGCAGGAACAAGGTGCCGCGCGGATGGTGTCCGACGATCCTGACCACCATCAGGAAGCGGTCGTTACGCTCCCACACCAGCCAGCCGTAGAGCGCCATAGCCACGACGCCCGCCGCCAAGACGACCGGTCCTCCCAACAGTGCCAGCGAGCCGATCGCGATCAGTTCGAGCGGGAAGATGACCCGGCGGGCCCAGCGGGCCGCCGCCTCGACGCCGATGCGTGCGACCAGCGTGTTCGCGCCGGCGCGCCGGTCGAATTCGACATCGACGATCTGATGCCACAGGATTCCGCGCAGGCCGAAGCAGGTCGACCAGATGGCCACTGCGGCGAGCCATGCGGTGTGATCGGCAACCTGCGCCGTCGCGATGCAGGCGAGCGCAGCCAGCACCGCCGGAACGGCATTGGCACCGATGGCATCGCAGAAGACCCCCGCGGCACCGCGGGTCTTGAGCCGGATCGGGGGCAGCGAGTAGAGCGAGAAGGCCAGCCAGCCGGTCGCATAGACCACGACCATGAAGGGATTGTCGCGCCATACGTAACCGAAGAATATCCCGCCCGTCGCGCAGGCCGCGAGGATGGCGAGCGGCAGGATCTTCCCGCGTCCGATCTGAGGGTTGGGCTTGCCGGCAAGGTGATCGTCGACCCGGTCGGTCAGGTCGTTGAGGACGCTGACATAGATCGCGCCGGGTAGCAGCGACAGCAGCACGAGCGCGATCGCGGCAAGGGCGTCGTAGGTAGTCCGGTCGAGATAGAGGCTGGTCGCATAAGCGACCGCGAGTGGCGGCAACAGCTTGTATTCCCACCAGTCCGATGCCCTGATCCAAGATCTATCTCGGGATCGACTGGCTGGACCCGCCGCCTCTTCATTCCCGATTGCCTGCGTCAACTGGCGCATCCTCCCGAATTCCGAGTAACGGACGTTTTCGACTTTCCCGTTGCCGGCGAATGCGCCAACAAGCACAGACAATCAAACGGATTTGGTGGGGAACGCCGGGAATACAGCCGGTCAATTGGGAGGACTGCAACCGATGGCGTCCCGGTCGCCGAGGCGGATTGCCTTCGTCAGCTGCAACGATACGCCGTGGGGTGGCAGCGAGGAGCTCTGGGCGCGTGCCGCCCTCGCCCTGGCGGCCGAAGGAATGACCGTCCGGGTCGCCAAGCCCCGGATCGACCAGAGCGCGCCCGCGATAAAGGCGCTGCGCGAGGCAGACGTGAAGCTTGTCGATCTCGCGCGCATCTGGCCCCTCCCCGACCGGATCCGCGACCTCGCCGCCTGGTTCGTACGCCCGGCATTGATCGGCTGGCAGCTGCTCAGGCTCACCCTGTTCCTGTGGCGTTTTCGCCCCGGCCTCGTCGTGCTGTCGCAAGGGGGGAGTTGGGACGGCTTCTACATGCACTTCGTGCTGAAGCGATTCTCCATCCCCTATGCGCTCATCTGCCAGAAGGCATCCGATCACTACTGGCCGCCCGATCACCTGCGCCCCACGGTGTGCGACTTCATCGAGGGAGCCTGCCACGTCTTCTTCGTGTCGGAGCACAACCGCCGATTGCTCGAGCAGCAGGTTGGCGCCGCGCTCGCATCCACTTCGGTCGTGCGCAATCCCTACCTGGTCGACCGGGAGGAACCGCTGCCCTGGCCCGGCGAGACGGGCACGACACGCCTCGCATGCGTCGGACGCCTCTTCCCGATGGAAAAGGGCCAGGACATCCTGTTGCGCGTCCTCGCAGATCCGAAGTGGCGCGAGCGCGATGTCGAGGTCAGTTTCTTCGGCGCGGGACCATGCCGGGACGGCCTCCAAGGAATGGCGGGGCATCTCGGTTGCGACAAGGCACATTTCCGGGGGCATGTCGCAGACGTGCGCGAAATCTGGGCGTCGCACCATGCGCTGGTCCTGCCGTCCCGGGCCGAAGGCCTTCCGCTGGTGCTGGTCGAAGCGATGATGGCAGGGCGGGTCGCGATCGTGAGCACCGCCGGCGGGAGTGCGGAAGTCGTCGAGGACGGCCGAACCGCCTTCCTGATGCAGGGCTTCGACGAAGCTGGACTCGATGCCGCGATGGAACGGGCTTGGACGGTCCGCGACCGGTGGCGCGGGATCGGCGAGGCCGCGGCCGCGGCGATCCGCGATAGCGTTCCGCCCGATCCCGCCGCCGAGCTGGCCGCGACGCTTCGTTCGCTGGCCGATACGCAGGCCGTTTCGAGGACGGGCGCGCGATGAGCGTCGAAGGGGTCGGCACTGTCGTATGGCAACGGATCGACCGCACCCTGCTCAGCATCCAGTACCTGCGGGCCCTCGCGGCAATCGCGGTGCTCGTTGCCCACGGCCTGCCGGGCCTCCCGCAGTTGCCGATCTCGCTTCTCGGGCTGGCAATGGACCTGTTCTTCCTGATGAGCGGGTTCCTGGTGGTCGTCATCTCTTCGGACGAGACGAGGCCGCTCGACTTTTTCGGCGATCGGCTGGCGCGGATCGTTCCGCTCTACTGGACGCTCACCCTTGCCGCGTTCGTGCTGATCTATTCGGGCATCCTGTTCCCGATCCTCGATCCGGGAACGATCGCGACACGGATGGCCGGCGCCGATTGGGCATTTCTCGTGCGCTCGCTGCTGTTCATCCCCGGAAGCAGCCCGTTCGAACCCGATCTCAACCCCCTGATTCCTCAGGGGTGGACGCTCAATTACGAAATGATGTTTTACGCGCTGTTCGCCGCCGCGCTGTTTCTACGCCGGCGCTACCTCGTTCCGGTGGTATCCGTCGGTTTCGGCGTGCTGGTGGCACTGGGGATCCTGCTGGAGGGGGGCGAACCATTTCGCTTCTGGACCTCGCCGATGATATTCGAGTTCGTATTCGGTTTGTGGGTCGGTCTCGCATGGCAGCGTCGGTGGAATTACGGGCTGGTCTTCCTCGGGCTGATGCTTGCCTGGCTTCCCCTCATGGCGGTGACCGAGCAGTATTTCCTCGACGCACCGTTCACGCCCCAACGGATGCAATACCTGCCCTTCGTCCTTGCGCTCTTCATCGCTTGCGTCGCCCTCGATCGCGCCCGCGGCGGACTGCCCTTGTGGAAGCCCGTCAAGCTGGTCGGCGATGCGAGCTATTCGATCTACCTCGTCCATTTCTTCCCGATCATCCTCCTCGATCGGGTTGGCGCCGCAGTGCCGATCGCGCCCGCGGCGTACTTTGCGGTGGTGGTGGCGGGGGGATTGGCGAGCGGGCTCGCCACGTTCCACCTCGTCGAGCGTCCGATGATGCGGCTGGTCAGGTCGGTCCGCGCCGCCCGCCGCGCACGACCGTTGCGAGGCCTTGCGACGTGACCCGAGGTCGTGCGGCCATCTTCGAGAGGCGTCGGGAGTGGAGCGATGCCTGAACCGGCAAACCTGGCTGGAACTCCGGACGATGCCGCCACCGACCGCACTCCGTCGTTCCGCGACCCGGCGCTCGAACGGCGCTTTTCCGAAGAAGGGTTCGTCAAGTTGCGGATCCTCCCGAGCGATGCAGCGATCGCAATCGCCGGCAGGGTTGCCCGGCTGTATCCCCACGGTGTGGAGGCGAACCAGCCGCAGTCGAACTGGTATCTCGGCCTCATCGACGACGATCGCGAACTCGCCCTGCGCTCGGCGAGGCTGGTGCGCGACGCCATCGTACCGTCTCTCGCTCCGCTCTTCGCCCATGCCCGGTGCCATTATGCGAGCGTCGCCATCAAGCCCGGAGGGGCGGGAGCAACGCCGATCCACCAGCACTGGCCGACCACCATCGATCCGTTCGCGCGCCGGATAGCCTGCTGGGTCCTGCTGTCCGACAGTCAGGGAAGCGCGGCTCGCTTCAGGCTCGTGCCGCGAAGCCAGCGCATCTTGCCCTATATTCGCCATTCCCGGTCGGGCGACTATTTCGACGGGTTTTCGGAGCAGGTCGAACGGCGCCATGCCCGCGACCTCGAATTGTCGCCGGGAGAGGCGGTGCTGTTCGAGGACAGCATACTGCACGGGACCGGAGCCAATCCCGGTCGACAAATGCGGGTCGCCGCGCTCGCGAACTTTGTCGGCGCCGACATGGGGACCGCGGCGCTGCTTCCCGATGGCGATGACGCCTTTGCCGTGATCGACACCGGTGGCAGGGACGGCATGGCCGAGTTTCTCGAGACCGGGGAATGGCCGGAATCCTGGCGCCCCGTGTCGCGAATCGCCAACCGCAACCGAGCGATCTCCGAGGAAGAATTCGTGTGCTTGCTGGCGGGGAACGAGGTGGCGACGCTCGACCATGATCCGCTCGATGCCATGCGGTCGCCACGAAGCCGGTTTTCCCGGATCGTGCGACGCGCGGCAAGAGTGGCAGGCCGGTGGACCGGGCGCGGTGCACCAGGTTGAGACGAGCGGCCGTTGCGCGGTGACTTCGGATCGCGCTTGGCCTAGTCCCTCGGGATCGGATTGGGTGACGTCGTTCTAGCGTCGACTTCGTCAGGAGCGCTGATGGGATTCGCGGCTGTAGGAGCACAGGTGGCGAAAGCCTGGACGGAGGCCTTCCGGGTCGGGTGGAAAGTCTACCTGTTCCACCTCAAGACCCGGCGGCGACGCAATTGGCTGGGGCTCATCTGGGTGATCGTCCCCTTGCTGGCCGCGCTGGGTATCGGTCTGGGCCTCCAGTCGACCCGCCTGATCGGCCAGTCCGGCCTCGGCGGACTTCCTCCTGCGGTGTTCGTGCTGACCGGGGTGACCTTCTGGCAGGTCCTCGCCGATGCGGTGCTCATGCCCCAGCGACAGCTGGCCTCCTTTCAGACCGAGCTTGCGGGGGGACATATGACGGTCGAACTCGCACTCCTGGTCGGACTGTTCGACCTCGCCTTCGCAATCCTTTTCCGCTGCCTGTTTCTCCTGCTGGTCGTCCCGCTCCTCGGCGTGTCTCCTTCGCTCAGCGCGGCAGCCCTCCCCGCCTTCCTCATCGTCCTGGCCACCGGCGGCCTCGCGATCGGTATCTTCGCCGCCTTGCCCGGCATGCTCATCGACGACATCGGCAGGTTACTGGCGGTGTTGCTGGCGGTGGCCATGTTCACCAGCCCGGTATTCTATCGCCAACCCGCCTTCATTCCCGACTGGGTCAATCCCCTGGCCCCGGTGATCGAAGCGGCACGGGCGAGCGCAACCGGCCTGCCGGTCAGTGTCGTATTCCTCACCGGCTGCGTGGTGGTCGTCGCGGTCATGCTGGTGTTGGCGTTATCTTGGCTGAAGTCGGGCCAACGCCGATTCTTGAGCGCGCTGAGATGACCGCGCTGCGCTTGCGCGCCACCGACCTCGCCGTGGTGCGGTGCGCGAACCGATCGCGCGCCGCCTGGTACGCGCTGGTGGACAGCCTGAAGTCGTTCGGCGGCAGTCGCGCCGCTGCGCCACGGCTGCGTCCCGGGGAATTCTACGCGCTCGACGGGATCGACCTCGAACTTCGCGCGGGCGAGGCCATCGCCGTCATCGGCGAGAACGGTGCGGGCAAGAGCACGCTGCTCAAGGCCCTGGCCGGCACTCTCCAAACGAGCCGGGGAGAAATTGCACGCCATGGCACGGTGGGAGCAGTGATCGAACTGGGCGAAGGGCTCAACCCCCTGCTCACGGGCCGGGAGAACATCGAGCTGGGCGCGCTGTTGAATGGGCTCCGCGACGACGAGGCGCTGGCCTATGCGAACCGTGTGTCCGAGTTCGCGGACCTGGCCGAGGCGATCGATGCGCCGTTGGAATCCTATAGCAGCGGCATGATCGCGCGGCTGTCGTTCGCCGCCGCGGCGATGGCGCGGCCCGACGTGTTGCTCATCGATGAAGCGCTCTCGGTCGGGGACCCGGCCTTCCAGCGCAAGTGCGTCCGCTTCATCGACGACTTCCTCGCACGCGGCGGGTCGATCCTGCTCGCGTCGCACAACCTCGTCCAGGTCCAGATGCTTTGCTCGCAGGCGATCATGCTCGTCTCCGGCAAGCCTGCCTTCGCGGGAAGCGCGACCGAGGCGGTCCGCGCCCTCGTCGAGCGCAATCGCCCTTGTGACCGGCCCGTCGAGGCGGAGGCGACATCGCTTCGCCTCGTTCGCTTCGGTGACGAGTCCGGTAAGGCGGTGACGGGAAAGGCAGCCGTCCTGGAGGTGGATTACACCCTCGATCACCACGTCGACGATGTCTGCTGGGGCTTCGAGATATGGACCGCCGACCAGCTCCAATGCGTCACCACCGCACAGGACATGCGCGGACGCGAGCTTGCCGCGGGATCGGGGACGCTCTGCTGCCGGGTCGACCGCCTTCCGCTCGCACCCGGCACCTATGCGATACGGCTCAACATCATCGACCGCAGGTCCGGTACGCCGGTGGCGCTGGCCGGCTTTGCGGGCGCGGCGAGTTGTATCGTCGTGGAAAGCCCGCCCTCGATCGCGAGCAATTACCAGGTCGAACTCGGCCAGCTCGCGGTGGTCGAAGTCAGCTGGACCTGAGGGGCAGCAACGAAGCAAGGCCGCGCAGGAGCGATGATCGACGCGAGCCAGGTTCGCCTCCCGGACGCTTCCTTTTCACCAAGCCGACGAATTCACGCTTGTCGATCTGTCGATTACGGCTCGCCACCCGTCCCCGGACCCGCCAGTCCGCCTGGCGGCTGACCAGGTCGGTGACGTCGTTCTTGAGGTAGAATTCGCTGTCGGCATCGACCAGCTCGAACTCTTCGTCGCCCGAATTGAAATAGAAGACCGGCTCGGCAGCGACGGGGACGCAGGTGATCTGGACGGCGATGCGAGGATCGGGGCCATGGTTCTCCGGAGAACCGTGGACCAGGCTGTCGTCGAAGATGAAGCCGTGACCTGCCGATGCGGCGAGCGGGACCAACTGGTCGTCGAGATCGTCGCGATAGGCCGAAAAGAAAGAGAGCGATCCGGGCCCCTCGATGTGCGGCACGAGCTTGTGGCTCCCCGGCACGACATGCAGCGTTCCGTTGGTCGCATCGACATCGACCAGGGGGCACCACATTGTCACCGAGGTCGCGTCGAGCGAATCGAGCACCGGCCAGTTCTGGTGAACCGGGATGCGCCCCTGGCCGGTCGGCTTCACGTAGAAATTGGCGGAGAGCGGGCGGAAATCGGCCAGGTGGCGCGCGATGGCCTCGGCGAATGCCTTCGAGAGCAGTTCGAAAGCTGCACGCTTGTAGGCCTTCCCCGTATCGAGGAAACTGCAATGATAGCTGTTCATTGCCGGGCCGGAGCCGTCAGGAGTCCACTCGTCGGCCGGGGCAAGCCCGGCCAGCGCCGTAAGTAATTCGGAGACTTCGCGCGGTTCGAGCAGCGGCACCGCCACATAGCCGTCGCGGTCGAAGGCCTCCTGCAATGCCGGATCGCGCAATATGGCGGCCATCAGGCGCCAAGTCCCGCAAAGGCGCGCGAAAGGCGACCGCGCCACGTCGCGCCGCGTTCCGCCCGCAATTGGGCGAGCGGGTCGAAGGTTTCGCTGGCCCGCTGCCCGCGTTCGAGCAGCGCCTCGAATTCCTCGAGCGTGGGCTTGTCTGACCAGGATGGCAGGCGTCCGATTTCACGGCCTTCGATCACGTCGGTGCCGCCGGGGAACATGGTCTGGCACTGGATTTCGTCGAAGTCGTTGTCGATCATCACCGCCTCGCCGGTTTCGTCGTGATGGTAGAGCATGTGCCGCGCGCCTTCGTGCATCACGATGGTCAGGACGATCGGGCGGGCCCGCTCGCTGGTATTGGGCGTCGAGCCATGGAGCAGCGAATTCTCGAACATGATCGCCTCACCCGCGCGGAGCGGGATCGGAATCGCGTGACGGCGCGTGAGCTCGTCACGATAGTCGAGGAAGAACTCGTCCGTTTGCAGGGTGCGGATGAACCGCAGGAGCAGGTGCGAGCCGGGGACCACCAGCAGGGTTCCGGAACTCTCGTCGCAATCCTCGAGCGCACACCAGCAGAACACCGCCGGTTCGAACGGGCTTTCGGTCAGCGGTACGTGCTGGTGGACGTTGAGGGCGCGCGATCGGGGGGGCTTGTACAGCAGCGAGGTCTCGAAATAGCGGGTGTCGTCCAGCATCGCATCGAGGCGTGGATGAAACGCCTCGGCCATGGCATCGCGAAACCGGGCCTGGAAGACGGGCTCCCGCTCGAACATGGAATTGTAGTAGCTGTCCTCACAATCGTTCCGTTCGAAGCTGCGACCGGCCGCAACGTTTTCGAGCCGCTCGCGTACTTCTACGACCTCGTCTTCACCGAGGATCCTGCGCACCACGAAGCCGGTCCTGTCGAACTCGGCCTGCGTGGCCGCATCTCGAAACATCACCATAACTCTTCCCTCACCAGCAATTTCTTCAGTCTCGAGATCCGGCGCTGCCAGCTGCCTCGAGGATGGACTCCCCGCATCCGCAGCCGGTGGCGCCACTCGGCCGCATCGATCGGTTCGCAGCTTTCGTCGACCCGCGCTAAGGGGCGCCGCTCGCTCGGTGCGGGAAGTCGTCCGTTGAACATGTCGGAATAGGCGTATTCGTCCTCGGCGGCGTAGGCCACCGCCACCTCCCCTCCCTCGTCGCCGACGACGTAGGACGGGGTAGCCCCCTCCGGCACCATCGTGGTCAGGGTTACGAGCCGATCCTGCTCGCGCGCATTCCTCGCCGCACCGTGCGGCATCGTGTCGTCGAACAGGACGGCCTGGCCGGCGCGAACCTCGATCGCTTCGAGATATTGCTGCTGCAAGCTCGCGGTGAAGGACTGCCAGTATGCGGGGCGCATCGGGACCTGGATATGCCGGGTCAGCCGCTGGCTCCGCGGCACGATCGTCAGGGCGCCCGAATCGCGCGTACAGTCGACCAGCGGGCACCAGCAATTGATCGTCGCTCCGCGCAGATCCGAAACGTAGGGCGAATGCTGGTGGATCGGCGTTTCCGGTCCTTTGCCGGGCTTCCAGAAGAACGTCGCGAAGAGCGGCTCGAACCCGACCAGCACTTCGGTCAATGCGGGCTCGACGAAAGAGCGGATCAGCGCTGACGCCTCCGCGCGGTATTCGAGATCGAAATACGAGGTGTAGGCCGCCCCTTGCGGATCGTTGAAGCTTCGCTCGGATGGCAATAGCCGCCGCGCTTCGCGGGAGAGGGCCTCGACCGCCTCTCCGCCCAGCAAGTCGACAACGACAAAGCCGTCGCGGGCGAACGCCGCGTCGAATCCGGGGTCGCGGAAATACCCGTTCACCGGTGCGCTACTCGAATACGGTCGATGGGATCGTGGCCCGGGGCGATCCTTTCCCCCGCCGCCAAAAGCGCGATGAACTCGGTTTCGTCGAGCGCGAGATTCCGGTTCTCGACGAAGCCGACGCTGTGCAGCGCCGCTCGATTTTCCCGGACGATGCAATAGAGCTCGGGGTCGATTTCGCCGGTGCCGACTTCGAGCGCTTCGAAGCGACCGGGGGCTGTCTCGGCGAGGATGCACAGCCGGCTTTCTTCCGGAATCGCCGTCCCGAGGATGCGCAACAGCGGATCGTCGCTCGCATTGGGCTCCGACCCGTGCAGCAGCGACCGCTCGAAGATGATCGCCTGCCCGGCACGAAGTTCGAGCGTGACCGCGTGTCGGCTTTCAAGCGCTTCGGCGAAACCGGCGAAATAGGGCGCGGTGTCGAAACTCTGGACATGCCGGGTTATCGCGTGGCTGCCGGGAACGACGCGTAACCCGCCCCGGTTCCGACCGGTATCGTCGAGCGTGAGCCAGCAATGCACCGCGGGTTCGAAAATATCGCGCGTCACCGGCTGGTGCTGGTGGATGTCGAGGCGCCCCGCGCCGGCGGGCTTGGCGACGACATAGCCTCCTTCGTAGCGGAAGTGGTCGAGCAGGTCAGCGACGAGCGGGGTGAGCGTGCGATCCGCGATCCCGGCGCCCCTCGCACGGTGCGGCGGGTCGAAGAGGGTGCCGTAGAGCGCGCCCTGCGGGTCGTTGACGGGCGTGGCACCATCCATCGACCGGATCGCCTGCGCGCGCAGTTCGCGCGCCGCCGCCTCGCCCAGCGCATTGACGACGACATACCCGTCGCGATCGAGGCGCGCCTGCAGGTCGTCGCGAAGAAAGGCCCGGCGTGGGGCACGTACGCTATGCATTGTTGAGGACCCGATCGACGAGCCGCCGCACGCGCCCGCGCCAGCGACCGGGCTGCCGGGAAGCGCGCGGGGCCGAACGTCCCTCGCTCCTGCGAGGGACCAGCGGAAACGTCGTATCGATGTGTCGCCCGGCGTCGAGGCGGCGCCAGAATTCATCGGGATCGACGAGTTCGTGGACGTCGTCGACATAGCCCAGCTTGCGCCAGTGCCCGGGCGGATCGATCATGTCCGGCCGGATGTGATACTGGTAACCGAAATCCTTGCCGGTTTCGTAGACCACGTATTGTCCGTTTGCCGCCGGGAACAACGCGATCGGCTCCAATGCTTCGGGAATGCAATGCGTGGCCAGCGCGATGCGATGGTCGCCGGTCGTGTTGGGGTAGGATGCGTGGATCAGGCTTTCGTCGAACAGCATGGCCTCCCCGGCTTCGAGGTACACCGACTCCATCCTCTCCGCGATCGAGTCCCACGCGCGCAGGAAATAGGGTTCCTGTCCGTACATCGGCATGATCGGGAAAAGCTTGTGGCTCCCCGGGAGGACCTGCATCACGCCGTTTTCCTCCCGCATGTCTTCCAGCGCGCACCAGCAGAAGACGGTCGAGACCGACTGGTCGAGCGTGAAGATCGGATGGACATGCGGCGGTACGGCGCGCTCGCCCGCAGGCTTGACGATCACCGAGGGGTGCAGTCGCTTCATGCCGTCGAGCAACGGCATCATGCCCTGATCGAAGACCGGGCCGGCCAGCTCCTCGATCCAGGCTAACTCAGGTTCGTCAGTATAGATGTAGGTTACGTTCTCATGCCGGGGGATGCGCGACGGCAGCGAATGACGGGCCCGACGAGCGATTTCGAGGGCCACTTCGCGATCCATCAGCCGGGCCACGACGAAACCGTCGCGCGCGTACTGTTCTTCCAAGGAATCCGAGTGAAATATGATTCCCCTCCACACTAAAACCCGGCCTTCCTCTTAACAGCTGGCGAAAAGTCGTCGAGTCCCTGAATAGACGCGCTCCAGCCAAGACGTTCCGATCAAAAAGGCTTCGGGTCTTCAAGGCGATTAGCAGCGGGACCCTGCTGCGGCAGAGGCTGCGTCTCCAACCATCGCGAGGGTGCGGTGAGGCATCGAAAATTCAGTGCGGAAATTCCAACATTCTGCACCGAGCGCCCGTACTGCTCGGAGCCGACCGTCGGCTAACGACCCGACTGCATTCATTGGGCACCATTTAAGAAACCGCTATGAAACGAGTGTCCACGCATGCCCTTACTAAAGGCGCGGAGACCTAGTTACGGGCCTTCATCGCTTTTGCGCCTTCAAATGCTAAATCCGGAAGGCAAGAAGGCTGTTGGGTCCAATGCAATCATTCACCTTCCTTTAGCGGTTTGGCGGTATCGGATCGGAGGCGCCGAAACGCACCACCTTCGTGGGGGATTGGGGAACTGAATTTGGATTGGTTCACACTCAGTAAGAGCGACAAAGCACTTCCCCTACCAGTGTATGCCCAGCTCGTAACCAGGCTCTACCAGACGCCCCTTACCGTAACGGTAGGATCTGGCTGCTATATTGGTTTGCTTGGCGGGCTGGCCGCGTTCCGGGCTAACGATCTTGGGTTGGCTGTTCTCACGATCTCCGCGGTATCGTTTGTGTTCTTCGGTCTCCTGCGCCGGCCCCGATTTCTTGAGCAAAGATCTGCTAGGGAAATCTACAAATCGGAGGTGCCCTTCTGGTTTGCGGCATTGGGCACTTCTTCGGCGGTCGGAGCGCTGAGTGCCCGCGCGATCATCGCGACCAATATACCCATCGTCCACTTCCTGGCGCTCGCTCTCGCAATGGCCACCATGGCTATCGCACAACGCAATTACCACCGGCCCCGCTTGGTGGCGGCACAGCTCATTTCCGTCGCCGTGCCCGGCGCCTTGGCATGTTTCATTCATGGCGGGATAGAATACGGGGTCTTAGGCGTAGGCGCTCTGATATTATCCTTCATGATTTGGCGAACAGCTTTCGCTCACTACATCGACGCCCAAGAAATCATTATCAAGGACAAGATCCTCAGCGAGCAGAACCGCCGTTTTGATGCCGCCTTGAATAATATGGCGCAGGGTCTCTGTATGTTCGACGGGGATGGGCGTCTGGTTGTCTGTAATAGAAAATATATCGAAATATATGGACTGTCTGAAGATGTCGTTCGTCCTGGCATCGATTTGATGGGCATCCTCAAGCACAGTGTGGAGGTCGGAAATCATTCGGCGCGCGACGCAGAGGATTTGCACGATCGATTCGTTGACAAGATCGTGTCCTCTGACTCCTCAACATTTCTAAACGAGCTGGAAGATGGGCGGACCATTGCACTTGCACATGAGAGGATGCGTTCGGGAGGCTGGGTAACCACGCATGAGGACGTGACCGAGCGTCGACGTGCAGAAGCACGGATCGCTCACATGGCTCGTCACGATGCGCTAACGGATCTTCCCAACCGCACTTTCTTTCAGGAGCGGTTAACCGAAGCGCTTGCTCGAATCCCCGCCCATAAACAAGTGGCGGTGATGTGCTTGGACTTGGACCGATTCAAACCTGTAAACGACACGCTCGGTCATTCGGTCGGCGATGCAATCCTCCAACAAGTCGCAGAAAGACTGAAGGCTTGCGTGCGAGAGAATGACAGCGTCGCCCGGATCGGCGGCGACGAGTTCGCAATCATTCAGTCCGCCTCCACCCAACCAGAAGGCGCAAGCGTACTTGCAGAGCGGATCGTTTCGGCTCTTGACCATCCCTTTTACGTGGGTGCGAAGCAAGTCTGCATCGGGGCGAGCATAGGGATTTCCCTCGGACCGAACGACGGCCTCAACGCGAACCAACTGTTGGTGAACGCCGATCTGGCCTTATATCAAGCGAAAGCACGGGGACGGGCCCGTTATTCTTTCTTCGTTCCTGAAATGGACTTGGAAATGCAGACTAAACGCGAGCTTGAAGAAGACCTTCGCCGCGCAGTCGTGAATAACGAGTTCGAGATGGTTTATCAGCCCGTGATAGACACCTGTGACGGGAAGATCTCTTCATTTGAAGCACTCTTGCGCTGGAGCCACCCAAGCAAAGGCATAATCCTGCCAGGCGACTTCATCTCTACTGCCGAAGACATGGGCTTGATAGTGCCCATCGGAGAATGGGCCCTGCGAGAAGCATGCTCGAAGGCGTCAGCCTGGCCCACGAACATAGGGATTTCCGTCAACCTCTCGCCGGTCCAGTTCAGAAGTGGCGATAAGCTCGTCCGTAGCGTTGCCAACGCACTTGCGGTTTCGGGTATCGATCCCAAGCGTCTAGAATTTGAAGTCACAGAGGGGGTTCTACTAGACGAAACCCTCGAAACTCTGACGATACTACAAGAACTTCGAAACCTTGGAGTGAGATTTGCGCTGGACGATTTTGGGACGGGATATTCGAGCCTAAGTTACTTGCGTTCGTTCCCCTTCCACAGAATCAAAATTGATCAATCTTTCATCCGGGACATCGACGTCCAACCTGAGGCTCTATCTATCGTCCGGGCTGTGACCGATCTCGGAACCAACCTCGGCATGTCTATAACTGCTGAAGGAATTGAAACCGCCGAGCAACTCAAGCACGTCCAAATTGAAGGATGTTCCCACGCTCAGGGGTACTATGTAGGAATGCCAATGGACGCGAAAAACGCCTCACGACTTGTTAAAAAGGCTTTCTCCGTTCATGGCCGAGAGGCAGCGTAAACTTTTAATGAGGGCCCGTTCCCGAGGTCGGAACGGCAGATGGCTGTACTCCGCCGCGTTCCGCTAATTGACGCATTTGCTCTGACAGTGCCTCGCACGGCAGTGAGTATCGAACCCTGAGCAGGCGCTGCGCGCCCCACCTATCACTGCGACAACTGCCAAGAGGTCTGAACCAGTCCTTGAAAAATATCCCGATAGCTATCCAGATCTTTTTGCGCGGCAGCATCGAATTCAGTTGCACGGTCCAATCGCGTTTCGATTCCGGTCATCGCCCCGAGAAATAAGGAACGAGCTCGATCATAATCCTCGCCCTCACGCTGTAATGCGATTGCAAGCGCAGCATCTGCCCTGATCTTTTCGCTATCGCCGATGTCTCCCAAATTGCGGCTCCTGGCCCAACCGAGCTCGAGATGACGTCTCTGGTTCTCGACCATTCCAAGCTTTGCACTCGCTGCGGCGAGCCTTAGATGCAGCGCTGTCAGTAAACGATGATTGTCGGGTGTGTTTTCGCTTGCGAGGCCGAGCCCCTTGTTGAAATTGTGTCGTGCACCAAAGGCATCACCCAGCGCCAGCTGCGCCTCTCCCAGCTTGAGGCTCAGCCAACCTTGCATCGCCATTGCCGCCATGCGTTCGCTGCGGGCGCGGGGGAGGTTGCCATGCGCGATCGAAAAAGCCTTGTTGTAGAGCGCCTCGGCCTTGGCATAGTCGCCATCGAGCATCCCTAGATCGCCCAATAGCTCGCGAATATGCGCTGTGTCCTTATGGTCGGGCATCTCGCGATCGACATACCAGGCCAATGCATTTTGCAGGTACGAGTGCGCCGCTCCGCTTCGGCCGGTAGCGAGGAAAAATTTGCCGATCGCGACCTGTATCTCGATCGCCAGTCGTGAGGAGTCTTCACCAATCAATTGGAGCAAATCGTAGGCTTCCAGCAAGTGGTCCTCAACCTTGCCCAAGCGACCACTGTACTCACTGGCACTGGCCAGTTCGAGCAATGTGCCCGCCATGAAGATCGCATCGGTGCTTACGGGTTCGGCACTCCTCGACGCGATCAATTTACGCACACGCACGGCGTTTTCCAGCAAGGGAATGGCTTCGGGCTGCCGCCCTCGCAATATAAGAGCCCGCGCCAGACTTCGGGATGTGTTGGCTTGCCAAACGTAATGTCGACTGTCTGGCGCCAACAGGTACGCTATCTCGGCCGCACGAAACCTGAATCTCAGAGACTCCTCCGACCGTCCGGTTTGATCGGCAATGACTGCTGCACGGTCCACCAGAAAAAGGCAGTCTAAGACGGTGTCACCAGAGCTTTCGCACCTTTCCATCTCGGCAAGCAGGATGGGATAAGAGTCGGTTCCGGCTTGTAACCCTTGAGCTTCCGCAGGGATTGGCCAGAAGGATTCTTGCGCGCCGATCGCGCGAGGCATTACCATCAAAGCTAATGCGAAGATGAGACGCATGGCTTATCCCATAGGCTCATGTGCAGGTTTGTCAGCAGTCGAAGTCGGACACCGGCGAAGCTCCCGACTTGAGGTCGGGCCACCGGAGTGGGCACCCGGCCAGCAAACAGCCAGGTTCGAACGGTCATTCCTCTCTTGGGTGGAATTGCCGCAATCACGATCAAGGGATAGCTCGGTTTAGCCGCATTGCTACGAAAGGGCCGGGGGCAGAACGCCTGTTCCGCGACGAAGCGCGAGGCCCCGGCAAACAGAGACTAGTGCTGGGGGTCGATGGCGGTGCTGTCAGTCTAATCGCAACTTGTCTCCGGCCGGCGCAGCTGTCCCCTTACCCGGCAAAACTCAGGCCATGAGCGATTGCCACTCGGCCAGTGCGGCCGAGCGGCGGGTCTTGTAGGTCTGTCTATCGACGAGGCGGCGTTCGAGGTTGAAGTGGTTGTGGACGTTGGCGTGGACCGAGGAGAACTTCTGTAAGCTCTTCATCCTCCTGAACCGCTGCATCGACCGCTCGCGTCTTCGGAACGAGAGATGGCTGTTCTCCACCCGGTTGTTGGCCCAGCGTCCCACCTCCTGTTTGTCGAGGTTGCCGAGCTCACCCATCGCCGCCTTGTAGGAACGCAGGCCATCGGTGGTGACCGCCTCGGGCGATCCGTGGCGTTTGAGGGCCTTCTTCATGAATCGCAACGCTGCGGCCTTGTCCCGCGTCTTGGTGACATAGCTCTCGAGGATCTCGCCTTCCTGGTCGACTGCGCGCCAAAGGTAGACCATCTCGCCGTTCACCTTCACGTACATCTCGTCGAGGTGCCACTGCCACTGGCGAAAGCCGCGCATCCGGCTCACGCGCTGCCGGCGGATGTCGCCGGCGAACATCGGGCCGAACCTGTTCCACCAGTGACGCACGGTCTCGTGGGAGATGTCGATCCCGCGCTCGAAGAGCAGGTCCTCGACGTTCTTCAGGCTCAACGGAAACCGCACGTACATCATCACAACCAGGCGGATCACCTCGGGCGAGGAATTGAAATACCGAAGCGGGCTGGCTGGCTTCTTCTTGCGGGGCATTCGTCCGCCCTGCCCGCTCAATCATTACCAGCAGGTGCATTTGCTCTGACAAGGCCCTGATAAGCCTATAAACATGGCGGTTGATTGGTCCACTATCTGCGCAGGCGAACAAGAGGTGCGTCAGGTGACCTAAGAGGGCCGCTTTCCACCCATCTGGCGACGCTTGTACCGAGCTTGGCTGGTGCCAGAAACAGACGGGCGCGTAACGACCCGATACCTGCCGCGGAGGCTCTGGGAAATAGCCTCCCAAAAACCGGTCGCGAATGGCATAGTTGGGACTATTTCCTAACTCTTGGGACCGGCAAGGGTCGGGTTATCTCGATCCCGCGGGGCGGAGCCTGCATTCTCCCGCTTGGCATGATGTGTGCTTAACGCGCTGCGGCCCTCCTTCCGAGGGTTGTCAATCGAGGATTACCCATGCGCATATTCGGTTTGGCGGCATTCGTCGCAGCGTCCCTTTCCGTGCCCGTTTCGGCTCAAACCTCCGGCGAGCTCGGCAAGGATGTCGATGCCATCGCCGCCCACTTCTCCGACACCCCCATCATCGGAATGACGATCGCCGTCAGCCGCGGCGGACGGATCGTCTTCATCCGCGGCTATGGCCATTCCGATCTCGCCAGCGGCACGGCGGCGGGTCCGGACACCGTCTATGAAATCGGTTCGATCACCAAGGAGTTTACCGCCGCCGCGATCCTTCGCCTGGTCGAGCGAGGCAGGCTGCGCCTCGATGCGCCGATCCATCAATATTTCCCCGAACTGACGGCTGCGGCCCCCGAGGTGACACTGAGCCATCTGCTTTCGCACACCTCCGGCCTTTCGAGCGAACGGAGCGCCGAGGATCTCACCGCTCCGACCGACCCCGAAGCCATTATCGCATTTCTCGCGTCGCGGCCGGCCGAATTCCAGCCTGGCGAGAAATTCCGCTACAACAATAATGGCTACAATCTGCTCGGCCTGCTGATCGAGAGAGCGAGCGGGACGAGCTGGCAGGATTACATGGAGCGGGAGTTCTTCGCTCCGCTGGCGCTCGAATCGACGCATGTTTGCGCCGCCTCCCGCGATCCCCGGGTCTCGAAGGCCTACAGGCATCCGGTAAAAGGCTCAGGCGGACCCAGCGAGTTCGAGCGACACCATCCTTCCTCCACCTACGCCGCGGGCGCGATCTGCTCGACCGCGGCCGACCTGCTCCGCTGGCAGGAGGCGCTGGTGAGCGGCGAGGTCGTGGGCGAGCAGAGCGTCGCGCTGATGGCGACCCCGCGCACACTCTCTTCCGGCATGCCCGCTCCCTACGGGCTGGGGCTGTTCTCGGACGATGCGCTGGGCGAACCCCATCTCCACCATGGCGGAGCGTCATCGGGCTTCATTACCCAGCTGGGTTATTTCCCCCAGGACGGGACCGGCATCGTCGTTCTGACCAACGGAATCTATGCCGGAGCGATCGCCGAGCAGATCGAGCAGAGCGTTTTGCGTGTGTCGCGCGGAGAGGATGCCGGACTGCCGATCAACCTTCCGCTTTCGCCGGCGGAGCGCGCGGGCTTCGCCGGAACCTACGATCTGGGGCCAGTCGAGATCGAGGTCTACGAGCAGGACGGGGTGCTGAGAGCCCAGCCGGGCGATCAGGTCTCAACCCGCCTGCTCTATCAGGGCGAAATGCGCTTCATCGCCGAACACGATCCGCAAATCGAATTCATATTCGAAGCTGCGAACGGACAGGCCGCGGCGTTGACACTGCGCAATCGCGGCCGTGCGATGCCGCCGGCGAAGAGGGTTGCCAACTAGGATAAGGAACCGGGAAGTTTGCCTGCAGTCCGTTTTGGCATCGTGACTGCAGGCTGCCCTGCGTTTCCGAGAAGGCGTTAAACAGCCGCAACACAGGAAATCCGTCGATGATTGGTTGCCTCCCTTGCCACGGAATGGCCGCTTCCCACCCATCGGCTGACGCTTTCACCGGGCTAGCTATGCCTCAGGAGCCCACCAGCCATTAACCACCCGCTTGCTGCTGTCTTTTCATTGCAATCCCAATGCAGGAAGGAGTTTAGATTATCCGATCGATCACACCGCTCAATGATGGAATGTACGGTAGGAATGACCACTAAGTAACCTGCTTGGGCGCGGGCACGTTACTGACTGTCTCTACCTCCTCATATGCTCTGTCGGATTTAGGAATTACGCTCAGTTGGCCATTGGTCTCTAACACGACCCAGTTTGCGTCATCGAGGTTTAGACAGCCTTTAGCTCGCAATGCGCCGAGGATTTCCTCACGCGAAATTCTGGTGCGAGCCATAGCGTCCTCGAGAAATTGCCCTCGATGGGTTAGCAAGGTGGGTTCGGCCTTGAAGACCCGGCTGGCGAAATCGCTCTTCTGAACCCAGCACGTTGTAATAAATTGCAAAAAGGCGAGCGCAAGGATCGCAGCGGCCGCATCCAAAGTGGAGATATCTTTAAGCAAGATACCACTGGCTGCTAGGCTTCCGACCGCGACAGTTATGATCCAGTCGAAATTGTTGAGTTCGCCGGTCGTACGTTTACCGCTGACCCGAACCATCACGACGATCAAAAGGTAAAATACCGTTGCTGACAATAGAATATCGGCGACACGCTCGACAGAAGACCACATGTTGTCGATCGTGATGAGGCTATTTAAACTCATTTTGCTGGCTGAATTTCGTAATCAATCGGCTTGAAGCTCCCCCCGTTTGAGGCATATGCGGAGCACGCGGTGAGACCAATAATCAGATCCATTTCCGCCCGCAGAACAATATAGTCGCCGGCATCGCTGCGCGGTGGTTTCACCGCGACGCTTCCGTTTTCCACCTCTACATTCATGAAAACATTGAACGCGGTCGGGATGTCGTCCTCGTCCACGCCGAACGGTTTGAGTGCTTCGGCAAGGTTGCCGAAGCAACCGCGATGGACTGGCTTGTCCGGGTAAAAATGTTTGAAAGTGTCTTTGCTACACGGGGTCAGCAGGAAATCATGACGGCCGCATATGTCCTCGACGATCGACAGCATGACGTTTGACCGGTTCGACCACAATCGATTGCCTAAACCAAGTTCGATCGTTTCTTCATAATCGAAGGTTCGCCCGTTCGAAATAACTTCTTTCACGTCCCCTTCCTTGTAACAGACCAAATCCGACACCTGTCCGCCTTCGGGATCGACAATCTTGAGCAATTCGCCCTGTGCTAGTTTGAAGGCAGTGCCGCTGCGCTTTTCGATCCGGTTCATTTGCTCTCCGTTCTCGGGTCACTGAAGGGACAGGACCAGTCTTCGTCCACAACGCGTCCGCTATATTGTCTCGCTTCACTGGCATCGCCGTGGCGCGCCAGCATGGGATTTATCGAACCCGAATAGGCTTCATCTCGCGTGAGAATGGAGCGGCGCATGGTCTCGTAGCGGCCTTCTTCGCGCAGCCGCTCGAACTGATCGTGCAGATTGAAAATCAAGGTTGGACGGTCGAACCGCCGCGCCTTGCGAGAAGCACACGGATGCAGCCCAACGACAAAGAACGCTTGGCCGCCGAAACTCAGAGAGAAGTGAGGGTCCTGCGGATCGGCGCTCACGCTGGCATCGAGTTTCTGCCCCCGCCAATGATCCTTATCGGCGAGCGATTGCAATCGCTCCCACATCAGCGCCTCGAACTGGCGTTCGTCAAAATTCTTTCGGGCAGCGAAAATTACCGCAAAACTTCGCAGGCCGGTCGGGTTGTCTCGATAATCGTAAGCCCATTCGAGCAGACGGTCGTGAATCTTAAGGTCGTCCCAAGCGCTCTCAAGATCGCGAGCGACGTATGCTCCGAGCCAATCCCGATTTAGAACTGCCTTGGCGCCGACACAGGGAAATTCGCGCTTCTCGATGAATGCGCGCAGACGCCCCACCCAATCAATGCCAGGCTCAGCCTCAAAATTCCCGTCAGTCGGGGCCTGGGATCTTGCGCAGTTAATACCTTCGGGCGTTCGGTCCGATCCGAGCATCGTAGAGTTAGACCTCGCGCAACCGTTCAGGAGGGTCGCCCGCGTCTAGTCCAGACATGCGCTGCGCGACATCAAGCCCCATGCTCCAGTTTTTCTGCAGCCTGACTTTTGGGTTCGGCGCACACCAAATCTCACCGCCTTCGGTAAGGGCGGTGACCCACAACAAATGGTGCTCGGGTCCATAATCGATAACCGCAAAGGCCATACCCTCGCCGCGCTCCAAAATAAAAACCGGGAGGGGAGGATTGAGCTGGGTAAACATCTAGTTTGACTGCCTTCGCGCAATCAATGCACGCGAACCCGAATCGTTTCCCGTGCCGGCGTTTCTGCAGCCATTTCTGATAATTGGGAGGCATGAAGGATCGCATCGTCTGAACGCAAGCTGGGACGAAAATTCTACGTGCGAAGCGCTTGGTCAACCAACATTTTGAGAGCAGCCTCGACCGCTTTTTGGCATGCCTTGTTTCGGCCGATATCGCCTAGGTGCAGCACTTCGTGCTTTGTCCCTCGCGCATTTGCCGTGGCCAAATGTATCAAACCCACTTCTTCATCGCCTTCGCGCGGCCCGGCAAACCCCGTGATAGCAACGGCCAGATTTGCGCGACTGTTTTCAAGGGCTCTTTCCGCCATAGCGCGCGCTACGTCTTCTGCGACCCCTTCGCACTCCTCCACGCGCTCGCGCTCCAGCCCCAAAACATCGCATTTCGCATCGATAGAATAGACAACGAAAGCCCTCTCCAGAATAGGGCTGGCCGCAACATTCGACACGATGGCCGAGGCCAACATACCGCCAGTGCAGCTTTCTGCGACGGCGAGGGTGTGATCGCGGGCCAGAAGAATATTAGCCAACTTCTCAAGCAGATTGGTGATCGAATTGTCGGTCATTTTGAGGCTGACTGATAATTACATCTCGGCTTTCACGGTTGGGCCAACAAAGGTCGGAGCTCGGCGCGCACCTCGCACTGCTGGCAGCAAGCTCGGAACACATAATCGGCTCAATAGCTCCACAAAAGGTTATAATTTTTGAGGAAGCGATCACATGAGCGATCAGGCGACCGGCGAAAAGACAGAGCCTCCACTTCCAACGCAACAGCAAACCGTGCCGGGATCCTTCTGGGACATGGACCCGGTGCCAGACCATGGTGAGGAATCCTATCGAGGCGCGGGCCGGCTGAAGGGAAAACGTGCGATCATCACCGGTGGAGACAGCGGAATTGGTCGTGCTGTTGCTATCGCATTCGCTCGCGAGGGTGCCGACGTGCTGATCTCCTATCTTTGTGAAGAGAAAGATGCGCGGGATACCGCCGCCCTTGTCGAAAAGGAGGGCCGCACCGCAATCCTCGTGGCGGGCGATATCAGCGATGCGTCGCACTGCCGCGACGTAATTGAATCAGCCATGAGAGATTGGGACTGCATAGACATACTGGTCAACAATGCTGCCTATCAGGCGACCTTCGAAAAACTCGAAGACATCGCTGATGACGAATGGGAAAAAACGTTCGCGACCAACATCCATTCGATGTTCTATCTCACCAAGGCGGCACTGCCGCACATGGTCGAGGGTAGCTCAATCATAAACACGGCATCGATCAATTCGGATCAGCCTAATCCGATGCTGCTACCCTATGCGACCACGAAGGGAGCCATCCAGAATTTCACCGCTGGCCTGGCGCAACTGTTGGCCGATCGAAAAATCCGGGTCAATTGTGTCGCACCTGGGCCAGTTTGGACTCCGCTGATCCCTGCCACGATGCCCGGGGAAGCAGTGACGACGTTCGGCGAAGATTATCCGATGAAACGTCCTGCGCAACCTGCGGAACTGGCTCCTCCGTATGTCATGCTGGCGAGCGGCGAAGCCAGTTACATTTCGGGCGCGACGATCGCCGTCACTGGCGGGAAACCACTACTTTGATCAGCGCACTTTTTGATTATCTGGTTCCAAAGCGGCTGCTCACGAAAGTGGCCGGGCGTGTCGCGCGTATTGAAGACGGCCGGATCATTCCCCCGCTGCTCCGCTGGTTTATCGGCAAATATCGGGTGGATCTGGACGAGGCGGCTCAACCCGATCTTAGGGGCTATCGCACCTTCAATGACTTTTTTACCCGTCCACTCAAGCCAGGTGTCCGTCCGTTGGCGGCGGCCGATTTCGTTTCTCCCGTCGACGGTGCCATCAGCCAGTTCGGATTGGTAGAGGAAGGCCGAATGCTTCAGGCGAAGGGTCACCGTTTTACCGTGACAGACCTCTTGGGAGGCGATGCTGACCTTGCCGCTGAATTTCATCATGGCAGCTTTGCGACGCTCTATCTTTCGCCACGGGATTATCACCGCGTGCATATGCCTTGTGCGGGAAGATTAGTTCACATGACCTACGTCCCCGGCACCCTATTCTCAGTCAAACCGTCCACGGTGCGCGCCGTGCCGGGTGTTTTTGCGCGGAACGAACGCATAATTTGTCTCTTCAATTCATCCGATCATGGAAAATTCGCGGTTGTTCTCGTCGGAGCAACGATTGTCGGGAGCATGGCGACCGTATGGCACGGAGGAATCATCCCACGTCGCACTGACCAACCATACGAATGGAGCTACGATGAATCCTCGATCGATCTGAAAAAAGGAGAGGAAATGGGCCGTTTCCTGCTCGGCTCCACAGTCATTACCCTATTCGGAAAGGGCGCCATATCTTTCAACGCTGATTGGGAACCCGAGAGATCGGTTCGACTTGGAGAACGCATGGGGGATGCACCTGCCTGATGCCTTTCCCCGCATCTGTGCAGGCAAACCGTCGGCATTATTGAAATAGATGCATTCCCGGAGGCGGTGGAGGTGGATTGGGAATCTGACGACGCCTCGCGTCGGCCACCAAGATGCCGGCAGCTATTTGTTCGTCGGAAAGGGGTTTGTGAAGACAGCCAATCGCGACCCCCTCAATGGCCGCACCCGGGCAGTTTCCGGTGGCGAACACGACCGAAATGCCAGTTGAAGCCAGCTTCTGGGCGACACTTAAGCCGCTGTCGCCCCCGACCAGACGCATGTCGACGAGTGCGAGTTCAGGTTTAAGTCGAGCAGCGGCAGCCAAAGCCGATGCCTCGTTGTCGGCGATCTCGACAACCTCATGCCCATTTTCCTCGAGAACATCTTGAATGTTCATCGCGATGAGTGCTTCGTCTTCAACAATTAATATCTTCATATCGGTGGGTCAGTTTAGCATCAGCTCAGTTTCGCGGCAGTATTATCGTGACTGCGGTTCCCTCGGGGCCAGTTTTTCTCATTATCTTTGCTCGTAGCTGCCGGCTCAGAGCTTTGATGATTTTCGATCCGAGGCCAGACCCGGAGATATCCGGACCAGTCGCGGAGGTCGAATAGCCCTTACCGTCGTCATACACCTTTACGGAAATTTCCTTGTCGGTCGAACCCAGAACCACACCCAATGTTCCCCGTTTCCCATCCGTAAAAGCATATTTTAGGCTGTTAGTTAAAAGCTCTGCAACAATCAGCGCTAGAGGCACTCCCTCATCGATTCCGAGGGCAATGCCAGGCTCAAGATCAAGTTCGGTGGTGATTTCGCCATTGATGGCCAACGATTCAACGGTGGCATTGACCAGGTCCTCTAGGAACTCTCCGATGTCGACCATGGAGTGATCGCCGCCCATGTAGAGCCGCTGATGTATTGACGCGACGACCGCGACACGGTTTCGAGCATCGGCGAGAGCAGCGCGTAGGCTCCCTTCTTTTGCCTGACGAGCATGGAGTTGAAGCAAGGCCATCACTACCTGAAGGCTGTTCTTCACGCGATGGTTCACCTCTTGGAGGAGCATCTCGCGACCCGCGAGGGCTTTTTCCAAGTCACATTCGCGCTGTTCTAATTCTCTCCGCAATTCGTTTTCCCGGGTTACGTCACGTATCGCAGCAAAGAATATCGGCTCACCATCTTGCCTAAGAAGCTGGAGGTGAACCGATACGTCGTAAAGCGAGCCATTTTTCCGCCGGTGAACTGTCTCAAAAACCATGTCGCCTGCACCGCTCTCGATTAGCGGCTGGACCTTTCTTCTAAACTGCTCCTCGGTAAGTTCTGGTTTGATGTCCCATGGGCTAAGCTCACGCAGTTCTGCGAGACCATAGCCAAGGTTTTCCCGCGCACCGCGGTTTACAAGAAGAAACCGAAAATCCGTGGCCGAAAAAATGAAAATCTCGCTGGCAGCATCTTCGACAATAAGGCCAAGCTGTGCGGCGGAGATTGGCTGCTTTTCACGCTGCGGCATCGGTATCCATCGACTTGGCCAAATGGGGGATTTCTAAGCACATTCTTAATGAGAGCGTCTGGCGGCCACAAGCGTCGCAATAGGCTGGCACGGGCCTAGTCTTCGACCCGCCTTGCACTCCTGCAATGAGCGTGTGTGATCGCCCCCTCAACTCTTTATATATCGGATTGGAAACTGAAGGGTTTATGGCGCGTCTCGCAGAAGTATGACGCACTATCGCCACATCGCCAAAGGTAGGCGTGGGAAATGGTATCCGACGCTCAGCGAAGCACAACGTCAAGCCAACAAGATCGGCGCAGGATTCCTAGACCCGACAGGGCAATTCGTGCCCTATCGCGGGACCATCCTCGAGTTTCGCGACTGATCGGATCGAAAGATTTTTCGGCTGACAACCAGCTTCCCGACTGTCCGGTGGGGCTCGACACAGCTCAATTGCATCTAAGACCGGCGGAGGGGCAACCGCGTCGCGAACATATCGCGCAGCGATCTACCCCTCCCCTCCTGGTCACCTATGCAACCCTAGTTCTGCACCAGACTCATCGCCAACTGGCCATTACAAGCCGCTGCCTTACCAATACGGTGTCACGGTCCAATATTCATAAACTCGCGACTGATAACCCCGGTCATGCTGAAGGTCGCGATTATCCGCAGTATGGGTCGGCGCATTTCGCAGCTGATCTTCGGTCACATCAAGCTTGTAGCCGTCGAGATCGGTATCGTATTCGAATTTCTCCCACGGGAGGCTATGTAGCTCGCCGCCCATGCCCAGAAATGCTCCCACCGAGATTTCTACATCTCGAGCCTGGCCACTCAGCTTCTCGATCATGACGCGCTTTACGCTTCCGATTTTTTCGCCTTCTTTGCCGTAGACACTCGTGCCTTCGACACGATCGCTGCCGATCAGTTCGTGGGCCCTGGTTTTCTCATCAAGCATTTCGGTTCTCCTCTCTTAGGTTTTAAGAGCGAGGAGCTTTCCATGGTGAGAGGATCGCCCCTCATTGGATTAACGAACGGGGAGCGAAACGTTTCGTAATCTATCGCTCCTCTGGGTCGGGCCAGCCCATATTCATGGGCGGCCGCTTGTCACGGCGCTGCCCGGCGGCCGCCGATTGGCCTGACCACCTCGCTCAGCCGGTCGTAGTGGGATCTTTAAATCCTTCGCAAATCGCCAATAAAGTTATCGGTCCAGCGTTGAACGTTGTCGTTTCGCACCGTTTCGATGAGCTTTGCGTACCTCGCCTTGCGCTCCGCCAGCGGCATGTCCAGCGCCTCCCGGATCGCATGCGCAAGCTCGTCCGAACTATGCGGATTGACGAGCAAAGCGTCGGGCATTTGCTCCGCTGCTCCCGCAAAACTTGAAAGGATCAAGACACCGGGATCGTCGGGATCCTGCGCAGCAACATATTCCTTGGCGACCAAGTTCATGCCATCGCGCAAGGGAGTGACCAGACCTATTTTTGCGCCGCGATAGAGACCAAACAACTCTTCTTGCGGATACCCCTTATTCACGTAACGGATCGGGGTCATATCGACATCCGCATAGACGCCGTTGATACGACCTGTCTTGCGCTCGAGAGTCTCGCGGATGTTCTGATAACTACCTATGTCTTCGCGGCTCGGTGGTGCGATCTGGACGAAAACCAGTTCTCGTACCCGATCAGGATACCGTTCGAAAAACCGGGCGATTCCGTCCAGTCGTTCAGGCAGACCCTTTGAATAATCGAGCCGATCCACGCCAATCATCGCGGTCCGGTGCCGGGTCGATGATTCAAGGCGCTGTTGAGCCTGACGCGCCTCACCGCAGCTGCCTTTCGCCATGAATTGTTCGAAATCGATTCCGATCGGATAAGCACGGGCGATGACGGAACGATCCTCATACGTGATTTCGCCCGTTCCACGATCCACTTCCGCTCCCAATTGCGTTTCGCAATAATGAAGAAAACTCTCCAGCCAGACATTGTTCTGAAAACCTAATAGATCGTAGCGCAACAGGGAGCGAACCAAGCGTTCGTGATAGGGAAGCGATACGAACAAGTTCGCGGGCGGCCATGGTATATGAAGGAAAAAGCCGAGGCGGTTTCTCACCCCGCGCTGCCGCAACCGTTCGCCTAGCGGCATGAAGTGATAATCATGTACCCAGACTACGTCACCGGGTTCGATTAGCGGCCGCACGCTCTCTGCGAACAGATCGTTTACCCGTTCGTACCCTTTGCCAAATTCGCGCTCGTATTCTGTCAGGTCGATACGATAGTGGAACAGCGGCCACAGCGTAGAATTAGCGTAGCCGTTATAGTACTCTTCGATGTCCTGGGGCTCGAGATCGATTGTCGCGGTTACGACGCCGTCTTCGGACACCTGCCGATCTATCGTGCCCGTGAAGCGTTCACATTCTTGGCCGGACCAACCGAACCAGACGCCACCTTTTTCCCGCAAAGCGGCATTGAGTGCGCCTGCAAGCCCACCCTGAGCACCCGCGGCTCCGCGGGCTTCGGGAACCGCAACGCGGTTGGAAATGACTACTAGGCGGCTCATGCCGCTTCCCCTGCTAAATCCGTTTAGCGTACCTCATTCCAGCTTTTCGAAAGGAGGCCCGCACAATTGATTACTCCAACTAGCGAGTAAGTTTGCGGGAAGTTCCCCCATAATTCACCGGTTTCGAAGTCCATGTCTTCCGACAGCAGGCCCGACGCGGTACGATGATTCAGCATTGTGCAGAATAGCTCGCGAGCCTCTCCCTCTCTTCCCACCCGAGCCAGCGCGTCGATCAACCAAAAGGTGCAGATGTTGAACGCGGTCTCCGGTAGGCCGAAGTCGTCTTCTGCCGCATAACGCAGCATATGCTCGCCCCGACGGAGCTGTTTCTCGACCTCGCGGAAGGTGGCGAGAAACCGTTCGGCATCGGGCGAGCAAAAGCGCAATTCGACCATCTGTAGTAAACTGGCATCAATATAGCTGCTCTCGAAGCTCGCGCCGTAATGACCATATCGACCTTCTTCGCCAGCGAACCAGGCCTTCGCTTCGATTTTGTCCGCAATGGAGTTCGCTCGCTCCCGCCATAATTGCGCCCGCTCGTCCTTGCCCAAATGGACAGCCACGTCTGCAAGGCGATCACAAGCCGCCCAGCACATCACGGCGGAGTAGGTGTGCACCTCTTGGCGGGTGCGGAATTCCCAAAGCCCTGCATCGGGCCTGTCATGCTTGTCCCACGCGGCCTCGCCTACCACTTCAAGACTTGTGAAATCGTTTTCGTCGGCCATCCGCAACAAGCGGTGATCGAAAAAGCCTTGGACTGTTGGTAAGACGATCTGGCCATAACAATCGTACTGTACCTGCTGGTAGGCGGCATTGCCAATCCGCACAGGGCCCATCCCGCGGTAACCCGCCAGTGACGGTGCGTTTGTCTCATCGAGCTCGGCCACGCCCATGACAGAGTAGAGCGGCTGGATCTGGCCACCCTTCGCCCCGTCGACGATGTTGCGCAGGAAGCCGAGATATTTTTCCAGGACATCTAGCGCGCCGAGGCGATTGAGGGCTTGCACTGTGTAATAGGAGTCTCGCAGCCAGCAATAACGATAGTCCCAGTTACGCTCTGAATGCGGCGCTTCGGGAATTGAAGTCGTGAGCGCAGCAACGATAGCACCTGTCTCTTCATGCTGGCAGAGCTTGAGCGTGATGGCGCAGCGAATGACTTCTTCTTGCCATTCATATGGAGTGGCGAGCCCCCGGACCCAAAGTTGCCAGTATTTGCGCGTGGATTGCTCCATCCGGCGGACCTGTTCGCGCAGGTCCCCTACGAAGGGCTCGTCTGGTCCAAGAAAAAAATGCGTGTCATCTTCGACCCGAAAAAAATGGCTTTCCTGAATGTATCCGATCGAAGCATCCGTGGAGAGGCGCAGGGTCTGCGATCCGCACAGAAAACGGACATGATTTGTGCCCCTGGTGGTTGGGGCGACCGCCTCGCCGTAATTCTTCATCGGGCGCAGCACCACGCGAATACGCGGGTGCCCTGCGACGGGGCGCACGATACGAGCGAACGCGACCGGGCGGTACATCCGCCCCTGACCCTCAAAACGAGGGCAGAAGTCGAGAATTTCGACTTCACTACCGTCCTTGGAGACGAGGTTGGTGAGAAGGATCGGAGTATTGCGGATATATTGCTGCGTCGCCGAAACTTGGCCGTCGAGTTCGAAGCGCCAAATTCCGTCGTCCCGACGCTCCCCGTTAAGCAGGGAGCAGAACACTGGTTCACCGTCGACGCGAGGGATGCAACCCCAAACGAATGCGCCGGTGCGGTCGACCAATGCAGAAACCTGACAATTGCCAATCGGTGCCAATTCGAGATCGGCGTTGGACGATCGCTTGTCGGGGACCGGCGTCGCGGCGAGCAAAGATTCAGTCACAAATGGAGCCATGCATGCACGGCAGCGGTGTCGGCAAGGGCGAAGTTAGCTTCTTGGGAGGATCGTTCGCCCACTGCGATACCGAAGCCACCGAGCTCGTGTGCAGCGAGGAACCCGTCCTCGTCGGTTACGTCGTCGCCTACGAACACAGGGCGTCCCTCTCGAAACGGAGCCACCGACATGAAAGCCCGCACAGCTGCCCCCTTGTCTGCTCCCGGGCGCACGAGTTCGACGACTGCCTTTCCGCGCTTGATTAGCAGTGCATGCTCCCGAGCGAGTTTCTGCGCGAAACGCGCACCCCTGACCTCCAGTTCAGGGCGCCCACGAAAATGCAGTGCCGCACCGTGAGGCTTTGCCTCCAACGGGAACTCTTCGGCCGCCGCGAATGCAGCAAGTGCCCTTCGAGCAGCGTTGGGTAAGGGTTCTGGCGGCTTCCCTAAAGGGCTGCGGTTCGACAAGCGTCGATCGGCCCCATGCGATCCCGCTACGGCGATAGCTAACTCTCCCAGATGTCGCCCTAAGTCTTCCACCGCTCGCCCGCTCACCAGCGCCAAACGACCATGAAGGCTGCGATCCAATGCGAGCAGGGTATGGGTCAGGCTCACCGGAACCTTGATCGCATCCGGCGAAGGAGCGATTTCGATCAAAGTTCCGTCGAAATCCAGAAACAGAGCCACGGGACCTTCCGCTAGGAGCGCTTTCAGTGTGGGCGGGGGTGGAAGAGTATTGCTCATCGCCAGCAGGAACTCGTGGCCTAAGCGCCAGTGAAACGGGCAAAGTTCAGAAAATAATGAAAACCTTCCGAAATTCTCATCCTAAATATCCTAGCTTATAGGAATCATCGACGAGACATTTTTTTGCCGCACCAATTGCGCGGCGCACCATCCAGCAATCCGAACGTCGAACTATTATGACAATTTCTTCGTGCGTATCTCAGTCGTCCTTGTGGTTCGGTTTTCCCTTGCGCTCGCCAGTCGCCATTTCTTCTAGCTCGTCCTCGCTCATGCTTTCATACATTTCCTTGGAAGCACCTTGAAGATCACTCTTCTCTGACTCGCCGCGCTTGGCACTGAGAGCGGCTCCTGCGGCCTTTTGCTGTGCCTTCGATTTGGCTGGCATGTTTCTTTCTCCTCTTGATGAGCGTTCATCGCGTGATCTGAGTAAGGGAAGCCCATAGGCGGACTCTCTCAATGTCAGATCTGCGGGTTTCGAGTATGCCGCCCGACAAAGCCGGGCGGCATATCGAGACTTCAGTGTCTAGTCGCGGTTGCGATCACGCTCGTTATCGGCTTCGTTCTGCTGCCGCTGGGAATCGCCTTGCTGTTCCTGTTGGCGGTTTTTCCCGCCCTGCTGTTGCTGCTGGCGGTTCTGGTCGCTCTGCTGGTTCTGGCGATCGCTACTACGGTCATTCTGCTTAGCCATCTTTCAGTTCCTTTCCTGGGGTGGGGTCCCGTCATTTTCGAAGGGACAAGAACCCAATCCGGCATAAAGGATATAGTTGCGTGCAAAGCGACCATGCGCCCTTACGCAACGATAAACTTCATCTAGGTTTGTCGTTCGCCGTCCGGAATGACGCTCAGCGATGCGTCCGTTTCGAGAATGACCCTTGTGATTCCCTCCAGATTTTCAAAACCTTCATTCCGGACAGCTGAGAGAACTTCGGATTTCGTGACCCGCTCTTCGCGCATTTCCGCTTCGTTCCAAAACCCCTTTTCAAATAGGGTGGCTGGACGCGGTTTGACCAGACGTGCCAATCTTGGAAAGCGCCGGACACCTTTGGTCAATCCAGCCTGCAACAACAGAAGGGTGGCCATTGCGAGCGCGCCCTCGGCCCAAGTCACGTCTTCGAGCAGGATCATCGAAGCGCTGATCGACCCAAGCGTCACGGTCACCACCCAGTCGAAATTGTTCATCTGAGATGTCGACCGCTTCCCGGAGACCCTGATCAAAGCGATAATGGTAACGTAGGTCAGGATCGCCGTGGCGACGAGCGCACCTGCGTCCGAAAGGGAAAAGATGTTCATGTTGAGCGGGACGGAGTGATAGCTTCTTTCGGAGCTTTCTTCTTGTCTCGCGGATAATCATCCGGATCGGCACTTCCCTGGTTTCGAATTGAATTAGCGATCTGGCTGTTCTGACTTGGGTTATCACTTTCCGGCAGATCGGCTTCTTCCAAATCCTTTTTGCTCATAGGTTTTCCTCTCGCGTGCGACCTTGTGTCCCTCAGAGAATGGATAGGTGAGCCTCCAAGTTCCGGGGCAGAGAAGAAGGCATCAGCGGCATCCGTCTATCTCAGGAGCTCCAGCCAGTCCCCGGGATTTCTTGCCCACAAAAGCAGCGGACTAGCGAACTCCGATAGTGTGCTCCAAAAGCTCCAGTGCCGACTGAAGCGCTTGGCTGCGAACCACGTCCCGACCTACCGTGCCGAAGCGACATTCTTTGTGTTCGATCTTCGAGGATGCTCCGGCCAGAGCTATGTGAACAAGACCTTCGTCTTCAGAAGAGGGGGCCGAACCTGCGAATCCAGTAATGGAAAGGGACAGGTCCGCTCCGCTTCGCTCAAGGGCTCTCACCGCCATCTCGATAGCGATCGGCCTGCTGACCGCACCATGGGTCTTGATCAAGGCTTCGGGGATCCCAAGCAGCCGCTCCTTGGCTTCGTCGGAATAGACTACGAAGCCGCATTCGAAGCAGTGGCTGACTCCAGGAAGATCTGTGAGCAATGTCGAGAGCAATCCTCCCGTGCAGCTTTCCGCGGTGGCGATGCGAAGATCCTTCTTATCCGCCTCTTCCAGAACCGTGCGTGCAAGGCCCCGAACGCGAGGCGAGAGGATGGATCGGAAATCGGAAGGTTCCGTCTCCGTTGATCTTGTGTTCCGCATAGCCGTTACCTGAAACCTGACGTCTACTCAGACAGGAATTCATGCTGCACCAGACTGGGGAATAATCGTGATCCCAGAATCATTTTCCAGGACAGCATGCTTGACCTGCTCAAGCCTTTCCAAACCGTGCTGTTTGCGAGCAGCGACCATCACGTCAGACGTGGTCATACGCGTCTTATTCAATGCACGTCTGTCAATCGTGCCGTCTATGATCAAGAAAGTGGGGCGACCATCGACGACTTTCGAGAGCATCGGAAACCAGCGCGTGACATAGGAAAATCCGATATCCATCAGGAACAGTGTAATGATCAAGACGACGGCATTCGTGATCGAAAAGTCATCGCCCAGTAGCGCCTGTTGCGTGGTTTCGGCGACGATAAGCAGAAGGACGAAGTCAAAGGGTGTGGCCTGGTCCATCGTGCGACGACCTGAAAGCCGGATGATGACCAATAGGATCACATAAATGGCTGCACCGCGAATTACGCTTTCCATCCATACCTCCAGTTCATGGTAGGATTGTCACTTCGGAGCCTTCACTTTCTTGTCCGTTCACGCGAAAGGGACTAAGCTTTTGGCTCCACACAGGCCGCGAAGCACGCAAAGAGAACTCGATCGAGGTCTTCCCGCCCGGCCTCAGCTCAAACACGAATTCATCCCCGTCAGGTCCGGCGGAAACCGATTGCGGTTGAGGATTAATCGATTCCAGCGAGAAAACATCGCCAAAACCCGCCGGCACCAAGACCGTCGTTCGCTCGATCGGCGCCCGCACCGTGATTGTCATGGTGTCAGATGTAGCCCACCGGGAAACAGCAGGGATCTTTATCGTAGCTTCGCCGGCACTGAGCCGCTGCGCCGAGTAAGAGCCACCGCTGCCAGTAAACCCCATTATGGCCGCGAGCAAAACGCCAGCCATAACCATCCAACCGATTCGGACCGCAATCCAGAACCCCTCCTGGAAACGTCGGTCGGCTTCGACATCAATTGAGAGGCTTTCTTCCTCCATCAATTTACCGTGTGCATCTCTGCCGGGGGAAGACCCTGCTTCTGCGCAAGGGACTGCAGTTCCTCCTTCTTCGCAAGCATGCGGCGGCCAAGGTCCTCGAGATCGACATCGGCAGCACGGGCTTGCTGAAACATGTTCTCGTGCTGTTTCTCTTCTTCCTTCACATGATGTTCGATCTGCTCTTTCAGAACAGTGACCTTGGCATCGTAGAATTCTTCGTCAGGGCTCCCTTCGGCGATCTCGTTTACGAGCAACTTAGCACCGTCATGTTCGACATATGCCTCTTTCAGCAGGCTCTCCTCCACCTTGCCTTCCAAGGCGGGATAGAAGATTTCTTCCTCGATGATCGTGTGGACCTTGAGTTCATTGCAAATCTCGTTTGCAATATCGGCTTTGCGCTGCGCTCCGGATGACTTTTCGAACTTGGAAAACAAGTCTTCGACCTTGCGGTGATCGTTCGCCAGGATGTGGGTGGCGTCGAAATCGGTCTGGTTTGCCATTTCTATTCTCCTCACCCGCATCATCGTTTGAGTGAGGGTATTGGTTCCTCCAGCATTTTACCCTGAGGTCAGCAGAATTTCGAAACGGCCTGTTCCTCCTACAGCGCTGCTCTATTGCGCGTCTCTCATTTCACCCGATCCGAATATGGAGCCACGAGCAGCAAGGAGATCTTTTGTTGTCGCGACTGTCACCAGCCCCCAAACTACGTGCACTCCCGCCATGAGAGCGTTTCGTCGCCACGGATGTGTCGTAGCCCGACGGAGGATGCCGGTGACTGGGATCCATCCAAGATAGCTCGCCGCCCAGACTGCAGGGCCGAGCGCAGCGGCGCGCGTTCGACCTGCACCGGCCAACAGCGCGCCTGCGAGTGCTCCGAATCCGAAATGACTGACGATCGTACGATTTGCGGTAGCTGCGGACGAAGAGGCAGGAAAAACCCGCTGCGTAATCTCCCTGGGGGGCAGCGGGTACCGCTCATCGTCCGGCAGCAATCGGTGTAGCTGACGCATAGCCGCCGTCATCGCCGCCGTTCCAACGACCCCGCCGATGTCTCCGATCAATGTCAGGCTCCTCAACGAAGCCATCGACGCGGTCCGAGATGGCTCGCCAGCTTAGAATCCGACTTGGATTTGCGCATTCCCATAATTCAAAGAACGGTCATACCCCGAAATCGTTCACCTGCTCTCTTTTACATCGGAGACTCAGACTGAAACCTCTCTTACAAGTTCGCCGGTCGCACCCTCGTTCGCGGTCTGCGCGATATCCGCCTGGGCTACCATCCCGCAGCATTTCCCTTTTTCGTCAACGACTGGCAACCGACGTACCTGGTTCTCCTCCATTTTCGTGCAACAGCTCTCCATGGATTCATCGGGTTTTACGGTAATTATACCGTCCGACATGACTTCGCTGACCGAAGCGTCAGGGGCGACTCCCTCTGCTACGCCCCTACAAGCGATGTCGCGATCGGTCACCACGCCGAGCAGACAGCCGTCCTCGTCCACGACGGGAATTTCTCCGCAGTCGTTATCGACCATCAAAACGGCGGCTGACTTCATCGTATCCGATGGACCGCAACAAGCCGGATTGGATGTCATAAATTCTGAGACGTTCATCTGCACTCTCCTTCGATAAGATTCTTTTGGTATCGCTCGAATGAGTCAGATTTGATGGTCGTTCCAGAGTGTCGGTTAAGCCGAGCGTCATAGGCGACTAATGGGTTTGGGGCGCAGCTCAGTCAGTGCAGAGGCCCCCTGTTTAGCGAAAGGATCCGACTGGGGGTTGCGCTTTTCGGTTCCCAGCAATTAGCGCGGTGCGGTCAGGATCTGATTGAGTAGATAGTTTATACGAGTGGCGCCGATAGCAGGCTGTCTGATTTGGGCAGACCGGACCCTGAGAGGCGACTGGCAACAAGCCACCCGATTCAAGAGATTGCGAAAATGTGCTTCGGGCTTGGTTGTTCACTTGATCGATGTTAAAGTCATCCAATCGTCGATCACGATCCGCAGGCATCGACGACTGAGAGACCGAATGCGCTCCCGCTTGCAGAGTTGGAGCGCTCGCGTGACCCCCAATCTTCAGAAATTTCTCGAACGTCTGACCAGCCGTTCGGTGCTTACAGATGAGCAGCAGGAGGCTATTCTCGGGTTGCCTTTTCTGGCCCGGCAGATCGAAGCCAATCAAGATTTCGTCGAATTGGACGAGAAGACCGAGCACTCCTGCTTGGTACTCGAGGGCCTGGTCGGTCGGTTCGATGAGAACTCGCTTGGCGATCGGCAAATCACCGCGCTGCATATTGCGGGCGACATGCCGGATCTCCAATCTCTCGTGCAGCCGACGGCGCCTGCGGCCCTTCAGGCCCTTTCGGCTAGCATCATTCTGCAGATTCCCCATGGTGCACTTCGTGCACTGACCCGTGCTCATCCGGCGATAAGTGAGGCCTTTTGGCGCGACAATCTGGTGGATTCGACGATTTCGACACAATGGATTGCCAACCTCGGCCGCCGCAATGCTCCAAGCCGCATCGCGCACCTGCTGTGCGAGATGGCATATCGCTACGACGCCGTCTCCCAAGACGGCAAACTCCAATTCAAACTCCCGATGACACAAAGTCAGATTGCCAATGCGACTGGGATGACCATGATTCACGCAAACCGCACGCTGAAAAAGCTGGCGGCAATCGGAACAACTCTGTGCAGTGGGATCGTGGTCATAAAAAACTTGGACGCACTGACAGACCTCGGTGATTTCGACGAGGACTATTTGCAGCGAAACGTTAGTCCGATCGAGTGCCATTGCATCGCGCCCTAGGGCAAGCACGGCCAGCCACTCAGTCTCGGAACTCTAACGCCGTTCCGCGATACGAGACAAAACGGCCAGTCGGATCAAGGAACCCTGCACCGATTTTGTCGTCGTGGTGTGCTTCGCTAATCTTCGGATACCATTTCCCGCGCCGGACGTTAGCGATGTAGCGAGATTGTGTCATCGCAAGGCGCGCCGCTCGACCAAGCAAACAGATTCAAATTTGGGGAAATGATTGAGGGAGCGACCGCAGAGCCAAGGGTCGGTAGACAATGCGGTTATTAACGGCGGAAAATCCACGCCCCCTCACTGCTAAGTATGGAACGGATCGGCGAACGGGTCGAGCTCATTGATGTTCGTCACTACCCTAGCACCGGATCGGCAACGGCAAAACCGCGACAATTGCGAAGCACGCACTCAAATAAGTAGGTCTCGGACTTGGCCTTCCTGGGCAGAGAGGTTTGACCGCCTCGTGCGACCGCGTGACATGGTTTAGGTTACCGTCCGTCGCGGGCATGGTCCGATTAAGCTTATCTGACGATTTTGGCGGTCTCGCAAAACATCTGGCCGCTCCATCCGCGCGGTCTCAACCGCGAATCGGAAGCATCTGCTCTGGCAAGGTCCTGACATAACAACGTTCGCTTATTTAGCCAGTATGCTGAGATGGCGCCTCGCCGAAAAACCGCTTCCCGCACGCACTCTGTGGCTTCTTTCGAGCAGTTCGCGAAACCACGGGAATTTAGATTAAATCACAAATCTTCCGCGTTGCTCCCGCCCTTGCGGTTTTCGCGATCGCGAGCGTCGGAATGGTTCGGATTACGCGATTCTTCCTCTTGCAGCTTCATATTGGGATTGCTGCTACCACGGTTTTCCTTCTTAGCTTGAGCGTTGCCGGTTTCGCTGGCCATTTCGAGTTCTCCTTCCTCTAGACCAACCATCCAATCTTCCGAAGTTTCCTTCTAGCCCAAAGATCGTGTGAGGAGGACCGGCAGGAGATCTGTCCGCGGTTCGGGTGGAAATCTTCGAAATATTTTCGCCAGCAGACGAACGATCGGCTTGTCCCTTGCAGGTGAGCTTCCAATTTCCTTGGCAAGCTGATGTGGGCGGTGACGGTGGCTGACCTGCACGGTTACCAAGCGTAAGAGCTGGATTTGGCCACGTCGCCTCGAGGAAAACGACTGAAATTGGCTGAGCTGGTAGTATCGGACAGTGAGAGAGAGTTGGATTGACAGATCGATACGTCGCCGCCGGTGACTGCGAGAAATCTAACCAGCCATTTTGCCCCCGGTCCGGAGGCGGTACCGGGCGAAGACCAAAAGCCACCCGATCATGGCTCAACCGCCAAACGTCAACTGACATCAACGCACTTTTTCTGCGAGATTTTCGACCGCCGGACCGTGAAGCACTTCGCCGCGAAATCCGAAACGTGAGCCGTGACAGGGACAATCCCATGTGCGATCCGTTGGATTCCAGCCGACGAGACATCCCATATGAGGGCACGCCGCCGAAACAGCGTGCAACGAGCCATCATCATCGCGAAAGGCTGCCACGTCATCGCCATCAATTGAAAGTATGGCCGCTTCGCCGGACCCGACTTCTTCGTACGATTGAGGCTTGCTGGACGTGTAATCGTTCACAATGTGACGCGCCACGTGCATGTTCTCGTGTACGAACTTCTTGCCGCCAGCCAGCGGCTTAATACGGGTTGCACTGAAGAAATCGAACCACGGATTTTCCTGCTCGGCGATCAGGTCGCGAAGCATTATTGCAGCTGCACCGCCGTTGCTGAAGCCCCACGCATCGAATCCGGTTGCGACAAGATATCCATTGCCAATCGCGGAAGACCACCCGACGAACGGCATTCCATCCATCGGACTGTAATCCTCGTTAACCCACTGATGTTCGGCGTCGCCGACATCGAAATGCTGCTCCAGCCAGTGGCTTAACTCGTCGAAGCTATTTTTGATCGTTTCCGGATGGCCGGGGTGAAAATGCTCTCCCACCGCAATGGCAAAAGTCCGTCCGCCTGAAGTATGGGTGCGGAGAGAGCGGCCGGGGGAGCCGGCGTGAAGGTAGTAGTGAGGCGGGGGGTTTTCTATCGGAGCGACAATCACCGGCTCCGCCTTCGGGTAGTTCATCGCATAGTATAGTCCTACTTGTCCGAGCGGCAGATTGGTGGCCATGACGACATGCTTGGAAGTTATCGTGCCATTCTTGGTCGTGACGCTCGTGGGGCTCCAGTTATGGGCACGGGTCTGCTCGAAGATCCTGCAGCGTTCGTCAGCGATCCGAGCAGCTAGGCCGGCGATGAACTTGACAGGGTGAAACTGATACTGACGGTCCCAGCGCATCGCCTGATGGACGTCGAACGGCAGACCGGTATCTTGACTGAGGCTGGCAGGCAGTCCGATCTTGCGAGCTAGCTCGACCTCGGCTTTGATCTTGTTGCCGTGCTCCCCCTCCGTCGCGTAGACGAACGCCGCCTTCTCCTCGAGATCGCAATCGATGCCATGCGCCCGAGCGAGATCGCAAATCAGATCGACCCCCGCTCCTTGTGCATGGGCGTAGGCTCGGGCGCCCTCTTCCCCGAATTTTTCCGCGATAGTCCGATACTTAATGCCATGTTGGGTAGTTACTTTCGCGGTCGCCTTACCGCTGACTCCTTGGCCCACCCTGCGGGCCTCGACGACCGCCACCGTAAGACCATGCTCCTTCAATAAAGCAGCGGTGGTTATCCCGACCATTCCGCCACCGATGATGGTGACATCAACCGACATATCCGAATCAAGGGGTTCAAAGGTCGCTGGGGTGCAGGTGGTGCTCCAATAAGACTCCATCAGGTTCCTCGTTTCACTGACAAGGGCGCCCATCCACTAAATCAATAGAGCATCGTAGGGTTTGTTCCGGTGCTGGATTGTCAGCAAGGTTCGCCAATCCGCTTCAAGGGAGCACTGCGGTCCGGGTGTAATTCGAGAGTGAATCCGGGTTCGGCTGTCCAAGAGCCGCCCGGCCGCTAACGACCCGACAGCGGTCAGACCGCTTTGGGAAGACTAAACTGCAATGCGGACCTTCTGCTTGAGCTCGGATGATCGTCCGCTGCCATGAAACTACACGAGGTAGTGCTGATCACGGTCGCCCGCTCTCGCAGCTTGCAATCAGTGAACCTCCTATTGCAGTTTCAGCCTTTAGCAGGCCAAACGCGGAGCGATGAGCAAGAAACGCAAAAAACAGGCTAGATCCCTCGCCCCAGCTGGACATGGTTTCGACTTCGGCGAGCGACCAGCGGTCGCGGCCATGACAGATACCAGCTTCAACCAAGCCCTGATCGACGGGAAGGTCTTTGGCTGCGCCTACGGGTTCTCCCCCGTCCAGGGATTTTCGAGCATGATCCCGCTTCTGACCTTTGTCGGCACAAACGCGGAGCGGCTCCGGGACGCGTTCGAACAGTTCAGAGCCTGGGGTTGCGAGGACGACGGGGATGTCGTGGACATCCATCTGCTGCTGAACAACGACGGCACCTACCGGGCCTGGCTCGGACCCGAGACCCGCCGACTGCTGTTCCGCTGCATCCCCCAGGCAGACCTGTTTGATCCAGTAGTGTTCAATGTGTCGTGGATCAAGGAGATGGATACCACCAACCCCATCCTGTTTGAACTGAAGGATTATCTCTCAGGCAAGATCACGCCAGTGGCGATCTCGGCAGCCACCATCCCAACCGATAAGACCCTCGCCCCTAACAATCTCATCGAGATCCCGGGCCTACCGCACTTCGTAAAATTCGATCTTCAGATTCTTCACGAGACGGATTGTCCCGACGATCCCCGCTTCAAGCCCTTAAAAGGTATGCCGCAGCCTCGCAGCCCCCAGACTTCTCCCAAAGACCAAGCAGAGGCGCGCGAGAGGCTGTTTGATGTCGCCTTTCCTGTCCTTCGTGAGCGGGTGCGCCGAAGCGGTCTTCACGAAAACCTGCGCAAGCGAGAGGTCCTAAAGGACGTCCGTGAGGCCCAAGTGGTTCAGGCGGTCGCAAACCTCATCCTCAGCGACGAGTTTAATTCCGGCGACCGCCATTATCTGCAGCTTACGGGAGACCGCCCGGAGCAAATTTGGGAACATCTGCGCAACCGCCGCGAATGGGCCGATGGCAAGGATCCGGTTCTGGCGCTGTCTCAGGATGCGGTTGCCCAACAAATTGAACTTGATGTCCGCCATGTCCTCGCTCGAAGGGGTGTGCCCACCGCACCCATGAAGTTCGTTTCACTGCAGCAGATGTTCCTGCGCAAAGGTTATGCCGCATGACGGGTCCGGTCGAGTTCCGAACGACACAGGATCGGCTCAACATTTTCGTGAGTTCTCGCCTCCAGGAATGCTCGGAGGAGCGCAAGGTGGCGCACCGCGCGATCGCCTCCATTCAGCACCGCCCGGTGCTATTCGAGCATGTGGGTGCACGACCCTATTCGCCACGAATCCTTTACCTGTCGCGCCTGCGCGACTCTCAAGCCATGATCGCTATCTACCGCACCGGCTATGGTTGGATCGACACCACCGGCGGCATGACAATCTCCGGGCTCGAGGACGAGCTGCGCTTCGCGCAGGAGAACGGCATCGACACCCTATTCTATATCTACCGTTCGGAAGCGGGCCGGGAACCACGATTGCAGGCCTTGATAGACGAAGTGGGCAGCGCGTCGAACACGCTCTATTACTACGAGAGTCCCGAAGAGCTTGATCTTCGTATCCGAGAGGACGTTACCGCCTTTATCACAGACAAAGTGCTCGACGCACTCGCTCAAAAGGCTCTCGTTTCTGCCCCGGACCCGCTTGACCGAATCATCACGACCGGCGGTCCGCTGCTTCCGCGCACGGATCTTCTCGCCCAGATCGACGAGCAGCTTGCCCTGCATCACAAACTGGTTCTCTGGGGACCGGCGGGCATCGGCAAGAGTACGGTCGCTGCTCAGTACGCGCAAAGGTCTGGCGCGCTGTTCGTCTCGGTCGCGAGGATGTCGCCTCACGAAATCTTTGCCGCCTGCGCGGCCGCTCTGCAGGGACGCGAGGATCTACCTGCCTTCGCCGCCTTAGATGCTGCCAGACTCAACTTTGCAGCGGCTTGGGCCGAGCGGAGTTCTGTTGCACTGGTGGTGGACGATTGTGCGTTCGTGCCGGAGTTGCTCGATGCCATCGCACAAGGCGGCGGCACCAATTCAGCTAAGATGGTGCTTCTCACCCGCCGCGAGCCTCTCCACGAGCTTCAGGGCCTCGAAATGCCCGACCTCTCAGCCGAGGAGCGGAAGCTGCTCAGCGGTGAGGGCGCTGTAGCAGAAGGCAACATCCGACCAGTCACGCCGCTGGAGGCCCAGCTCGCCGCTGCACTGCCTGGTGTGACAAAACCGATTGTTCACCTCGCCGCCCTTCCAGGGCTAGCCGGCGAGATTGTGAGGACGCTGGCTCTCAACGGTCAGGCCCTTTCAGCCGAAACATTCTTGGCGCTCAGAATAGAATCGGATCTTGGCATCGAAGCGCTACAAGCGGCGGTTGACACTCTTGGAACCCTGATTTCCGACACGCCGGCCGGCTTCCAGCTGTTCCATGAGGAGTTGGCGGCGCGGATCGTCGCGGAATTGCAGCGGACGCCTCAGCGGCTCCGCTTCTACGCTAATCCGCTCATCCGTCATTTTGCTCAAACCGGCAATGCCCGCCAAGCCTATGCAATCGCCGAATTGCTTGGCGATGGGTCCGAGCGCCGCTTCGCCACAGCGGCCGCCCGGGAGGCTTCAGTCGCCGGTGACTGGAAGCTCGCCAGCCGCCTTCTCAACGAGCGGCTCGAGCAGGCTACAGATGCGGAGATGCGAGGCGAGGCATTTCAGCTCATCCTCACGCTCATCTATCCACTTGAACTAATGGGTGATGCGCAACGGGCTGCCGAGCTCGTCGAACGCGCACAGTTGTTGGCCAAAGAAATTGGACCCGACGAGGCGGAGCGGCTTGAGGAAGTAGCACTGTCCTCGCGCGCCCGACGCACGCTTGCCGAGGCTGACGTTACCGCTCTTGGCGCGCTCCATGATCGCTATCGCGATGCCGGTCGAAGTTGGGACCAGGCGCGGCTCGCGCTCGAGATGAGCGCGCTCTATCTCGCGGCGAAGGAGCCCGCCCTCGCCGCCCGCTATCTGCGTCCGGCCATCCAAATCTTCGAGGAGATCGGGGACGAGTATGGTCTCGACCTCGCTCAGCGGAACCTAGCGTCAGCGCTAACCGCCGAGGGGACGTCTGACGTAGAGGCCGACGAGCTGATCCGGACAATCGCCGAACGCAGCGGAGAAGATGGCGATGCGCGCCGCCAGCGCGCCTGGCTCGCCAATATTCTGACCCGCAAGTACCGGACGGCCGGAAGGTTAGATGATGCGCTCGAGACCGCGCGTGAAGCGATCGCGATTGCCGCCGAGCTCGGCGACGAGAATCTGCGCGCGCTCAATCTCATAAACCTTGGCAATGTTTACCGCGACCGCGAGGATGCGGATAACGCCTTGCAGGCCTATCTCGATGCAAGTGTGGCGGCGCAGGGCTGCGGTCGCCGCGACCTTGAAGCAGACGCTTCGCGGCTGACTGCCGGCATCCTTAACGACTTCGAGTCCGTTTCCGAGACATCAACAAGGTTCGAGCGGGCGCGTTTTCACGCAACCCATGCGGTCGGTCTGTTGCGCGACAGCGTGAGCTATGAAGGGCTTGCCCGCGCGTCCGTCGAACTTGCGGACGCTGAGGAAAATCTCGGGAACAAGGAGCGCGCCGCATCGGCGTATTTTGACGCGGCGTGTTACTTTGACAAGGTGCCCGACGATGCGTGCTATCAGCACGCGATTGTGCGCGGTGCATCCCTCGCGATTGGTGACCACAATGCACTTTATCTCGAGCGGATGCGGAACCTGCTCATGCGCGGGACCGAGGGGTCTGAGGACACCAGCGAGGGCGATGGCTTCCTTGAGCTTCTGCCGGCAATCATGCGTTCGGCGCCCCGTGACACCATTGCCCGCCTCTTGACACTGCACCTTAAAGAACTCTGGCAACATCTCGAGGAGGGGACAGTCGGCGCGGTCACCGATTTCGCGCTTCAGGCTGCCCGTGCATTCGCCCTCTCCTGCCCCCCAGACCAGTCGTTCCGAGTCCTATACGCGGGCGTTGTCATGGCCGCCCTGTTGCGCAACCGCGCGAGTCCGTTCCACCAGTCGCAGCTTGCTGACATTGTGCGCTCGGTGGATGGCATCTACGTTCGTGAAGACGTTGACGGTTCTCGGGACTGGACCGTGGTGCTAGATCTCGCCGCGCCGGTAACAGTGTCGATTGTACCGTTAGATGCGGGCTCCGCCAGCAACGCCGCCTGCCTCGCGCTAGCCATGTTCATGAAAGGGTTCGAGAAGGACCTTCAACGTGAGCTGTTCGGTGACGCGTCGGTCGTTCGGGAAGTCACTTTCATGATCGGCACGCTCGATCAAATGCCTGACGATATAGCTGAGAGCATGCGAGCCCGTTTCGGCATCGATGGGATTTTTGCTAAGCAGGCCTGCATCGTTACGCGCTCGACTGATCCCGAGACGGTCACTCCGACCTTTGTCGTCTTGCGCCCAGATTTCCTCGAGCAGATGGATCTTACTGAAGGCGACAATTCAAGCTTGCCTGTCTTATTAGGTCTTTCACTTGTCGAGCTCACTTTCCAGCTCCTTCGTGAGGAAGTCAGCAGCGAGGAACTAATGCCCAAGATCACCAAGCTTGTCCGACAGGCACTCGGCTAGCTGTTGTCCTTCCGGCGCGCTGCAGCCCCCTCGCAGCCAGCAGAACCGCTCCGCTCAAAGTCGTAGGTCGGCTTGCCCACGTAGGTTTCGCAGACTGACAGCTGCTCTGACGAGGGCTGCTCATAGGCGGGAGCGGAATCGTCTGGAATGGCCGGTTTCGGGGCGCAAAGCGGACATTCAGCCGCGATAGCTCCACCACGCGGGCCATTCGACCTTATGCGGTGTTCGTGTCGCTCCCCAAACTTCCTTTTGCTCGGTGATTGTTAACTGCCCATCATCGAGCCGGTCCAGCGCCTTCTCCACGATCCACGGGTTGAGCTCCCATCGCACGCGGTCCTTGTCGGTCGGGTACTTCTTCACCGCAATCGCGAGCGGCTCGAGGATCGCATCCATCCCCAGCCCGACGAACTTGAGGACGATGACCTCGATTTGCTCACGATCATCCCCTCGGGTCGATCTCGCCTTCTCGATCGCCTCAAGCGAGGATCTGGCTGCCGCGCTATCCCCTGCGAGCCCTTTTTGGGTAAGCTGCAGTAGAAATGCCTCGGCCGCAGTGACCCGCCGCTCGCGGCCGTCCTCGCGGATCGTCACCATCTGGCCCAGCACGACATCGTGCGGGATTTCGCGATGGCGGTTGCGCGGGCGACCCCGAGGGTTCCCGGACTGGCCCTTTTTGAAGCGCGTCGACTGGGGCGGCTTTCCGTATCCAATCGGTTCCGGCGCACTCATGCGATCCTCCCCCGCGGCCAACGGAGGGTGTCGGAATCGGATGTGAAGAACTTGATGTTGTCGACATCATTGTTCGCAAACTTCCTGCGCCCCGGACGGCTGAGCGCCGCCTGTGTAGCCCAAGCCTGCAGAAACCAACGCCTACCTTCGAAGCCAGGATCGGGCTGGGCGATGTCGAGAATGCGCAACGCCTCGTTCGCATTGTCCGAGGTATGATGCGCTTCGGTCCGAATATTGCGCGGAGCCGGCGGGTTCTTCTTAGCCAGCGCGACTTCACGTTTCTCGATCATCTTGAGCACCTTGCGGATCGCCATGCGGCTACCGCCAAGCGCTGCCTGATAGGTCTGGAGCTCCAGCGCCTCGTCGACGGTCAGCTCGCGCTCCACACCGTTCTGGGTCACCGTGAGCGACCTATCCAAGATGATATCGAAAGCGGAGACTTTCGGCCGGCGTGCCTTGGGACGCCCCTTCGGATTGCCGGACTGACCCTTCTGAAAGCGTCCGTTGTCGGCCCGGCTCATTGCGTTGCCTCCACCTCGTCGCGATGGACTAGCTCGGGCTCCTTGCCGGTGATTTCGCTCCAGCGCGTCATCGCTAGGTCGACATAGGCCGGATCGATATCAACGCCCCTGAAGCTTCGACCAACCCGTTCGGCAGCGATCAGGCTGGTGCCCGAGCCAAGGAAGATATCGAGGACCAGTTCGCCCTGCCTGGTGACATCGCAGATCGCGTCGGCGACCATCGCCACCGGTTTGACCGTCGGATGAAGCGCCAGGTCTTCGCGCCGCGAGCCTCGCATCGAGTTGACCGAGGCATAGTCCCAGACATTGGTCCGGTTGCGGCCGTGCTTGCCGAGCTCGACACAGTTGGTGTGTGGGGCATTACCGACCCGGTAGACGAACACCATCTCGTGCTTCGAGCGATAGAGCGATCCCATGCCGGCATTGCTCTTGTTCCACACGCAGATGTTGAGCAGCGCATCGTAGACATCATCAACCGAGGCGGTGACATCATCCATGTGCCGCCAGTCCATGCAGACGAAGTGGACCGCGCCGTTGCGCGAGACTTTCGCACACGCCCCCAGAGTCTCGGAGAGGAAGCCGCGGAATTCGGCACCGGTCATCTCACCCGACGCCATCGCGAACTCGCGGTGGCGGCCCTTCGCATTGGCGTGGCCGTTGATCTTCACGTTGTACGGCGGATCGAGGAAAGCGCAGTCGATCTCGCTCCCCTCCCCCACGACGCGCCGAAGAAACTCGACGTCGCGTCCATCGCCGCAGCCGATCCGATGCTCGCCGAGCTGCCAGATATCGCCGGCCTTCACGCGGGGTTCGAGCGGCACTTCGGGAATGACCTCGTCGTCTGGGTCGTCGCTCTCGGCCAGGACCACGTCGATCTCGCCTGCCGAAAAGCCAGTCAGCGCCAGATCGATATCGATATCCGGCAGCGACAGGTCGGCCAGTTCGAGCTTGAGGATCTCGGTATCCCAGCCCGCATTGAGCGCGATCTTGTTGTCGGCAAGGCGCAGCGCCTTCTTCTGCGCGTCCGAAAGCCCTGCGAGTTCGATCACCGGGACCTGCTCTAGCCCCATCTGCTTTGCCGCACGCAAGCGTCCGTGCCCTGCAATCAGGTTACCTTCGGGATCCGCAAGGATCGGATTGGTGAACCCGAACTCACCGATCGAGGCGACGATTTGCTCGATCTGCCGCTTGGGATGGGTTCGCGCATTGCGAGGATCGGGTTTGAGCTCGGACAGGTGCTTGTAGATGACCTGGAGCGCGCGGTCGGCAGTTCGAGATGCCAGCTCCTTGGTGGTGCCCATGGCAGGAACAATAGAGGAACACAACCCGCGCTCCAAGGCCGGTGAGCGGTTTTCCCCCTGTCCGTGTGCAAATCCTGTTTTCGACTGGACTGTCCGGGCAAGCTGAGCATTGGTGTTCGCACGCCCGGCGAGCCGGGCTCGCGCCGGTAGCGGCGGCAATTTTACCGCCGCACAACCGGAGAAGACAAATGACCCAAGCGAAACCGACCAAGCTCGATCAGCTCGAAACGATGATCCGCCGCAAGAACGGTGCGAGCATCGCCGAGATGGCGAAAGCCACTGGCTGGCAGACGCACTCGGTCCGCGGTGCTCTTGCTGGCGCGTTCAAGAAGCGTGGCCTCGAGATCAGTTCGGAAAAGGTCGACGGCGTTCGCCGCTACCGAGCGGTGAAGCCGGCGTGAGTGCCAAAGTCGATAATCTCGTGGCCAACATCGAAGCGATGAACCTCGACGAGCTTCGTGCAACATGGGGGGAGCGCTACGGCGCCCCTCCCCCGCTCCGCTCGGTTCCGATCATGCGCCGTATGCTGAGCTGGCGGGTCCAGGCCGAGGCGCTGGGCGGGCTTGATGCGGCGACACGCCGGGTGCTTGCTCGCTCAGGCCCGGTCGAGGCCGAGGGCAAACATCTCGGCATCGGAGCGCAGCTCACTCGGGTCTGGCAAGGCAGGAATGTGACCGTGACCGTTGAGGAAGACGGGTTCCGGTGGGAAGACGAGCTCTATCCGAGTCTCTCGGCTGCCGCGACCGCCATCGCGGGGTCGCGCTGGAACGGACCGCGGTTCTTCGGCCTCAGGAGCGGATGATGGCGGACAAGCCCAAGGCCCTTCGCTGCGCGATCTATACCCGAAAGAGTTCCGAAGAAGGCCTCGAGCAGGACTTCAACAGCCTCGATGCCCAGCGTGTGGCGAGCGAGGCCTACATCCTGAGCCAGGCCAGCGAGGGCTGGGAGCTGCTCCCCGAGCGCTATGATGATGGCGGGTATTCGGGAGGGACCATGGATCGTCCCGGCCTTACCGCGCTGCTCACGGATATCGAGACCGGTCGGATTGACGTGGTGGTCGTGTACAAGATCGACCGGCTGACCCGCTCGCTCACCGATTTTTCGAAGATCGTCGAGATATTCGAGAAGGCGGACTGCAGCTTCGTCTCGGTGACCCAGTCCTTCAACACCACCAACTCGATGGGGCGGCTGATGCTCAACGTGCTCCTCTCGTTTGCGCAGTTCGAACGCGAAGTCACGGGCGAGCGCATTCGCGACAAGATCGCGGCCTCCAAGAAGCGCGGCATGTGGATGGGAGGCCGGCCGCCGCTAGGTTACGACCTGCCGGTCAAAGACAGCCGGAAGCTCGAGGTGAACGAAGGCGAGGCGCAAACCGTGCGCCACATATTCGAGCGCTATCTCGAGCTCGGATCGGTCCACGCACTCAAGTGCGATCTCACCGCGAACGGATATCGTTCGAAGATCCATGTGACCAAGAAGGGCAAGACCAGCGGCGGGCAGCCATTCAGCCGGGGCGCTCTCTTCCACCTTCTTCGCAACAGGATCTTCCTCGGACAGATCGTCCATAAGGGCGAAGTTCACGACGGCCTACACGATGCGATCATCGAGCAGGATCTATTCGATCGCGTACAGGAGCAGCTAACTGCCAATGCCAGGCGAGTTCGGAAGCGGTCGGAGACGCGAATGTCTAAGGCGCCGCTTACGGGTAAGCTCTTTGATGCCAACGGCGAGCCCATGAGCCCCACCTTCTCGCGCGGGAAATCAGGCAAGTCCTATCGCTATTATGTTTCCGCCTCGCTCCAGCAGGGAGCCTCGCCCGGCGCCGAGGGCTTGGTGCAGCGTCTGCCCGCCTCTGCCATCGAATGCATCGTCCGCAACGCTGCGGCGCGCTGGCTGGCCAAGTCCGGTCGTAATCTGGATCAGGTCGACAAAATTCGGCTCGCCACGGACGGGATCGTCATCGAACTGAGAGGGATCGATCCGGTCACACTTTCGACGCGGTTAGATGAAGGCGAGCGCGTCCTTCACAGCGATCGCGAGCGCTGTGCGATCCACCTGCCGCTCGCACTGCCGTTGCGCGGAGGCAAGCGATCGGTCGCCCACGGCGATCGAGAGACAACGCATCCGGACCCGGTTTTGATCGCAGCGCTCCGTAAGGCCCATGCGATGCTCAGCCAAAAAGGGGGGCTGCCGACGATGGAGGCAGGTCCCGTTTCACGCTACGACGCCAACATCCTCCGGCTCGCACTCCTTGCACCCGATATCCAGCGGGACATCCTCGATGGCCGCCAGCCGGCCTCGCTCAACGTCCAGACCTTCCGGAAAATCGACCTGCCGCTCGCCTGGTCCCAGCAGCGGACGGCGCTTGGGTACGACGCTACGATTTAGACCTGTTCTGGTCGAATTCGCCCCTGATCCGGTCGAATTCCATCCCTGATAGGCCCGATTTTATCCCTGTTCTGTCGAATAACAGGGAAACGCCAGATTTGCGTGCGTAAGGCGCTGTAATCGGGTGGTTCAGTGAGTCCGAATATTCTCGATCGGCGGCCAAATCGCCTGTTTTCGAGCTCAAATTCGCGTTTTTCCCTGTTAATTGCCTATTGAACAGGGAAACCGGACCGATGTCGATGGCGGCAGAGACGCCGCCAGCAAAATGTCCCTGATACGGCAGCAGAGACGCGCGTTAAGATGCAGCAAGTGCGGATTGGTCTTTGCAATGCCGCCTGTTCCGCGGCGAAGCGCGAGGCCCCGGCAAACAGAGACTAGTGCTGGGGGTCGATGGCGGAGAGGGTGGGATTCGAACCCACGGTACGGTCACCCGCACACTGCATTTCGAGTGCAGCGCATTCGACCACTCTGCCACCTCTCCGTA
>Ga0066644_10000014_pt1 | contig 88462 bp, 72 predicted proteins | sample CryGeyCG2114_020_FD_62735 | JGI IMG/M metagenome (GOLD analysis project Ga0066644, IMG submission 62735) | Groundwater microbial communities from aquifer - Crystal Geyser CG15_big_fil_post_rev_8/21/14_0.20 | ecosystem: Environmental > Aquatic > Deep subsurface > Groundwater | place: USA: Utah...
CCGCCACCACCGCCGCGGGGCGCCGCGCGAGGTCATTGCGGCCCCTTCTGAGTCTTGAGTTGGTTCCATTCCTGTTCGGCTTTGGTCCGTTCCTCGGTGGCCTGGCGGGCCAGGTTGGTGGCGTCGTCATGGGCCATTTGGGCCAGGCGAAGAGCCTCCTGCGCCTTGGCCAGGGCGTCGTCCTGCTCCTCCTTCGTCTGCGCCGGCGAATGGCCCGCCGGTGGCGCCGCCGGGCCTTGCGCAACCGGAACCGGCTGGGTGGCGATCCGCTGCTGTACCTGATTCAGTTCCTGCCGGGCGTCGGCGACCCGGGTCTGCGTCTTCCGCTCCCGTTCCCGCGCCTGTTGCTCCGCGGCCAGGGCGTCCTTGGCCGCCTGTTCCTTTTGCCAGCGCAGGAGCTGGTACCTCCACTCCTGATCGATCGCCTCGGTGATGCCGACGCCTTTGCCGGCGACGTTGGCCGGCGCCTGTCCGGGGACCGGGCATCCTGGTGTACCCTGGGGCGCGTTCAGGTAGGCTTCCGCCTGCATGCTGGTATGGGCGGCGACGCCGGGCAGCTGCGCCTGGCTCGCCTGACCCATGAGCTTGGCGGCGCAGGCCGCGCGCGCCAGGGCGTCGCCCAGGCCGGGCCCGGCAACGGGCGCCCGCATCAGGCCGAGGGCCTGGTCTCGGGCGCCCTGGAATTGCTGCCGGCGGTGCGCCTCCTGCTGAGCCGCGGCATTGGCGCTGCCGCCCGTGGGGCATCCCTGGGTGACGCAGGCGATGGCGCGCTCGATCATGCTGCGGGTCAGCTTCGCGAGTAGGCCGCCGACCAGGTCGGCGATGCCGCCGTAGGGATTGCCGCCGCCGCTGTCGAGGCGCCCGCCCAGGCAGGACGTGGTCCGCACGTTCGGTGTGCCGCCTTGGTTGCGGCACCATTGGGCATACTGCTTCCACCAGTCTGGACCGAAACCGTGCGGCGGGCCTTGGGCGTGGCCCGTCACCGGCGGCCAGGCCGCGAGCACCGCCGCCAACGCGAGGGCGGCGATCGCGGCCCGGAAGCGCAGGATCTTGCCGTCGCGAAGAAGGTCCATGGCCGTATTCCTACTTGGGCAGGCCGGGGTAACGCCCGGTCGCCCGCATGGCGTCGAAGATGATCTCGACCTGGTCCGTCTCGTTGATCGCCCGGCCTGGCGATCCGTGGAGGCCCGAATAGCAGCAATGAATCGCTTCCGTCCGGATTTCCGTCGCCAGGCCGGGAATCAGCCGGTTCAGATTCTGGCTATGGTCCGACACCAGTCCATCCGTGCGGGCAAACACGCGGGCCAGGTGGGACAGCACCGGATCGCCCCGCTTGACGCCGCGCAGGGCGAGGACCTTGGGATCGTTGAGGATCGCCGCCGACAGGGCCGGCGGCATCACACCGATCACCGAGACGTAGGCGATATCCCGCGGCAGCCGGTCGGCAGCCGCGCGGTTGAGCCCGCCCAGGTTGGGGTTGGCCATGGACAGGTCCCGGACCGCCGGCGCGTTCGCGTCCAGCGGCAGGCCCAGGCGGCTGCCCGTAAACCACTTCACGGCCGGCTTGATGACAAGCTCGCTACCGGCCAGGCGAAGCAACGGCTGCAGGATCTCCTCGTATACGGCACGCTCGACCGTGAACGGCGGCATCGGCGGCCCGGCCATGACCCCGGCCGTGAACTGAAGCTGCGCGACGACGCTGCCTTGATGAGGTGTGCCGATGGTGACCAGGGCGGCGACGTCGCCGCCGTAGTCGTGGGCCTGCAGGTAGGCCCGCGCCGCCAATCCGCCCATGCTGTGGCCGACCAGGATGACGCGCCGACCTTCTTTGGGCGCGTCCCGGTGGACATGGTCCAGGATACGGCGGACAAAGATGCGAACCTCATTGCCCTGATCCAGGTAGCTGGCATCGTTGTCGCGGAAGTCGGCTGTATAGAATTCGCCTTCGGCGACCTTGGCACAGGTGACGCAGAGCCTGGCGCCGAGTCGCCAGCCGGCGGCCGTCAGACGGCCGGCAACGGCATCCCAGGTCGCCGCACTGGACAGCAGGCCGTGCAGGAACAGCGTCGGCAGCACGATGGCGACCGGATGTTCGGTCGTGGCGCTGCGGCCATCCTTGGCATAGCTCGCCCGCAGGGTGACCTGGCCCGGTTTCAGGGGCACGACCTCGACGCGCGACGCGCTGACCGGCCCCGGGCCGACCCCCGGCAGGGACGCGATGCCCTGGGCCGCCACGGCCGCGGGCACCAGCTTGACGACGTCCGGCGGTGCCGCCGACCAGATGAAGCGTCCGCCGGCGGGCGCCGCCATGGCGGTGACGCGGAACGGCCCGCCGCTGGTCGCCCGGTAGGCCACGGCACCCGACAGGGCGACACGGAGATCGCCGGTCGGCGCCGATTGGGGGACTTTTTCGACGGGGCCGGCGCCTTTTTCCGGCCCGCCGGCGCCGGCATCCGGTCGGCATTCCTGCATCAGGCATTCCAGCTTGCACTTGGCGTCCGGCTGGGTGATGCCGAACGGCCCCGGCACCTTCGGACAGGCTTCGACGCAGGCGACCTCGTCCCGGCAGGGGGCGGCCCGGGCGTGCTCAACCGCCGCAAGGCAGACAACCGCGGCAAGGGTGATGACGCCGGACAAGCCTGCTGACCGAATCTGCCGCCGGAGCCCCGTCATCCGCGCATTCCCATCCCGATGATCAACACGGGCAATATTAGCATGCCGGGAAATTGTCGGCTAAACTCCTCATGCTGCCGATAATTTCGGAGGAAGGCGATGCATCGTCGGGTGCTGATCTCTGTGCTGGGGATTGTGCTTGCCGCGGTTGTCATCGGGGGAGCCTACGCAGGAGAAGGCCGGATCGATGCCGACGGGGCGACCGTTCGCTGGAGCCAGACGGGCCCGGTGCGCGGCGAGGCGGACGTACGCCTGACGCGGGGAAATTCGATTTCCGCCGCACGTCTTGCTGTTGAAGGTGCGGACGTGGCGGGCAAGATCGAGCCGTTTCCGGCCACGGGCGATACGGCTGCGATTCTGTTCCTGGTCGATACCAGCGACCCGCGGCGCCAGTCCGTGATCGACCGCATCGCCGGCGACATCGCCCAACTGACCGCGGCCGCCCCGGGCCATCGCAGGTATGGGCTCGCCCGCTTCGACAAGGACGTCACCGTGGTCGTGCCCCTGGGCAGCGACCCGGCCGCCGTGGCCGCGTCGGCCGCCACGTTACGGGCCGAGGGCCGTATCACCCAGCTTCACCTGAGCGCCGTCAATGCCCTGAAGGTCTTGGCACGAAGCGGTGCGACGCGCCTTGCCTTGGTCCTGTTCACCGACGGCCTGTCGGAGGACAGGGAATACACCTCGGAGCACGTCATCCAGGCGGCCAGCCGCATGGGCGCCGCGATCTACAGCTTCGGCTACGCGCGGGTCCTAAAGGAGGCGACGAGCCTGCAGGGGCTGCGCCTGATGGCCGAGAAGACGGGCGGCGCCTACGCCGAATCCATCGCCGACGCGCCGATCCCGCCGACCGCCCTGCAGGACCCCTTCAAGGGGCTGGAGACCGGTGGGCGGATCGCCTTCGACCTGGCGGCGCTGCAGTCGCCGCTGGGGCCGCGGTCGGTCAGCGGTCGACTGTTCCTGACGACGGACGCCGGCGCCGTGGCGGTCGCCGTGCCGGTTTCGGTGCCCGCGTTGCCCTGGCGCCAGGCCGTCAGGCGTCCGCCGGTCCAGGCGGCGCTCGCCGGTGGCGCGGCGGCCGTCTTGTTCGTCATCATCTGGATCGCCCGGCGGCGAAGGGCCGCTGTTCCGGCGGCATCCGACCGCGCGCCGGCACGTCCGGAACCGTCCGTCCACGCGACACTGCAATTCCTCGATTCAGACGGCCGCGTCTACGAGATGCGCAAGGAGTCGATCGTCATAGGGCGCGGCAGCGGCGACGAATACGACAACGACGTCGTGCTGGAGAACGACTCCGTCTCGGCCGTGCATGCGGCGATCCGGCGGCAACGGGACGGCAGCTACGTAATCGCCGATCTGGATTCCGCCAATGGCGTCATCGTCAACGGCCAGCAGGTCACGTCCGGAACGATCGCGCCGAATGACGTGTGCGAACTGGGCGACGTACGGTTCCGCTTCGCCCGTGCCGACCAGGCTGACCGCCCGCTTGCGGCGCCGCCCGGCGCCAAGCCGGAAACGCCGCCGTCGGAACAAGAAACCGTCGACGTGAAGGCGGCGGAGCAACGTCCATGAAGTACTTTCTGATCGGCCGAAACCCCGGCGACCGCCACATTACGATCGACGACCCGACAGAAACCGTGTCCCGCGTTCACGGCGAGCTGTCGGTGGCCCGGGACGGCCGCCTGTATTATGCCGACCGCGACAGCACCAACGGATCCTACCGGGATCGGGACGGAGCCTGGATCGCTCTGAAACGCGACTACGTGTCGCCCCGCGAACGCCTGAAGCTTGGCGATTACGTGACCACGGCCGACGATCTGTTGCGCCTGGCGCCGGCGCCAGAGGCGTCGGCCGGTGCGATCGCGACGACTGGGACCAGTGCGGATGCCGCGGTTGCCTCCGGCTCGGGCCGCCGCAGCGGAAACGACGATCCGCACCGCCTGGAAGGCGAAGTCATTTGGGACGACAATCTGGGCAAGTACGTGACCGTGGGCAAGGGGATGAACACATGAGCGTCCCTCGGTTGACCGGCGAAGGCAGGGCTACGGCGCTTCTGGTCAGCGTCGGTGCCGGCGTGGCGGTCGTCTTCGCGCTGCACGCCGCCCTGCCGCCGGAATTCGCGCAGATGATCGTCGGACCGCCGGCGAATTTCCCGTTCACGATCCATGCCGCCGAGTGGCTGGCCTTCTTCGTGGGCCTGGGCGAACTGTTCGTGCGCCTGCGCTCGGCAGGTTCGGAATTGGCCGAGCTTGACCGCAACTATCTGCCCCATGATCGCCAGGTCGCCTTGCAAATCGGCAAAAATCTCGAGGACTACTACCGCCGGGTGCGGGAAAGTGAAACGGCGGACGTGCGGTTTCTGCCGCGCCTGATCCAGCGGATCATCCGCCAGTACCACGGAAGCCGCTCCATCGATCAGGCGCACAGCCTGCTCAATTCCAGCCTGGAATTGTTCATGCACGAGATCGACCTGCGTTACAGCATGCTGCGCTATACGGCCTGGGTGATCCCGTCTCTCGGCTTCATCGGCACCGTCGTCGGTATTGCCGGGGCCCTGCGCAAGGCAGGCGCCATCGACCCGACGCAGATGGCCGACAATATCCTGGGCCGGCTTACCACGGACCTGGGCGTCGCCTTCGACACCACGATGCTGGCCCTGGCGCTCTCCATGGTCCTGGTGTTCCTCATGCATCTGGTGCAAGGGCGCGAAGAAGCCGCCCTCAACCGTATCGCCCAATACTGCACGGACAACCTGATCATTCGTTTCTACAAGGACTAAGGGGAAACCTCGATGGCTGACACTGACGACACGAACGGCAATGATGGACCGACACGGACTCGTCTGGTCAGACGCCCGACGGATCCAGGCAGCCTCGGCCCGACGCGTCGAGTTTCGGAAGCGGAATCGCCGCCTTCGGCCGGCCCCGTGCGAACGACAATCGTCGGCGCCCCGACAGCCGGCACCGACTCCAAGGCCGACCCCATGGCCGACCCCGTGGTCGGCTGGCTGGTCGTCGTCGCCGGCCCGGGACGCGGCGCCGTGCGGGCCATCGGCGCCGGGTTCAACACCATCGGCCGCGAAACCGGTCACAACCGCATCGCCCTCGATTTCGGCGACAGCAACATTTCCCGCGAGAAGCATGCGATCATTGTCTACGACGACGCGCCGGACAAACGGGCCTTCACCATCAAGCATGAGGAAGGTCAGAACCTGACCCGCGTCAGGGGCAACGCGGTCACCGATTTCACGCCGCTCGTCTCGGGCGACGAGATCGCCCTCGGCGCCACCACCGTCCGGTTCGTCGCCCTCTGCGGGCCCGATTTCGACTGGTCGGACGGGCGTTGAGAGCGCCGTGACGGAAACCGCCCCAGGGGATGTGCCTGCGCCGCTGGCGGTGGAAGTCGCCTGCGCCGACGATGTGGGGGGGCGCGAGGAACAGCAGGACCGTGTCGCCGTGTTTCACAGCGACGACGAAGCCCTGCTGGTGGTCGCCGACGGCCTGGGCGGGCACCGGGACGGCGCCCGCGCCTCGGCTGAGGTGGTGGCGACGGCCGAGGAGGTCTGGCAGGGCCTTGACCGGCCGTTCGATTCCGCCGACACCTTGCTGGAACACATCCGGGACCGCGCCCACGAACGAATTCATTCCTTTGGCGAGGGGCTTCCGTCGCCGCCCATGAGCACCTGTGCCCTGCTGTACATCGCCGGCAGGCGGGCCTTCTGGGTCCATGTCGGTGACAGCCGCTTGTACCATTTCCGGCGTGGCGAAGTGATGTCGCGGACTCGCGACCATTCCCTCGCCCAGGTGCTGTACGACCGCGGTGAAATCACCGAGACGGAGATGGCGACCCGCCCGGAACAGGCGCAACTGTTGTCGGCCTTGGGTGGCGAGGATGTGCCCCACGCGGAATCCGGCGGCGCCGACCTGGAAGCCGGCGACGGTTTCCTGCTCTGTTCCGATGGGCTGTGGGAGGTCATTCGGACGGAGGAGATGTGGGAAGCCCTCGTCGCCGGCGACCTGCCGGCGGCGGCGGCCGGTCTGGCCGGCCTGGCCGCCGAGCGAGGCGGACCGACGGGCGACAACGTGGCGGTCGCGCTGGCCCGTCTGCGCGATCCGCAGGCGGAAGACACGGTTGGACTGATGGCGGGGGTCGGCGCCTTGCTGACCGCCCCGATCCGCCTGACGCGCGCACTCAACCGCCGCCTGCGGCCCAAGCCGAAGGGCGGACGATGACGCGGCTCGGGAAAATCGGCGGGCGTGTCCTTCTGGTGGCGGCCGCCTTGGTCGCCAGCACGGCGACCTGGGCGGCACCCGACGTCAAGGACGTGGAACGGGTCGACCGTTCGGTCGTCCGCATCGTCGTCGAACTGGAGCTTCTGGTCACCGGCGCCGATGGCCGCATGGAGGCCAAGAAAGGCATCGGCACGGGAACCGGGTTCGTCATCAACGGCGACGGCGCCGTGGTCACCAACCGGCACGTGGTCTATCCGGACAGCGCGCCGCCCGGGGGGCGGGTCGACATCCTGAAGAACCGCATCTGGGTCATCGAACACGGCGCCGAGGTCGAACTGCCCGGCGACATCGTGCAGACGGACAAGGCGAAAGACCTGGCCGTGATCAAGGTCCAGGGCCTCAAGTCGCCGCCCCTGAAGCTAGCCACGGCGGTGCCGGAGAAAGGTCGCGCGGTGCACAGCCTGGGCTTCCCCGGCCTGGCGGACGCCAAGGGGTTCAGCAAGGAAAGCACGCTGTCGACGGGGATCGTCGAAAAGACCGAACAGGTCGCCAGGGCGGCGGGAGGGCGGCCATTGATGTGGCTGCAGCACAGCGCCACCGTGCGCCAGGGAAACAGCGGCGGCCCCCTGTTCAATGACTGCGGCGAGGTCGTGGGCGTCAACACCATGATCATCGGGGGCGATATTCAGAGCGGCGGCCAGGGGAAACTGCATGTCGTCGACGCCAGCATCTCCGTCGCTTCCCACGCGGCGGAGCTGGCGGCCTTCCTAAAGTCCATCCCGGTACCCTTCGAGGCCGTCCACGGCGCCTGCGCCGCCAAGGGCGGGCTGGCGGCGGCTGGCTTGACCACGGCCAACATGCTGATCGCCGCGGCGGCCGTGCTCGCCCTGATCGTCGCGATCCTCAACCGGCGTCAGATTTCCAGCGCCGCGCGGTCGGTCAGCCGAGTCGTCAGGCGCCCGGCGGATGAGGCCTCGCCGGGATCCCGGCCCGCGCCGCCGCAGGAGCCGGCAAAGGCCCGGGACCTCGTTCCGCCATCGCCGGACGCCGACTGGCTCGTCTCCGGATCGGACGGTCAGCACCGGCCGGTGCGGTTCGAATTTTCTGCCCGCGCCGCCGACGCCGCCGGCGGCAACATGGTGATCGGGCGCGACGTCAATCTGTGCGACCTCGTCGTCGATAGTGAAACCCTGTCGGCGCGGCACCTGCGCCTGATCATCGCGGACGGCGGCCTTCAGGTCGAGGACCTGGGCTCCACCAACGGCAGCCGCGCCGGCGGCCGGCCGCTACCGCCATTCGCGCCGGAGCGGCTGCCGCCGGGCGTGACCTTGGAACTGGGCGACACGCGCCTGACCGTCACGTTCGCCAGGTAGTCGCCAAGGGGGCGGGCCATGCGACGACGATCCAGGGATTTCAACATCTTCAGCTTGTCGGCCCTCGACCTGTTCGCCTCGGCCATGGGCGCATTCGTCATCATTTCCGTGATGCTGTTTCCCTTCTACCGCATGAACGCCCCCAACCTGGCGCAGGCGGCGCAAGTCCGCAAAGAGGTCGAGGACCTGAAGCGGCAGACCGAAGCGATGAGGAAACAGGCTGGCATCGACCGCGCCGCCGCCGCCGCGGCCGGCGGCGAAGCGGCGGAGGCCGACAAACAACGCGCCGCCGTCGAGACGGAGCTGCAGGGCCAGCAGGCCCAGATCCGCAAGGGCGGCGAAGCGCTACAACAGTGCAAGATCGCGCTCAGCAAGCTGGACATCCACGAATACGACCTGGCCCTGGTGTTCGATACCAGCGGCAGCATGTCGGCGGTCATCAAGAACATCCTGCTCAACCTTCGCGGCGTCGTCCGCGTCATGCAGAAGATGGTGCCCAATCTGCGCATCGGCCTGGTCGCCTTTCATGACGGCAGGGCGGAGGCATTTCCCTTGACCCAGATGGACGAGGCGGGCGTGCGGGCCGCCCTGCAATGGCTGCAGGCACACGGCACGGGCAGCGGCACCAACTCGACCGACGTGTTCAAGGGACTGTCCGCCGCCGCAGCCATGACCTGGCGGCGCGACGTGCCCAAGGCGATCGTCGTCATCGCCGACGACCCGGATGACGACGCGCCGTCCCATCAGGCGCACGGCGTGGCCCGCCGCTTCGCCGGCCGGCCCAAGGCCAAGGTCGCGGTGGTCACGCCCGATCACGCCGGCCAGCCGCGGTTCTTCAAGGATCTGGCAAAGGCCGGCGGCGGCGATTTCGTCAGCGACAAGGGCGACCTGCTGACCAGCATCCTGTTGACCGTGATCGAGCGGTGAGGGGCGCGCGGTGAAATTCTTCAAGCGCGAAATCAACGTTTTCAACATGTCGGCCCTGGACCTGTTCGCCTCGGCCATGGGCGCGTTCATCGTCGTCGCCGTGCTGCTGTTTCCCTACTACATGAAACGGTCGGAGGCGGAATCCCAGGTCCAGGAGCAGACCCGAAAGCTGGAGGAAGCGAAAGCGGCCCACGCCGCCGCTTCGGCCGCGGCGGAGGCGGCGAAGCAGGAACGGGAAACCGCGGAAGCGAAGGCCAAGGACAGCCGCGACAAGTTGGACAAGGCGAATGCGACACGCGATGCCAAGGCACGGGAGAAAGCGCAGATCGCATCGGCCCTGCAAGGCTGCGAGGCGCGCAAGAGTGCGCTTGAGGTGGGCGATATGGACCTGGTCTTCGCCGTCGACACGACGGCCAGCATGGAAGGGGACATCAAGGCCCTGGCGGCGGAGATGGCGGGTATCGTCAAGGTCCTGGAAAAGATCGTGAACCGCCTGCACGTGGGCGTCGTCGCCTACCGCGACACGGATATGGGCGATCCCTCCAGCTACGTCACCAAGGCTAACGTCCTGGTTCCCATGGACACGGCCGGCCTGGCCCAGGTGACAGCCTTCATCCGCGGCCTGTCGACCGCGGGCGGGGCAAGCTGCGCCGAAGCGGTCGAACAGGGCCTCGACAGCGCCATCGCCCAGGCCTGGAACAAGGGGGCCCGCCGCCAGATCGTCGTCATCGGCGACGCCCAGGCGCACCGCAACAATTGGCAGCGGGCCTTTGCCGCCGCCGCCGGCTTCGCCGCGAGTCCGCAGCCAAGCCGCCTGAGCGCGCTTTACCGCGAACATCCGACCAAGTTCTGTCCGGCCAACCCCGATGACCCGCGATTCTTCCGTGAACTGGCGATCCAGGGCAAGGGTGAGTACGTCGACCAGTCGGTCACCATCTCGGAAAGCGTCCTGCTCACCGTGCTGAAGAAATGGTGAAACGCCGTGTCCGGATCTGACGACAATTCCAAGGACGACGTTGACCTTCACGTCCTGCCCAGGGGCTACCGGCTGCAGGGCTACCGCATCGAACGGGTGCTGGGCCAGGGCGGCTTCGGTGTCACCTACCTGGCGGTCGAGGAGGAGTCCGGCACCCTGTGGGCGATCAAGGAATACTTTCCGTCGGAGTTCGCCTATCGCGACATGTCGCACACGATTCACACGCGCTCGCAGAATACGTCCGGCGACTACGAATGGGGGCTGGCGAGGTTTATCGACGAGGCGGAAACCCTGCGTCGTTTCCAGGGGGAACCCAACATCGTCAATGTCCATCAGGTGATCACGGGGCTTAATGGCACGGCCTACATGGTCATGGAATACGAGGACGGCACGACCCTGGACATGCGCCTGAAACAGGAAGGACGCCTGGAACCGGAGACGGCGTGGGCGATCATGGAACCGCTGCTGGGCGCGCTGGAACGGGTCCATCAGCACGACGTCTATCACCGCGACATCAAACCCGACAACATCTACCTGACCGCCGGTGAGCGGCCGGTCCTGCTCGACTTCGGCGCCGCCCGCCAAGCCGTCAATTCGCGCACCCGCAGCGTTTCCGCCATCGTCGCCGAAGGCTATTCGCCCATCGAGCAGTATTCGCCCGACCGCACCCTGCTGGGCCCGTGGTCGGATATCTACGCCTTCGCGGCGACCATGTACCACGCGATCGCGGGCATCAAGCCGGTCGAGGCGCCCAAGCGATCCCTGCGCGACACCCAGGTTCCGCTTGCCGAAGCGGCGCCGGCGGACTTCCATCCCGCGTTCCTGGACGCCATCGACTGGGCCCTGGGACTGTTCCCCGAAGACCGGCCGCAGACCATCGGCCAATGGCGCGAGGCGCTGACCGCGGAATGGTACGACGCGGATGTCGAGGATGAGATCGAAGAGCCGGAAGGGGCACACGAGGCTACGGGGTTCCAAGGCGAAAACGAGCACGAGGAAGTTCGAGAGGAATTGGTCGAAGAGTATTACGAGATCTTGACCGATGACGCCGCAGACGCACCGGTGCCGACACCGAAACCGAAGCCGCGCCCGGGCCGCATCTTGGCCATGGTCTTGATCGCCGGGCTAATCAGTTCGCTGGTGCTGCCGATGGCGCTCGACATCGACGTAAATTCACTGCTGTCACCCGGTCCGCCCTTGCCGGTTGGTGTCGCCATTGGGCCCGAGGTCCGGGTCGCCCGCTCCGGCTCCAACATCAGAGCCTTGGCTACGACCCAGTCGGCAAAGATCGGCAGCCTGGCCCAGGGCGCCGCAGCCCGCATCCTGGACCGGCTGCCGGGCGAGGGCGGCGAGTGGTTCATGATCGATGGCGAGGCGGACCAGCCGGGCTACGTGTTCGCCGACCTGCTGGTGAATCGGTTCCGTGACTGCGACAACTGCCCGGAAATGATGGTCATTCCCACCGGTCGCTTCGACATGGGAAGCGAGCAATGGACGACCGAACAGCCGATCCATCGGGTCACGGTGGATAAGCCCTTCGCCTTGGGCCTGCGCGAGGTCAGCGAGGCCGAATGGTCGGCATGCGCGGCCCAGGGCGCCTGCCGGCACCTGGACTATTCGGCGGCACGTGTGATGCCGATCAGCGGCGTCACCTGGTACGACGTCCAGAACTATGTGACCTGGTTGTCCCGCCGGACCGGGTACAAGTACCGCCTGCCGACCGAGGCGGAATGGGAATACGCGGCCCGTGGCACACGCAGCGACACCCTGCCCTGGGGTGGGCGCTGGGAAGAGGCCTGCCTGTACGAGAATCATTTCGACTTGACGGTGCAGGAGCCGCGCGAACGCGCTCCCAACGAGCCTCTGGCCTGCAACGACGGGTTCGCCGAGGCGGCACCGGTTGGACGGTTCCGCGCCAATGGCTTTGGCCTGCATGACATGCTGGGCAACGTCCGGGAATGGACTGCCGATTGCTGGCAATACGAATTCAAGGGCGCGCCCGATCTCGCTCATGTGCCTGTTGTGTTTGACGGCTGCAACGACCACACCGTCCGCGGCGGATCCTGGAAGCGGAAGGTCGATGACTTGCGGCCGTCGGCCCGGATCGGGAAACGGCGCGATAAGGGCGAGGCCGACATCGGCTTCCGCGTGGCGCGGGACCTGGACTAAGGTGGAAGCGGAAAAGATGCGGGGACGCAGTGGCTGATCAAGGTCAACACCATCTGCCGATCGGATACGGGTTGGACGACTACCGCCTGGAGTCCGTGCTCGGCGAGGGTGGTTTCGGCGTCACCTACCTGGCTGTGGATACCCAGACCGGCAGCCGCGTCGCCATAAAGGAATACTTCCCCTTTGAATTCGCCTCGCGCCTGGGCGATCTGCGTGTCGTGGCACGCTCGGAAAAAAGCGCCGAGATGTTCCAATGGGGCTACCGGCGCTTCGAGGAAGAGGCCGACCGCCTTGCCGGGTTCCGTGGCCATCCCAACATCGTCCGTGTCGACCGTATCCTGGAAGCCAACGGCACCATCTATTTCGTCATGGAATACGCCGATGGCGACAGTCTGCAGGCGATCCTGGAGCGCGATGGGACCGTCGCCGAGGAGACCCTGCTGCCGCTTACCCTGGGAGTCATCAACGGCCTGGCCGCGGTGCACGCGCGCCGCATCCTGCACCGCGACATCAAACCCGATAACATCTACGTACGCCGCGACGGCACACCCCTGTTGCTCGACTTCGGCGCCGCCCGCCAGGACCAGCGCAGCCGGGCACTCACCGGCATCGTTGCCGAGGGGTACTCGCCGCTGGAGCAGTATTCCAGCGACACCGGCGGCCAAGGGCCATTTTCCGACATCTACGCGCTGGCGGCGACGATCTATCACGCCGTCAGCGGGCGACCGCCGCCGCCGGCGCCGCGCCGCCGCATGAAGGACACCCTGCGCCCGGCTCGCGAGGTCGGCGCCGGCGCCTTTCCGGGCGCCTTCCTGGACGCCGTCGACTGGGCGCTCGCCGTGCTGCCGGAACACCGGCCCCAGGATGTGGAAACCTGGCGCGCGGCCCTGTTCGCGGTGTCCGAGCCGGAACCAGGACCGACCGGGACCGATGCGTCCCATCGCCTGCAGTCGCCGGAGGCCGAGGGGGAAGCCGGCCATCCGGCCGCGGATTTCGCCGAGGCCTGCGCCCGGGCGACCTCGGGCGATGCCGATGCCGTCGAGGACTTGTACGATTTCGTCTACGAGGACGACGTCGCCGAGCAGGCCTTCGCCCTGCTGCTGCGGATCGCCGACGCCGGCCATGCCCACGCCCGGTACCGCGTCGGCAACTGCCTGCAATACGGCCTGGGGGCCGCCGAGAACATCGCGGAGGCGGCCAATTGGTATCGACTCGCGGCGCGTCAGGACCACGGCGAGGCGCAGTACGAATTGGGTTTCCTTTACGAACACGGCGACGGCGTGCCGCAACAGAACACCGGCACCGCCGCCGGTTGGTACCGCAAGGCGGCGGACAATGGTGTCGCCGCCGCCATGCAACGCCTCGGCGGGCTGTATGAAAAAGGCACGGGCGTGCAGCAGGACATGCACGAAGCCCTGCGTCTTTACCGCGCAGCCGCCGAAGAGGGCGACATGGACGCCCAATTCGACCTGGGCCGCTTTCACGAGTTCGGCCATGCCACCGCGCGCGACATCCACACCGCGATCGCCTGGTACACGGCCGCGGCGGAGCAAGACCACGATGGCGCCGCTTTCGTCCTCGGCATGCTGTTCCTGGAAGGCACCGACTGCCTTCCGCGCGACCGGGCGACGGCCGTCAGATGGCTGGAGGCGGCGGCGGCCCAAGGAAATCAACTCGCCGAGAACCGCCTTGGGGACTTGGAGGCGAAGAAACGCCAGCCCGATCCGGAAGAGGATATCGACCGCTGGGCCGGGGCCAGCAGCGACGCCGTCCGACAGGCGGCGGCGCAGGGCAATGCGGCGGCGCAATGGCGGCTCGCCACCTTGTGTCTGCGTGGCGACTTGTCCGGCACCGCCGAGGAGGCCGCGGACTGGCTCCGCCAGGCGGCGCGCCAGGGACATGCCAAGGCGCAATACGACTTGGCAATGCTGTTCGCCAGCGGCAGGGGCGTCGCCAAGAACGAGTACACCGCGACCGGCTGGTTCACCAAGGCAGCCGCCAATGGCCACGCCGATGCGCGACGGCGGCTGGAGGAACTGGGCCGCGGCCGGGTCCTGGACGGCGACCTTGCGGGCGCCGCCGCCGGGACGTGGGATGACGCGGCTGCCGCCGAAACTTCGGTCCCCGCGCCGCCGCCGAACCCATTCCGCCGGGTTGTCGTCCCGCCATTGCGCGCTTTGGCGATGGCAGTGGCGGTAATCAGCTTTCTCCCGCCCATCGGGCTGGGCTTGGGCGGTTTTTACTACGCGGCAATCGGCATCGCGGCATTCGCCGTCAAGGTTGTCGCCGCCATGGGGTTCTACACCTTCACCGATACTAATTTCGATATCGATGCGTTGCTGACCTATTGGGGCCCCGATGGATTTCTGACCTGGGTCTACACTTGGCTGACCTTGAACCTGGCGGAATTGTTCGAGAAGTTTCCGGTCATTCTGGGCCTGTACAATGACGCGACGGCCTTCGTCGTCGGTTACTTCGCTTGGCTGGACAACGCCATCGCCGCGCACCACAAGATCCCCCTTGCCTTCGCCATGATGGTGCTCGCCCTGGTTTGGGGCATTGTCGCGGTCATACCGGGATACCTCGCGGGCCTTTTCCTGGACGCCACGGAATGAAGTCCCTCGCAGCCGTTTACGGCCGGCATTTCTTGACCACGGCCATGGTGTTTTCGAGCTGGTGGCGGAGCGCGTCGGCGGCGAGCGGTTCCAAGTCGCTGAATTCGTAGCGCTGCAACAGGCGTTTGCGGCTTTCGTTGAAGGCGGCGGCATTGTAGCCGAACTTGGCCAAGGCGACCGGGTTGTAAAGCGGCGGCAGGGCGCCGGCGGCCTGTTCCAGGCCGGCTTCCAGGATGATCAGGCGGAAGTCCTCGTCGGGCGATTGCTCGCGCAGGGTCTCCAGGATCGCCGTCGAGCGCACGGCCTTCAGCAATTCACCGTCGGCTTCGGCGATGGCGCTGCTTGTTGCCTCGAAGGTGCTTTTCAGGACCGTGTAGGCGTTCTTCAGGGTCAGGCCCGCCCTCAGCACCTTCGCCTGCTTGATCAGGCTCTGCGCCTTGTCGTAGGACACCGCATGACGGTCCAACTGGTAGAGCACCAGCTTGACGTCGACCCCCTTGTGGCCAAGCATCTTCTGCGAACCGACGAAGAACTTCCGCCATCGTTCGCGCCGTTGCGCCCGCTCAATCAGGTGTTGGCCATAGCGGCCGAGGAAGATCGTCGCCGCCGAAACGAAGGCGTCCGTCATGGCCTTGTCGTTGGCGTCCTCCCATTCCTTGAGGCTTTTCAGGAACGTCTGGGTGTTTGCCGTCTGGCGGTCGACGGCTTGCCGGTCCTGCGCGAACTGGCTCCGTGCCCGCGCGCAGAGGGCATCGACCTCCCGTTGGCGCCGGCTAAAGTCCGCCTGGGCCGTGTTGCGCGCCGCCGTCGCCACGGCGACGGCCTGGCCGGCGATATCCCTGGCCTGCTGGTTGCCGCTGCCCGCGATCTCCGCCTGCGTCCGTTCAGCTCCCGTCAGGGCCGTTTTCGCCCGGTCGAGGGCCGCCTGGGCTCGCGCCAGGGCATCGAGCGCCAGGGTCATTTCCGTCATCAGCCTGGTTCCCGCCGGGCCGCTGCCGGAAGCCGCCGCGCCCATCATGAGCAGGCATAGCGCCACTACAGTCGCAGCACGAAATGGCCAGCCTGCCGACAAGTCATCCTCCCGTGATCGCCGGACGAAGGGTGAAGTGTGCCGCAATCGACGCCGCCCGCCAAGGCAGTCCTCCGCAGTCGCGCTGCCGGCAATGCCTTTCGGCGGCGGCCCAGGTCGCCTATCATCGTTCGATCGGCGGCATTAGGGCCGCTCGGGAGGCTTTTGTCCCATGGCGGAATACGGCGGTTGGGGCGGGTTGGATGAGACCCGCGGCGTCGACCCGGAGGACGCCTTCGAGATGGCGGTCGTGCGGGCCATGGGCGACCGCATCCGTGCGAACGATGAGGCGGCGGCGGCCATGTGGTCGGCGCTTGCTAACGTGGACTGGCGCCACCCGGAGACCGGGGACAACGCCAGCTATACATTCCGTGCCGCGGGCGACATGATCGCGGCGATCCGGGGCCAAGGCACCTACATGGACTGGTATTGCTGCGGCCCGAGCGGAACGGTCAGCGACGAGATCGCCGCCGCCATGGCCCTTGAGGGCTGGGTATTCTCCGTCGACTGAACCATCCACCCCATACGAGGAATCCGTCATGGCCGCGCGGTATCAGGAACATTGGTGGACGATTTCCCAAGGCGAGTGGCTCGGCACCGTGATCGACCGGGTGTCCGAAGACGGCAAGGACGTCACCCGGCCGCTGGAATATCGTTCCCTTCTGGACCGGCGTCTGGATGACGAGCCCCCGGGGCTCTGGGCCGTGGCGGATACCAGCCGTCGGCCGTTTGCGACCGACCCGATCGCCAGGCTGCCGCCGCGGGAGCCCTTGTGCCAAGGCTATTGGGTGCGGTCCTGCGGCACCCGCCACTTGCAATGCGCCGTCGTCGGCGATTTCGCAGATGGCCGGCGCCGCCCTCTGACGACGTTTCCTCTTGGCGTTTCGAGCAGCCCGGTCATTGCCAGGGTCGTCGACATCGACGTTGCTCCGGACGGCCTTGAAGCGATCATCTTCCTCGATCTCGGCGGGCAGACCGTGCCGTTCGGCGCCCCGCTGTTCTTTGCCGAGACCGACCGCGTGCGGGCGGCGCAGGCCGGCGGATACCAGATGGAGTTCTCCACTGCCGGGATCGCCTTTTGGGCCGACTTCGTCGACGACGCCAAGCTGGCCGAGTGGCAGGTCAGCCCCGGCACCCGCCACGTGGAACCGGAAAAGGTGGAGGATCGCGAGCGCGTCATCTACAACGACTGGCTGCGAATCATGGGGCCCGTCACCTCGGCCCGTCGGATTCCGTTTCACGACATCAAGGTCTGGATGGTGGAAATCGACCTGTTTCCGGGCGAATACCGCCGGAAATTCACCGTGTTCGTGGCGCCGAAGGCGATGCGGGAAGGGGACGTGCCTGAAATCGGCAAAACCTTTTGGGGCTCCGTCTGGATGACCGCCCGCGGCGAGGGGTTGTGGGACGAAACCTCCGCTGCCTAGCGCCCCTGAAGCCGCATCATGTCGCGCCAGTCGAACCAGGAGAACGTGCCGCCGTCGCGATAGGCCCGCACCACCGCTGCGTCACGATCATTGCGTTCCAGCCCGGCAGCCAGTCCGGGTTCGAACGCCGGATTGCCCAAGGAGGCGACGCCAGCCGCCCGCAAGCCGTGCAGTCCTTCAAGGCTCCAGCCGCGCCCGCACAGGTCCCGCCATTCCTCCGCCGAGAGTGGATCGGCCGCTCCGTCGATCCAGAAATCGACCCAGGCGAGGATGCAGGTTACGGTATAGGCGTGGCGCAGGGTCGATCCGCGCGCACCCAGAATGTCGACCAGACGCGGCAGGGCCGCGGCGCCACAAGTCAGGCGGTCCAAGCAGTAGTTGGCCTGTATCCAGCCTTCCATTTCCGGCTCGCCGAACCAGTTCTCGCCGTGGGCGGTCAGTGTTAGGACGATGTCGCAGGCAAGGTCAACGGTGACCGTGTCGACATTGTCGGCGGCGAGCCGCTGGTCCAGCCGACAGTAGTTCGCCGCCAGATAGGCGGTTCGCGGATTGCGGCGGTCCGGAAACTCCTTCAACACGTTGAATACGGCTTCCCTGAGCGAGGACCATTCGTCGGCCAGGAGGCATAGGTCTGCATAGGCCGTGGCGAAGGCTTCGATGTCCTTGGCGTGACGGGTCCGGGAGAACAAGGTCCTGACATCCGGCGTCATGGCGGGGATTTCCTCCAGTCAATGACATGGCTGGCGCATCGTCCGCGGCGGCCGCCCGAGACGCTTGCCAAGTCCATCGCCGGCGGCCAATCTAGCACCGCTATGCGCCGCACCCCAGATTGCAATCAGGCATTCCGCAAACGCTGCCGGCGGGGCGGGTGGGTCGGGCGCACGCCGTGCCGGGCCTTGGCGGCGGGCCTCGTGGTCTTTTCATTGATCGGCGCAGCCGAGGCCGAACCGCCGCAAACCCAATGGCGCGGCAACGACACCCGGTCCCCGCGCTCCGGCCCTTGGTTCGCCGTTGCGCACACGTCAAGCGGCTGGGCGAATATCTGGGAGTCCCTGGGATATACGGCGCCTAGCGGGTTCGAGGACGGGCGCGACATGGCTGTTCTCCTCAAGGCGGGCCGGCGCCCTACCGGAGGATACGCCCTGGAACTCGTATCGATGGCGCCGACCGGCCTGTTTCTCACAGTCCGCTGGCGCGAACGCCGGCCTCCGGACGGCGCCTTGGTGACTCAGGTGCTGACCTACCCCTGGTTGATCGAGAAGACCGCCAAATCGGACCTGCCGGTCCTCTTCCAGGAGGTTGGCCACAACAACGTTTCGCTTCCCCGCTTGGAATACTTCGCGTTCAAGACGAGGTTCCCGCAATGCGCCGCCGGAATCGATGGATCGTTACCGGCCGGCACCTCGGTGTTCGTGCTGCCCGCGAGCGTCGTGGCGCCGTTCCTTGCCGACCGCCCGAAATGCGCTCAAGGGAAATGATCGCGCTTGCCGCGGACGGCCCTGCGTCACGGTCCTAATTCTTTAGGGGTAGCTATTTCATTAAGACAAAAGGCATCCGATAAAAATTCACGAACAGTTGCATGGCGTGAATTAAGGGCTGGATATAAGCTTTTGAAAGCATATCCTCCATGGAGGTTATGGCTCCATCGGACGAAGGGTGCGAAATGGAGTTCGAGGCCGAACGCGATTTCAGGATAAGCGAGCAGGCCTGCGATTGGACAGTTCGCGCCATGTCGGTTCTACGCGCCCGCCTTGCCCTGCGCATAAAAATGCATCACCAGGCGGGGCAACTGGACGCGGGTGAAATTTTTCTATTCAACCATTTCGCCCGGTTCGAAACGTTCATCCCGAACTACATTATTCACCAGGAGACGGGCGCGTACTGCCGATCCGTCGCATCCGGGGAATTTTTTTCCGAGGACAACGCGTTTGGCCGCTACCTGCTGTCATTGGGCACGGTGCCGAATACTTATGATCGGCTGCTGCCGTTTCTTGCCGAGGAGATACTCAAGGGCCGCAAGGTGATCGTGTTTCCGGAAGGCGGCATGGTGAAGGACCGTCGCGTCATCAACCCGCGGGGTGAGTACGACGTATATTCACGCACGTCGGGGGAACGCCGCAAGCATCACGCCGGCGCCGCCGTGTTGGCGTTGACTCTGGATGCCTTCAAGGTGGGAATCCTGGAGAACTATAAGGCGGGGAAAATCGAACACCTGGAACGATGGAAGGAGAAACTCAAGTTAGCGAGCATCGATGTGCTGCTTGCCGCCGTCCGTCGGCCGACTTTGGTGATGCCGTCGAATATCACCTTCCATCCGATCCGGGTGACCGACAACACGCTGAAGCGGAGCGCCGAAATGTTCGCCAAGGGGATGAGCCCCCAACTTTCGGAGGAACTGCTGATCGAAGGCAATCTGCTTCTCAAGAACACCGACATGGACATCCGGATCGGCGAGGGAATTCATACGCAAAAGACGTGGTCGTTCATGGAACGCAAGTTGCTGGGCCTCGCGATCCGCAGGATCCAGACGCTGGACGACCTGTTCGAGGCGACGTGCGACGTGCGCGACTGGCGCCAGCGCCTGCTCCACGTCTGCATCCGCAACCACGTCCTGCCCATGCGTGACGAGTACATGCGGGCCATGTATGCGGGCGTCACGATAAACCTCAGCCATCTGGCGTCGCGTCTTGTCTTCCTGCATCTGGAGGCGGAATGGAACGAAGCCGAGCAATCGACCTTTCACCGAACGCTCTATCTTGCCGTCAAGCGTGCCCAGGTCGCGTCTGACATTCATCTGCACCGGGGGCTTGTCAATCCCGACGCCTACATGGGACTGCTTGACGAGGGCGCGGCGCCGTTCGAGCAGTTCATCTCGTCCAATGAACGCCTCAACCTGATCGCGCGAGACGGCCGAAACTACAGGTTTTTGCCGAAATTGCGCGCGGAGCACGAGTTCGACAAGATCCGGATGGAGAACCCAATCGAGGTCTACGCGAACGAAATGGCGCCGATCGCGTCGGCGCGGGAGGCAGTGGACCAGGCGTTCGGTCTGACCCCGGCATTGTCGGAGCAGGATCTGGCGTTTTACAGGTTCGACGACGAGATTCGCTCCCACGTCTGGGATATGCAGGCGTTTCGCCGGGAAAGATATCGCCAAATCAACGACCTGGAAACCGCGACGGCGGATGGGGCGCCCTACCTGCTGATCCCCGAGGACGGCGGCAATGGACTCGCAGTCGTCCTGGTTCACGGATTTCTGGCGTCGCCCGCCGAACTCAGGGAATTGGGCGAACGGATCTTCGCCGCCGGCCATCCCGTTATCGGGGTCCGGCTCAAGGGGCACGGCACCTCACCGCACGATCTGCAAACCCGCAACTGGGAGGATTGGCTCGCCGCGGTTCGCCGCGGCTACGAGATTATCGCCGCGTTTGCCGACCACGTATGCCTGGTCGGATTTTCCACCGGCGGTGCCCTGTGCTTGATCCTGGCGGCGGAGCGGCCGGCCAAACTGGCGGGCGTCGCCGTCGCGTCGACGCCGCTGAAGTTCCGCAACAAGAACCTCATATTCGTGCCGTTGTTGCACGGCGCCAATAAGTTCATGGGGCTGATGCCCGCTTCGGAAAGTCCCATGGCGTTCCGCCTCAACGAATCCGAACATCCCGATATCAACTATCGCAACATTCCCATCAAGGGGCTTTACGAATTGCGCCGGGCGGTTTCGGCCATGAACGAATCGCTGGGCGACGTTATCTGTCCCGCGGTCATCATCCAGGGCGACGGCGACAGCGTGGTCGATCCGCACAGCGCCGATCTGATCCATCGGAAACTCGGGTCGCGGGACAAGCGGCGCCATTGGGTCAAGGCCACGCGCCACGGCATTCTCAACGAGAACATCGGCGACGCTCAGGGCATCGTGCTCAAGTTCCTTGCGCGGTTAAACGACCAGAATGCCGCCGATCATTCACGTGAACGGCTTTATCCCTGGGAAGCGGTCTTCTCGGGCGCCGGGCAATGGCATGCTCAACTGCCGAAAAAGCCGCTTTACGCCATCTTCGATGACACGGCGGCCCGGTTTCCCCAGCGTCCGTGTATTGAATTCCTGGGCCGCTCGTACGATTACGGCGAGGTCGCCGGCTTGATCGAGCGGGCCGCGGCCGGAATGCAGCGTATCGGTGTCGCCAAGGGAACCCGCGTCGGTCTTTGCCTGCCGAACACGCCGTATTCGGTGATCTGCTATTTCGCGGTTCTCAAGACCGGCGGAACCGTCGTCAACATCAACCCGCTGTATGCGAGGCAGGAAATCGACCATCTGGTCCGCGATTCGGGCATGGAGGTCGCCATCACCATCGACCTGAAGCGCCTGTTCTCGAAAATTTCCCCCATGCTCGGACACGGCGATCTGCGCCGGATCGTGGTCTGCGACATGCAGGCGGCCCTGCCCGCGGTGAAGGGGATGCTGTTTTCATTGTTCAAGACCGATGAGATCAGCCGCCTGCCCGACGACGACCGGTTCGTGTCCTTCGACGCGCTGATCGACAATGACGGGGTGGCGGACATGCCGGCGATCGACCCCGAACACGATGTTGCCGTCATACAATATACCGGCGGCACCACGGGCGTGCCGAAGGGCGCGATGCTGACGCATGCCAATCTGTCGGCCAACACGGAACAGGTCCGGCGGCTGGATGGGAATCTGCAGGAAGGCGGCGAGCGGATGCTGGTGGTCCTGCCGCTGTTTCATGCCTTCGCGATGACGGTCGCCATGAATACCGCCATCGCCACGGGATCGCAGATGATCCTGCTGCCGCGCTTTGACATCGAGGAAACCCTGGAAGCCATCGAAACGTCGCGGCCGACCCTTTTTCCGGGCGTGCCCGCCCTGTTTTCCGCCATCGCCGCCTATCCGGGCGCCGGCAAGCGGGATATGTCGTCGATCCGGGTATGCATTTCCGGCGGCGCGTCCTTGCCGGCGGCGACCAAGGAAGCGTTCGAGTCCTTGACCGGATGCCAGATCGTCGAGGGATACGGCCTCAGCGAGGCGTCTCCGGTGGTTACCTGCAATCCCATCGGCGGCATCGACAAAGCCGGCTCCATCGGCATTCCCCTGCCGCGGACGATTGTCGAAATCCGCGATCCAGACGCGCCGGACAAACTCATGCCGCCCGGTGAGATCGGCGAAATCTGCGTCGACGGTCCCCAGGTGATGGCGGGGTATTGGCGCTACTCGGAAGAGACCGCCATGACGCTGGACGGCGGCGTCCTGCATACCGGAGACCTGGGATACATGGACGACGACGGTTTCTTCTTCCTGGTCGACCGGAAGAAGGATGTGATCCTCAACGGCGGCTACAAGGTTTATCCCCGCGTGATCGAGGAAGCGCTCGCGCGGTTCGCGGATGTGGCCGAAGCCGCCGTCATCGGCGTTCCCCATCCGCGGCAGGGCGAGGTGCCCAAGGCCTTCGTGTCGCTTAAGGAAGGCGCGGTGGAGGACGCGGAGGCCATCAAGGAATTCCTGGTCGACAGGCTGTCGCCCATGGAAATGCCCCGCGAGATCGAGTTCCGCAAGGAACTGCCGAAAACGCTGGTCGGAAAATTGTCCAAGACGGAACTCATCGAAGAGGAGGCCGCGCGCCGCGCACGGTCGGGCGTTGCGCCCGAGGCCGATCTCCTCCCCAACCGGAGCGAGCCAGCATGAAACCAGTCGTCGTCGCCGCTTACGTCCGTTCCCCCTTCGCGCCCGCCGCCAGGGGTGATCTGGCCCGTGTCCGCCCGGACGACCTGGCCGCCCAGGTGGTCCGCGGCCTGATCGAGAAGAGCCGGGTCAACCCCGAGGACATCGAGGACCTGATCGTCGGCTGCGCCTTTCCGGAGGCGGAACAGGGCTTGAACGTGGCGCGCCTGATCGGCTTCCTGGCGGACCTGCCGCTGACCGTCACCGGCGTAACCGTCAACCGGTTTTGCGGGTCCTCCATGCAGGCGGTTCATATGGCGGCCGGCGCGATTCAGATGAACGCCGGCGAGGCCTTCATCTGCGCCGGGGTGGAGTCCATGACCCGGGTGCCGATCATGGGTTTCAACCCCATGCCGAACCCGGCGTTGTTCGAGCGCTATCCCCAGGCCTACATCTCGATGGGGGAGACGGCCGAGAAAGTGGCCACCAAATACGGACTCAATCGCGAGGAACAGGATCTTTTCGCCGCGCGGAGCCACGCCAAGGCGGCCCGGGCCCAGGCCGACGGGCGGTTCGCCGACGAAATCGTCCCCATCGCCGCCGCCGGCGGCTCCGTCGCCACGGACGGCTGCATCCGGCCCGACAGCACGGCCGAGAAGCTTGCGGACCTGAAGCCGGCGTTCGACGCGAACGGCATGGTGACGGCCGGGACGTCCTCGCCGTTGACCGACGGCGCGGCGGCTGTTCTGGTCTGTTCCGAGGATTATGCGGACAAGGCGGGCCTGGAGCCGCTGGCGCGGATCAAGGGGATCGCCACGTCGGGCTGCCAGCCGGAAATCATGGGGATCGGTCCGGTCGGATCGACGAAAAAGGCGCTGGCGCGCGCCGGGATCGGCATCGGCGACCTGGACGTGATCGAACTCAACGAGGCGTTCGCCGCGCAGGCGCTGGCCAGCATCCGGGATCTCGGACTGGACCCGGAGAAGATCAACCTGGACGGCGGCGCCATCGCCCTCGGCCATCCGCTCGGCGCGACCGGCGCGCGGATCACGGGCAAGGCGGCGCAGGTGTTGAAACGCGAAGGCGGACGCTATGCCCTGGCCACGCAATGCATCGGTGGCGGTCAGGGGATCGCGACCGTCCTGGAAGCGCTGTGATGACCGAGATCCGGCAGGTCGCCGTCATCGGCGCGGGCGTCATGGGCGCCGGCATCGCCGCCCAGATCGCCAACGCCGGCGTGCCCGTGCATCTCCTCGATATCGTGCCCGAAGGGGCGACGGACCGCGACGCGGTCGCCAAGGGCGCCATCGACAAATTGCTGAAGGCCGACCCGGCCCCCCTGATGCATGCGCGCAACGCCAGGCTGATCACGCCGGGCAACACCGAGGACCACCTGAGCCGCCTGGCCGACTGCGACTGGATCATCGAGGCGGTGATCGAGAACCCGGCCGTCAAACGCGATCTGTACGGGCGGATCGCCGCGGTGCGCCACACGCGGGCGGTGGTCTCGTCGAACACGTCGACAATTCCGCTCGACGTGTTGACGCAAGGCGTCGACGACGCCTTTCGCCAGCACTTCCTGATCACGCATTTCTTCAACCCGCCGCGCTACATGCGCCTGTTCGAGCTTGTCTCCGGCCCCGACACGTTGGACAGCGTCACCCGGGCGGTCCGCAATTTCGCCGACCGCACGCTGGGCAAGACCGTCATCGCCTGCAAGGACACGCCCGGCTTCATCGCCAACCGGATCGGCACCTACTGGCTGCAATGCGCCGTGGTCGAGGCGATCGACCGCGGCATCGACGTCGAAACCGCCGACGCCGCCATCGGCCGTCCTTTCGGCATTCCCAGGACCGGGGTGTTCGGGCTGCTGGATCTGGTCGGCCTGGACCTGATGCCCCATGTTTTGACGAGCATGGCCGGCGCGCTCAAGGACGGCGACCCGTTCCACGCCGTCTACCGCGAACCGGACCTGATCAAGCGGATGATCGCTGACGGCTACACCGGGCGCAAGGGCAAGGGCGGGTTCTACCGGCTCGACCCCGCGTCCGGCGACAAGCGTACCAAGCAGGTCATCGACCTGAAGACAGGCGGCTATCACGATGCGCGCCGGCCGTCGGTGGCGGCCGTCAAGGCGGCGAAGAAAGGCGGTCCCCGGGCGCTCCTGGGCCATCCCGATGCCGCGGGGCGCTATGCCTGGGCGGTGATGGGCAAGACGCTTGCCTACGCGGCGCGCCTGATTCCGGAGATCGCCGACGATCCGGCCTCGGTCGACTCGGCCATGCGGCTCGGCTACAACTGGAAGTTCGGCCCGTTCGAGCTGCTGGACAAGCTGGACCCGGCCTGGTTCGCGGCCCGCCTGCGGGCCGAAGGCGGCGAGGTGCCGCCGTTCCTGGAACGGGTCGGTGACGGCACCTTCTACCGGGTTGACGGCGGCGTCCTGTGCCAGTTCACCGAAGCGGAAGGCTATGTTCCGGTGCCCCGCGCCGAGAGCGTTCTGCTGTTGGAGGACGTCAAGCGACGGTCCCGGCCGGTGGCCGGCAACCGGTCCGCCAGCCTGTGGGACATCGGAGATGGGGTTGCCTGTCTCGAATTCCATTCCAAGATGAATTCGCTCAACCCGTTCACCCTGTCCATGGTCGACAAGGCCGTCGACATCGTGCGCCGGGATTTCAAGGCACTGGTGATCTACAACGACGCCGGCCAGTTTTCCGTCGGCGCCAACATCGGCCTTTTGCTGATCCCCATGTTCCTGCATGCCTGGTTTCTCGTCAGGCCCCTGATCACCATGGGCCAGAAGACCTACAGGCGGCTCAAGTTCGCGCCGTTCCCCGTGGTCGGCGCGCCATCCGGCCTGGCCTTGGGCGGCGGCTGCGAGATCCTGTTGCATTGCGATGCGGTTCAGGCCCATGCCGAGACCTATGTCGGGCTGGTCGAAGCCGGCGTCGGCATCGTTCCCGGCTGGGGCGGCTGCAAGGAGATGCTGCTGCGCTGGACCGCCAACCCCGACCGCAAAAAAGGTCCCATGCCCGCCGTCACCCGCGTCTTCGAAACCATCGCCATGGCCGTCGTCGCCAAGTCCGCGGCGGAGGCCCGGGACCACCTGTTCCTGCGGCCCGATGACGGCATCACCATGAACCGTGACCGGCTGCTGGCCGATGCCAAGGCGCGCGCGCTCGACCTGGCCGCCGGCTACCAGGCTCCCGAGGCGCAGAAAATCCGGCTTCCCGGTCCGACGGCGCGGGTCGCCATGGATCTGGCGGTCGCCGGATTCCGCAAGCAGGGCAAGGCGACGGCGCACGATGTCACGGTCGCCCATGCCTTGGCCGGCGTGCTGTCCGGCGGCGCCACCGACATGACGGAATCCATCGGGGAAGACGAAATCCTGACTCTGGAGGTCGCGGCGTTCATGGAGCTGATCCGCACGCCGCAGACCGCCGCCCGCGTGAAACACATGCTGAAGACCGGCAAACCCCTGCGAAATTGAGGAGACAGTCATGACCGCGGCCCTTGTCTTCGTCGCTCTCGTTTGGTTCGTGGCCGGCCTGTACCTGGGGCGCGGGTTTCTCGCCTGGACGGTCGCGCTGTTCCTTCTTATCGCCGCCGCGGCGCTGCGCCAGGGTGAAATCACCGCCGGATTACAGGTCGCGCTGGGCGTGGCCGTGGTCCTGGCCGCGCTTTCCGGGATTCCCGCGATCCGCCGGCTCGTGGTCTCGACGCCCGCCCTGTCGCGCGTTCGGCGCATTCTTCCGGCCATGGGCGAAACCGAGCGGATCGCGCTCGAGGCCGGCACGGTCGGCTGGGACGGCGAGTTGTTTTCCGGCGATCCGGACTGGCGCAAGCTGCTGGATTTCCAGCCCCGCGCCCTGAGCGACAAGGAACAGGCGTTCCTGAACGGCCCGGTCGAGGAATTCTGCCGGATGATCGACGACTGGGAGATTACCCAGAACCGCGATCTGCCCGAAGCCGCGTGGGCGTTCCTCAAGAAGAACGGCTTCTTCGGCATGATTATTCCGGAACAGTACGGCGGCCTCGGGTTCTCGGGCCTGGCGCATTCCTCGGTGGTGGTCAAGCTGACCAGCCGCAGCGTTACCGCCGCCGTCGTGGTCATGGTGCCCAACTCGCTGGGGCCGGGGGAACTGCTGCTCCACTACGGCACCGAGGAACAGAAAAGACACTATCTGCCCCGACTCGCGCGGGGAGAGGAGATTCCCTGCTTCGCGCTGACCGAACCCACCGCCGGCAGCGACGCCGCCAACGGGCAGAGTTCGGGCGTGGTCTGCACCGGAACCCACGATGGCCGGGAGGTCCTGGGGCTGCGCCTGAATTTCACCAAGCGCTACATCACCCTGGCACCGGTCGCGACGGTGATCGGGCTGGCGTTCAGGGCGTTTGATCCTGATGGCCTGCTCGGCGGCGCGGAAGACCTCGGCATTACCTGTGCCTTGTTGCCCCGCGGCCTTGAGGGCATGGACATCGGCAATCGGCACGATCCCATGGGCATCCCGTTCCCCAACGGCCCGATCTTCGGCGCCGACGTGTTCATTCCACTGGATTTCGTCATCGGCGGGCGTGACGGAATCGGCCAGGGCTGGCGCATGCTGATGGAGAGTCTGGCCGCGGGGCGGTCGATCTCGCTGCCCTCCCAGTCCGTCGGCGCGGTTCAATTGGCGGCGCGGGTGACCGGCGCCTACGGCACCGTGCGCGAGCAGTTCGGATTGCCGATCGGCCGGTTCGAGGGGATCGAGGAGCCGCTCGCCCGCATCGCCGGCCACGCCTACTTCATGGACGCGGCCCGGCGGCTGACCTGCGGCTACGTCGATGCCGGCGAAAAGCCGTCGGTGCTGTCGGCCATCGTCAAGGCCTACCTGACCGAGGGGATGCGGCAATGCCTCAACGACGCCCTCGACATCCGCGCCGGGGCGGCCATCTGCCGGGGGCCCAGGAACATCCTCGGCAAGGGCTACGCGGGCGTGCCGGTCGCCATCACCGTCGAGGGCGCCAACATCCTGACCCGTTCCATGATCGTATACGGCCAGGGGGCGGTGCGGTGTCATCCCTTCGTCCAGGACGAGATGGCCGCGGTCGCCGCGGGCGATGTGCGCCGCTTCGACAAGGCCCTGTTCGGTCATCTGAACTTCACCGCGACCAACGCGGTCAGGTCGCTGCTGCTGGCTGTGACCGGCGGTCGCCTGGCGAAAACGCCGGTGGCCGGGGTCGCGGCGCCTTACTACCGCAAGCTGACGGCGTACAGCGCCGCCTTCGCCCTGTTGTCGGACGTGGCGATGGCGACGCTCGGCGGTTCGCTGAAGCGGCGCGAGAAGTTGAGCGGCCGGTTCGCCGACGCGCTGGCGTGGATGTATCTGGGCTCGGCCGCGCTCAAGCGCTTCCATGACGACGGCGGTCCGGAGGAGGACAGGGTTCTGCTGCGCTGGTCGCTGGACCTGGCGCTGTTCCGGATCGAGACCGCCCTGGCCGGATTGCGCGACAACTTCCCGATCCGGCCCGTGGCCTGGGTTCTGCGGCCGTTCGTGCTGCCCTGGGGCATGACCCGGAAACCGCCCTCCGATGCGCTGGGGGCCCGGGTCGCGAATGCGCTGCTGGAAGGAGACGCCCGGCGCGAGCGGCTGACTGCCGGCATCTTCGTGCCCAAGGACGACGCGCCGGGGCTCGGCCTGCTCGAGCGGGCGCTGGAGGCGGCCGTGGCCGCCCGCCCCGCCGTCGCCAAGGTCCGCGCCGCGGTTTCGTCCGGGGTGCTGGCGAAAGCGCCGACGGAAACCCTGGCCGGCCGGGCGCTCGAGGGCAACGTCATTACCCCCGGGGAAATGGACCTTCTGGCTGCCGCGGACGCGGCGCGGCTGCGGGCGATCCAAGTCGACTGGTTCGACGCCGAAAGCTACAAAACGCTCCGCTGAGCCTCTCCCGCCTGAATACCCGGTGGGACGGTATTGGGTGGCGGCAAGCGACGATATTGGTCGGCCGAGGAGAAGATGCGGGTTGTCGCGGAAACCCGCGAGGCGGGGGAGGTCGATGGCGGGTGCCACTTGATCGAGATCAAGGAGCCTCGAGCCCTCCGGTGATCTGATGGCCGCATCCGGTGACTCCGCACCAGGATGAGGGCTTGAGGAGGCAGAACGATGGCGGATACCGCGGGCGGGGGGCCGAACACCGGTCGTCACGACGATAGCCGCGCGCCGATGCCGATGATACGGGGCGTAGCGGGCCGACCGTCTCGGACCCGGGTGACGGTGGTTTCCCCACGGTGGGCCGCGACGTAGCATGCCGTTCCCGACTTCCATTCCATGCGTTCCGAAATTCTTGGCCGGGCCGATGGCGCTGCTGCCGAAGGCGCCGCTGCAATTGGTTCTTCGTCATCTCGGCAAGCAGGTCGCGAGCCGGCACCCGGAGATATTCACCCGGCTGGGTCCTCATGCGGAGAAGCGGTTTCTTGTCGTGCCGACGGATCTTCCATTCGCCTTCATGCTTCATCCCGCCAGGCCCGGGCGAATGATCGACGTCGTCGACCCCCTGGCGGCCGTCGCCTGGGACTGTCGCATCGCGGGGTCCTTTGCCGCCCTTCTGGGTCTTATGCACGGCCTGTATGACGGTGACGGCCTGTTCTTCTCGCGCGACCTGGCTGTCGAAGGCGATGTCGAAAGCGTCCTTGCGCTGCGAAACGCACTCGACGACGCGGACCTCGATCTTTTCGCCGAACTGATGGGGGCCCTGGGTTCGCCGGGCCGGATCGCGGCGCCGGCGCTCCGCGTTCCGGTGAAGGCACTCGCGCGGGCGACCGGGGTCGCCCTGTTGCGTGGAGAGGAATTCCAATGACCCTCGATACACTCGAACTCGTTTGTCCCGCGGGCACGCCCGCCTCGCTCAGAACCGCCGTCGATGCCGGGGCGCATACGGTCTATTGCGGCTTTTCCGACGAGACGAACGCGCGCAACTTCCCGGGATTGAACTTCTCGCGCGACGAGCTTGCCGCGGGCATCGCCTATGCCCACGACGCGGGTGCCCGGGTGTTCGTCGCAGTCAATACGTTCCCCAAAGCGGGCGGCGAGGCGGCGTGGCACCGCGCCTTGGCAGACGCCGAAGGCATGGGGGCGGACGCGGTGATCCTTGCCGACCTCGGCCTGCTGGCACACGCCGCCGACCGCCACCCCGGGCTGCGCCTTCACCTGTCGGTGCAGGCCGCCGCCGCCAATGCCGACACCATCAATTTTTACGCCGACAGGTTCGGCGTGAAACGCGTCGTCCTGCCCCGCGTGTTCAGCGTCGAGGAAATCGCCGCGATCAACCGGGAAATCAGCGTCGAGACGGAAGCATTCGTGTTCGGCGGCCTCTGCGTCATGGCCGAAGGGCGGTGCTTGCTTTCGTCCTACGCGACCGGCCGGTCGCCCAATATGAACGGAGTCTGCTCGCCGGCAAGCCATGTCGTGTACCAGGATACCGGCGAGGTGCTCCGGTCTCGCCTTGGCCCCTACACCATCCATGTCTCCCGCAAGGGCCAGGCGGCGCCGTATCCGACGTTGTGCAAGGGCTGTTTCGCGGCGGGCGGCGCGACCATGCACGTGTTCGAGGACCCGGCGAGCCTTGATGCCGCGCGGCTTATCCCGCGGTTTGCCGAGGCCGGCGTGAAGGCTCTGAAGATCGAAGGTCGTCAGCGCAGCAAGGCCTATGTCTCGGCGGTGGTCCGCTGCTTCCGCGACGCCGTCGACGCCCTGGCCGAAGGGCGGCCGATCCCGGTTGCCGGGCTCTCGCGCCTTACGGAAGGGCAGACCAGCACGCAAGGCGCCTATGTGAAGACGTGGCGATAGGAGGCCCCTGCATGCAGCTCACTCTCGGCCCCGTTCTCTATCACTGGCCCGCCGAACAACTGATCGATTTCTACGCCCGCATCGCCGACGAGGCGCCGGTGGACCGCGTCGTGATCGGCGAAGCCGTCTGTTCCAAGCGGCGCCCGTTCTATGAGGTTCACCTCCCGAGCATCGCCGAACGGCTGGCCCGCGGCGGCAAGGAGGTCGTATACGCCTCGCTTGCGCTCATCACGCTTCGGCACGAACGCCGGGCCGAAAGGGAACTGGCGCGGTCCGGACTGTCCCTGGAGATCAACGACCTGACCCTGCTGGGCCTGATCGGCCCGCAGGCGTCGTTTTCCGTCGGACCGCTGGTCAATACCTACAACGAGGGCACGCTCGCCTTCCTTGCCGGCCAAGGGGCCGCACATGTCTGTCTGCCCCCGGAATTGCCGCTGTCCTCGGTTGAGGTGCTGGCCCGCGCGGGGGAACAGCATGGCGTCCCGATCGAGGTCTGGGCGTTCGGGCGCGTCCCGCTCGCAATCTCGGCGCGCTGCTATCACGCGCGTCTTGCGGGCCGGACAAAGGACTCCTGCCAATTTGCGTGCGCCGACGATCCCGACGGACTTTCCGTGGACACGCTTGAGGGAGAGCCGTTCCTGACGGTCAACGGCGTGCAGACGCTGTCGGAACGCTACACGAACCTCGTCTGCGATCTGCCGATGTTAAGGCAGGCCGGGGTGACATCCCTGCGCCTTTCGCCCCACAGCGGCGACATGGTCGCCGTGGCCCGCCTGTTCCGCGATGTCGCCGACGAGGCCATCGATCCTGACGATGGTCTCGCGCAGCTTTGGGCCCAGGCGCCGGAGCGTCGCTTCTGCAACGGCTTCCTGTTCGGCGACGCCGGCGCCGACTGGACGCACTGACTGCCCAAGACACGGCGTTCTCGGGTAACCGGACGCCTTTATAAGGGGATAATTCCTTTAGCCGATTGCGGCCGCGCGGCGCGGGTCTTCACGTCACGGGCCTGTTTCTCGGTGAAGGTCTTCAGGCTGCGCTCAAGCGCGTTGAACGAATCCCGCATGGCGACGAAGAAGTCTTCATGCGCGTGCTTGTCGGCATGCCCGCGGTTTACCGCGATCTCCTTGCCCGGCATGCTGGCGTCAAGCCGAAACACGTAGAGCGTTCCCTTGTGGTGCCTGCGCTGGACCTGTTCGGCGACGACGTAAAGCGAGATCATGCGGGGATACAACCGCTCCAGTCTCTCGACGCGCTCGCGAATCCGGTCTTCGGCCAAAATCGGCGGCGGGAAGTCCCGGCAGGTGAACTGCAGATTGATCGTCATATTATTTTTTTCCTGTTTTGGACAAGGATGATCACGCCCGGCCGACGCAGGGCCGCCCCAGATCTTGCGGCGGCGCGGCGCGAAGCAAGAGACAAGCCGGGCGCCTGTTCTCGATCTTCAACCACGGCATTGGACATTCGAGCCAAAGACCGGGTTTCGGGATGGTGGTGTCGAAGACGTCCAATCCTGCCGTCATGGTTGCCTCCTGCGGAGCGGTGCATAGGCACTATCGCACGCGGCGGGAAGGACGGCGTTGATCAGGCTCAACTCGATGCGGACATTTCGGCCCTTGCGCTGACCGGTTGAACTGGCCCGAAGCCTCACCACGTAATTCATGAGACGGATCATTAGCCGTCAATGCTGAAGTACATCGCAGGCTCGTCATGGTAATATCACCGAGCGCTGGTTAAGACTCATTTAAGGGATTCCCGAAGGCGCGGAACTCCGAATCAATGGTGCGGGTTGATTCGGAGGATATCGATGGGCAGAGCGATCCCGTTACGGGAGGATTTCGAAGGGCCGGGCTTGCGGCGTCTGGCGAGAGATTCGAAGGACGGGGCTCAGAGTCGCAGGCTTCTTGCCCTTGCGGAGATTTACGATGGCGGCCGGCGCACGGGCCCGGCGCGGCACCCGGCCCACGGCACCCAAGGACCAGGGCATCAGGTCGGCTCACATCTCCGGTGCCGCGTTCCGCCTTCGCGCCCGTGCCCGGGTTACTGCAGGATTCGCCAGGTGCCGTCCGGTTCGCGGCATGCGATGCCGATGCCCTGTTCGGTCTTGCCGCCGATGGTGATCGTCTGCTGGAACTCGCGGCAGTAACGGCCCTGCGACGACGTGCCGTCCCGCAGGGGCGTGTAGGTGCCGCGGTTGCCAGAGTCCGGGTTGTTCCAGGTCACCGTTTCGCCCAGTGGCGCCGTACGGGCCCTGCGCGCCGCCTCGTCGGCCTTCATGCGGTCCACCGTGTCCATCGTGCGGCCGACCTCGCTGCCCGCCAGCCCGCCCAGCAGGACCCCAACGGCCGTCGTCGCCAGCTTGCCCGTGCCGCTGCCGAACTGGGCGCCCAACAGGCCGCCCAGGGCCGCGCCGGTCAGCCCGCCGACGGTCTGTTTCTGGCCGTATTGCGATCCTTCGCAGCCGCCGAGGCCGACGGCCACCGAAAGGGCCAGGCCGCCGATGACGAATTTCGTAATTCGGTTCATTTCGTCGTCTCCATCAGAAGATTGCGGTTACGCCCCGCCTTCCGACAGGACGCATGAACCCCCCGCTTCTCGAAGGTACAGGCTAACCGCCGTCCGCGCCCGCCGCAATGACCCCGGTAAACTTCGGACGGCGGATCGTGCGCTCCGATCGACATCGCCGCGTCCCCATTTGAGACGGCAAAAATGATGTTTTATATATCAATTATTGACAAAAATACGTGCTAATGTATGGATTCGATATGGAACATCGCGATGTGCATTTGCCGTATCCCAGAGGAAGTGGAGCGACGTGATCACAGCCGCCCAACTGCGCGCCGCCAGGGCCATTCTCGGCCTTGATCAGCGCACCCTTGCGGAACTTTCGGGGCTCTCCGTGCCAACCATCCAGCGCATGGAGGCGAGCGAGTCCGTGATCCGGGGCAACGTCGATTCCCTGATGAAGCTGATCAACGCTCTCGACTCCGCGGGCATCCAGCTGATCGGCGAGGACACGGTCAGCAGCGAAGGCGGTCGCGGCGTCCGCTTGAAGTCGAAGGGAGCCAGCCCGGAACCGGAATGATGGAGACGCCTGCAATCCTATTGTCCTGCGTTGCCGGGCTTCTCGCGACCGCGGCAGTCGCCGTGGCGGCCGGCCGGTCGGCGGCCGCCACGCGCGTTGTCTACTGCGCCACCCTGGCCATTTCGCTTCTCATCCTGGGCACGGTGGCCCGTCACCTGCTGGCCGACGCGTCGGCTATTTCCCGCCTTGTCCTGCCGGTCGGGCTGCCTTGGCTCGGCGCCCATTTCCGGCTCGACGCGCTGTCTGCCTTCTTTCTCGTCGTCGTCAACCTGGGCGCTGCCGGGGCGAGCCTCTACGGTCTCGGCTACGGCCGCCACGAGACGGCGCCGCACCGCATCCTGCCGTTCCTTCCCGCCTTTCTGGCCGGCATGAACCTGGTCGTGCTGGCGGACGACGCCTTCACGTTCCTGTTGTCCTGGGAGTTCATGTCGCTTGCGTCCTGGGCGCTGGTTCTGGCCCACCACCGCGCCGAGGACAATCAGCGGGCGGGCTACGTCTACCTGGTGATGGCAAGCTTCGGCACCCTTACGCTTCTTCTTGCGTTCGGCCTGATGTCCGGTGCAGAGGGCGGCTACGCGTTCGACGCCATCCGCGCCGCCGGGCACCCGCCGCTGCTCGCCGCCCTGGTGCTGGGGCTGATGCTGGCCGGTGCCGGGTCCAAGGCGGGCCTCGTGCCGCTGCACGTGTGGCTGCCGCTCGCCCATCCCGCGGCGCCCAGCCATGTCTCGGCGCTGATGAGCGGCGTCATGACCAAGGTTGCCGTCTATGCCTTCATCCGGGTTGCCTTCGACCTGTTGGGCGCGCCCGCCTGGTGGATGGGCATGGTCGTCCTGGTGCTGGGCGGTCTCACGGCGACCGTCGGCATCCTCCACGCGATGATGGAAAAGGATCTCAAGCGCCTGCTCGCCTACAGCAGCATCGAGAACATCGGCGTGATCTTTGTCGGCCTGGGCTTGGCGCTCGCATTCCATGCCAACGCCATGGAACAGCCGGCGGCGCTTGCCCTGACGGCGGCGCTGTTCCATGTCCTCAACCATTCCTTCTTCAAAAGCCTGCTGTTCTTCGGCGCCGGCGCCGTTCTGACGGCGACGGGCGAACGCGACATGGAAAAGCTCGGCGGGCTAATCCACCGCATGCCGTTCACCAGCGCCGTCTTTCTGGTCGGCTGCGTCGCAATTTCGGCGTTGCCGCCGTTCAACGGCTTCGTCTCGGAATGGCTGGCCTTCCAGGCCATCCTGCAAAGCCCGCAGTTGCCGCAATGGGGATTGAAGATCATCGTGCCCGCCGTCGGCGGGCTGCTCGCCCTGTCGGCGGCGCTTGCCGCCGCCTGCTTCGTCAAGGCCTACGGGGTCACCTTTCTCGGCCGACCGCGCGGCGACGCGGCCGCCGACGCCACCGAGGTCGACCGCTATTCCCGCGCGGCCATGGCGATCCTTGCCCTGTTCTGCCTGCTGGCCGGCGTCCTGCCGGGGCGGGTCATCGATGGCCTTGCGCCGGTGACGCAGACGTTGCTGTCCGCCCGCATGCCCGCGCAGGCCGAAGTCGGCTGGCAGTCCATCGTGCCCATCGCCGCCGCGCATAGCTCCTACAATGGCCTTCTGGTATTCACGTTCATCGCCGTTTCCGCGGCGCTGGCGGCCTTCGCCGTGCATCACCTCGCGTCGCGCCGTGTCCGCCGGGCCCCGGCCTGGGGCTGCGGATTCCCCGCGACGCCGGCCGTCACGCAATACACGGCCAGCAGCTTCGCACAGCCCATCCGCCGCGTGTTCGGGGCGATGGTGTTCCGCGCCCGCGAGACGGTGGACATGCCCGAGCCAGGCAGCATGCGCCCGGCGCGTTTCACGCTGCGCCTGCGCGACCTGGCGTGGGACGGCATCTATGCGCCCATCGCGGCCGGTGTCGGCCTTGCCGCGACGCGGCTCAACGTCCTGCAGTTCCTTACCATCCGTCGATACCTGACGCTGGTCTTCCTGGCGCTGGTGTCCCTGCTTCTGGTGCTCGCGATATGGTCATGACGACGGACATCCTGGTCCAGGGGTCGCAGATGACGCTGGTGCTGCTGCTGTCGCCGCTGCTGACCGGTTTCGTCAGAAAGGTCAAGGCGCGCCTGCTGCGTCGACAGGGACCACCGGTCCTGCAGCCTTATCGCGACCTTATCCGCCTGGTCCGCAAGGACGTCGTGCTGGCCGAGAACGCATCCTGGCTGTTCCGCGCGGCGCCCTACCTGATCTTCGCCGCCACCTGGGTCGCCGCCGCCCTTGTGCCGACCTTCGCCACCGGCCTGCTGTTCAGCTGGACCGCGGACCTGATCGCCATCGCCGCACTGCTGGGCAGCGCGCGGTTCTTCCTTGCCCTCGCCGGCATGGACGTGGGCACCAGCTTCGGCGGTATCGGCTCCAGCCGCGAGATGATGATCTCCTCCCTGGCTGAGCCGGCGATGCTGCTGATCGTCTTCACGCTTGCCCTGACGGCCGGCTCGACGCAGCTTTCGACAATCACGACCTTCGTGACGTCGCCGGCGGTCGGGCTCCGGGTCTCCCTGGGCTTGGCGCTGATCGCGCTGATCATCGTCGCCGTCGCCGAAAATGCCCGCGTGCCGGTCGACAACCCCGCGACCCACCTGGAACTGACCATGGTCCACGAGGCCATGGTGCTGGAGTATTCCGGCCGTCACCTGGCCATGATCGAGATCGCGGCGTCGCTCAAGCTGCTGCTCTACGTTTCCCTGATCTCCTGCATCTTCATCCCCTGGGGGGTCGCCGCCGCCGGCGCCGGGCCGGCTGCATATGCGATGGGCGCGTTGACCTATGTGGCGAAGCTGGCGGTGTGCGGTGCGCTGCTTGCCCTGTTCGAGACCTCGATCGCCAAGATGCGGGTGTTCCGGGTCCCCGATTTCCTGGGCGCCGCCCTCATGCTCGGCTTGCTCGCCACCCTGCTTCTCTTCGTCTCGCGGAGTCTCTAGATGCCGAATTTCGTCATCGACATCGCGCATATGCTGGCCGGCGGCTTGGTCCTGCTGAGCTTCATGATGCTGTACCAGGATCGGCTCTACGCCCTGATCAACGTGTTCGCCCTGCATGCCCTGGTCCTGACGCTGTCGGTCGCCTGGCAGGCCTATATCCAGAACGCGCCGCACCTGTACGTCACGGCGGCGATCGCCCTGGTCTTCAAGACGATCGTCATTCCCGTGGCATTGCACAAGATCATCCGCCGTCTCGGCATCCACCGCGACCTGGAAACCGCCCTGGGCATCGGCCCGACCATGCTCGCCGGCATGGCGCTGGTGGCGCTGTCCATGGTCCTGATGCTTCGCGTCACACCCGAGGCCGACCCCCTGGCCCGCGAGGACCTGGCGTTCTCGCTTTCCGTGGTGCTGCTGGGCCTGTTGACGATGGTGACGCGGCGCAACGCGGTCAGTCAGGTCATCGGCTTCATGTCGCTGGAAAACGGCCTGGTCCTGGCCGCCGCGGGCGCCAAGGGCATGCCGCTGGTGGTGGAGATCAGCGTCGCCTTCTCCATCCTCATCGCCTTCATCGTCATCGGCGTGTTCCTATTCCGCATCCGCGAACGCTTCGACACGGTGGACGTGTCGGCGCTCGACCAGTTCCGCGGAGAACGGCGATGAGCGGCTTGTCCTTCCTGAGCGCCGTCAGCCCCGTGGTCGCCGTGCTCGTCGTTCCGATCGTCGGCGCGGCGGTTCTGGCCCTGGTGCCCGACTATCGTATCAGCGCGCGCCTGAACGTCGTCGTCAGCCTTCTGTGCTTCGCGAACGCCGTGGCATTGTTCGTCGTCGAGCGGCCGGCGACGGGCCATCTCCTGCTGGTCGACGACCTCAACATCGTGTTCATCGTGCTGAACACCTTCGTCGGCCTGACGACCAGTCTGTTCAGCGCCGGCTACATCGCCCACGAACTGGAAGTCGGCCGCCTGACGCCGACGAACCTGCGATTCTACCACGCCATGTACCAGGTCATGATGTTCGGCATGAATCTGGCGTTCGTGTCCGGCAACATCGGCCTGATGTGGGTCGCCATCGAAATCGCCACCCTGACGACCGTGGTCATGGTCGGCATCTACCGTACGCACGAGGCCCTGGAAGCGGCGTGGAAATATTTCCTGCTCGGCAGCGTCGGCATCGCTTTCGCCCTGTTCGGCACCATTCTCGTCTACATGGCGGCGCGGCCCGTGGTCGGCGAGGGCGGGGACGCCATGGTGTGGGTGACGCTCGTCGCGCATGCCGGCGCCTTCGATCCCGCGCTCATCAACGTCGCCTTCGTGTTCCTTCTGCTCGGCTACGGCACCAAGGTCGGCCTGGCGCCGCTCCACGCCTGGCTGCCGGACGCCCATGCCGAGGGGCCGACGCCGATCTCCGCCGTCCTGTCGGGTCTGCTTCTCAACGTGGCGCTGTACGCGGTCCTGAGATTCAAGATACTGCTCGCCGCCAACCCGGACGCCATTGCCCCGGGGCCCTTGATGGCGACCATGGGGCTGGTGTCCCTCATCTTCGCCGCCTTCATGCTGTACCGACGGCGCGACATCAAACGCATGTTCGCTTATTCCTCGATCGAGCATATGGGCATCATCGTGTTCGCCTTCGGCATGGGCGGGCCGCTCGCCAATTTCGCGGGCCTGCTGCACATGGTGATGCACAGCCTGACCAAGTCGGGGATATTCTATGCCGTCGGCCATATCGCCCAGGTCAAGGGCACGCAGAAGATCGCCGACATCCGCGGCCTGACGGAAACCCATCCGGCTCTCGGATGGGGTTTGGTCGCCGGCGTCGTCGCAATCGCCGGCCTGCCGCCCATGGGCGTCTTCATGAGCGAATTCCTGGTCGTCACCTCGACCTTCGCGCGGCAGCCCCTGCTGGCCTTGCTGCTGGTGTTCGGACTGCTCGTCGCATTCGGCGCGTTGCTGCTGCGGACCACCCATCTGGCCTTCGGCGAGCCGCAGGGCAGCCGCGCCCCGGTGCAGGCCTCCTACCTGCCCATGTACCTGCACTTCGCCCTGGTGTTCGGCGCCGGCGTCTACCTGCCGGCCCCGCTGGTGGCTTGGTTCCAGAACGTCGCCGGCCAGCTGGGATAGGGGGGGGAAGGAGCGAACGCCATGTCACAGCTTGAAGCGTTTCTCGCCGCCGGCCGTCGTGTCCAGCACCACCGTCCCTGGCCGCGCGCCGTCGTTGACCCCGCGGCCTGGGTCAAAGGCGTGGAGGGTCTCGCCGATGGCCGCTGGACCCTGGTCAATTTGTGGGCCCAGGCGGACCGCGTCCACATGGCGCTTTACGAAGCGGCCGCCGCGAAGGCGGGCGTCGTCTCCCTCGATTGCATTGACGGCGGCTTCCCTTCTGTCGGCCGCGGCCATCCGCCGGCGATCCGCCTGGAACGGGCGATCCAGGACCTGTTCGGCCTGTGTGCCGACGGCCTGCACGACACCCGCCCCTGGCTCGACCACGGGCTTTGGGGACAGCGCCGTCCCCTGGCCGGCGGCGGCGATCCGGCGCCTGCCCAGGACTATGGCTTCCTGCCCTGCGAGGGCGAGGGCCTGCACCAGGTGGCGGTCGGCCCCGTGCACGCCGGGATCATTGAACCGGGACACTTCCGCTTCACCGCCAACGGCGAGACGGTTGTGCGCCTGGAGGAACGTCTGGGCTACCTGCACAAGGGCATCGACCGGCTGATGGCCGGCGCCGGACTGGAGCGCGGCGCACAACTGGCCGGACGCACCTCCGGCGACAGCACGGTCGCCTATGCCTGGGCCTTCGCCCAGGCGGCGGAGGCGGCGCTGGGCGTCCAGGTTCCCGAGCGCGCGCTTTGGCTGCGGGCCGTGATGGCCGAACTGGAACGCCTCGCCAACCACCTGGGCGACATCGGCGCGGTTTGCAACGACGCGGCTTTCGCCATCATCCATGCCCACACGGCCGTGCTGCGCGAACGGGTGCTGCGCGCGGCGGATGCCTGCTTCGGCCACCGCCTGATGCGCGACCGCATCGTACCGGGCGGAGTATCCTGCGACCTGGATGCGGCGGGCGAGACTAGGCTGCGCAACCTTATCGGCGGCCTGCGGGTCGCGATGCCGGGCATCATCCACCTGTTCGACGACACGCCATCGCTCAAGGACCGAACCGTGTCCACCGGCCGCCTGACGCCTAAACTGGCGGCCCGGTTTGGCGCCGGCGGGTTCGTCGGACGGGCGTCGGGGCGCGACTTCGACACGCGGCGCGATATCGCCTACGCTCCCTATGACGGCTTGGCGTTCGAGGTGCCGGTGGTGCGCTCGGGCGACGTCAATGCGCGGGTCTGGATCCGCATCCAGGAGGTCGAGCAAGGCCTTTCCCTCCTCGAGCAATGCCTCGCCCACCTGCGGCCGGGGCCGCTGCGGGCCGAGGTCACCCCGGTTGGCGCGCCCACCGAAGGCCTGGGCATGGTCGAAGGCTTCCGCGGCGACGTGTTCGCCTGGCTCGCCCTCGACGCCGAGGGACGTGTCGACCGCTGCCACCTGCGCGACCCCTCGTGGTTCCAGTGGCCCCTTTTGGAAGCGGTGATCGAGGACAACATCATCGCCGACTTTCCGCTCTGCAATAAGTCCTTCAACTGCTCCTATTCGGGCCATGATCTGTAGGAGGCGCGGATGAACAAGTTCCTTCTGGAAGGCATCTTCCGCCGGCCGCTGACCGAGGCGGCGCCGACGCCCGAGGACAGCGCGTTGGAGGAACTCGCCCGTGCCGTGGCGGGCGCCGGCCGACGGCGCCTGGGCCGCAGCCTGTCGATCCGAGAGGTCGACGCCGGGTCGTGCAACGGCTGCGAGCTGGAGATAAATGCCTTGAGCAACGCCTACTACGACCTGGAACGGTTCGGCCTGCGGTTCGTCGCCTCGCCGCGCCATGCCGACGTGCTGCTGGTGACGGGACCCGTCACCACGAACATGGCGGAGGCCCTGAAGCGGGTTTATGACGCCACGCCCGATCCCAAATGGGTCGTTGCCGCGGGGGACTGCGCGCTCGACGGCGGCTGCTTCGCCGGCAGCTACGCCGTGGTCGGCGGTGTGTCCCAAGTAGTGCCCGTGGACCTGCACATCCCAGGCTGCCCGCCGACGCCGACGGACCTGTTGAAGGGACTGCTCGCCCTCCTCGATCAGCCGGCGGGAAGGCCTGCCGCATAGTCAGTCGGCTACCCGCGGCCGCTTTCCGACGGCGGGAAGTACTGATAGAGCCACGTTTCGGTCAAGGTGCGGTCGCCCAACCGCACGAAGCACCGGAGGTCCAGCGGCCCGCCGCCGCCGAATTCGACGTCGAACACCGCGCGCCATCTTTCCGTGCCGACGATCTTGACGACGTAGCCGTTCAGGACCTTCCCCCGGGAGGTCGTGACCACGGGAGTCAGGTCGTAGCGCGGCTCGAGGTCGGCAAGCGGGCCACCTTCGAAATCGATCACGAACTTGCGCGCTTTGTTGTCCGTGGGGCGCGGCTGTCCCGGGATGCCACCGCGGCCGGTGCGCGTCGCGACTACCTGGGCCACATTGTCCGGGGGATAGGGCTGCCGATTACGCCAGTGGAGCCGATAATCGACCGCGAAGGTGTCCCCCTTGGCGAGGGGGGCGCGGGGCTGCCAGAAGGCGACGATGTTGTCGTGGATTTCGTCGTCGGTGGGAATCTCGACCAGTTGCACGGTGCCGGGGCCCCAACCTCCCTTGGGCTCGACCCAGACGCTCGGCCGCCGTTCATAGAACGCGCTGTCGTCCTGATAGTTGGCGAACGTGCGATCGCGCTGCACCAGGCCGAACCCCTTCGGGTTGTCGTCCACGAACGAATTGATCTGAAGGCTCGGCGGGTTGACCAGGGGGCGGAAGATGCGTTCGCCCTTGCCAGTCCACATCGCCAGCCCGTCGCTGTCGTGGATTTCCGGGCGCCAATCGGCGGCCAGCCGCCGCTGGTTCTCGCCGAACCAGTACATGCTGGTAAGCGGTGCGACGCCGAGCCTGGGCACGTCGTTGCGCACGAACAGTTCCGCATGCACGTCGATCGTGGCGCCATGTTCGCGCGACGCGACGAACTTGTAGGCGCCGGTCACGCTCGGCCCTTCAAGCAGCGCGAAGATGTTGATGAGGGGACCGTTGGCCGTTCCGTCCTCGAGCCAGAACTCCGTGAACGAAGGAAACTCCTCTTTCGTTTCCGTCGCCGTGTTCAGCGCGATCCCGCGTGCGGAGATGCCGTATTGGTCCTGTTCTCCCGACGCCCGGAAGTAGCTCGCTCCTTGAAAGGAGAGCCAGTCGGAATTGGCCTTGCCGTCGTTCATGACCCGGAAACCCGCGAAACCCAGGTCAGCCGGCAGCTTCGTCGCCAACTCCGGATCCTCGTAGTTGAACGTCGCCTTGTCGTAGGCGATCGGATAGGCAACCCCGTTCCGCACCACGTTCATCCGGACCGGCGTCGGCGCGTATTTGTGCAGGTGGAAGAAGCGGACGGGAAACGCCTTGGGCGTGTTCTTCCACAAGGCGTGCTCGGCACGGAAATTGATTTTCTGCAGATCGTCGAACCTGATCCCGGTGACGGCGGGTATCGGCGGGCGAGGAGGTGAATAGGGATGCTTGGCAAGCGTCATCGCCTTCTCGCGAAGTGCGGGAAAACCGAACGCCACTCCGCCGCCCGCCGCAAGGACGGCCGTTGACCGTCCGAGCACCGCGACGGTCACCGCCGTTAAGACGCTTGATCGCAAGAACTGACGCCGATCCAGGGGGAGGCGGGCCGGGGTGGCCTTGCCGGTCCCCGATGCGATCAGTTCCCATATTTCTGAATTCACCCCACGACCCTTTCGCTGTCGACCCGTCACCACCATTAAGTCACTGGCAAGCCTCACCGATCCCCCCCGTCCGCGTCGTGTGACCTTTGTGGGGCAGCTATGGATTCGAATCCGCGATCGCCATAGATGTGTCGCCTCAGACCGCCCCGTGCCGCGCGCGGATCGCAACTCATGGAACCCGGCCCGATGGACTGGACGACCGATCAAATAAACGGTGAATTCTCTCGGTCCGATCGGCCGCCGGCCGGCCCGCCGACCGAGCCAAGCGGCTGGGAAGGGGCACGGGACGACCCCGGTGTCCGTGCACCCGCTAGCGTTGAATACGGACAGGAGACAGGTGCCACGCCGCCTCGCCGGCCCGCGAAAATGCCCCGGCAGCCCTTTCAAACCGTCGGCATTGTGGACGGCCTTTTCACCCTCGCGGGCTGGATTCTGCCGTGGCGTCGGCGTACGCCGGGGCATGAACGCGCGGGGCTCGATGCGGGATTGGAGTCCGACCCAGTGCGGCGGCGGTTCGCACGCACCCTGTTTGCGCGCCGCTGCGCCTATTTCGGCTTTGTCGCCCTGACGACGGCTGGCGCCCTATTCGGTTACTGGACCGTCCTGCGCGTGGATGGGCTCAATGTCTTGGAAGTCTCCCTGCTGGGTCTGTTCGCGATCCTGTTCGGATGGATCGCCGTGTCGTTCTGGCTGGTCTGCGCCGGCGCCTACGCGAGGTGGCGAAAGGCGCCGCTCGACACGCTAAGGCGACCGACGACCGAAAGCCGCCCCGTGGGAACGCCGCCCCGAGGTCGGCGGACCGCGCTTGTGGTTCCCGTGTACAACGAAGAAGCCGACCGCCTGTTCGCGGGCCTGGAAACCATGTGCCGTTCCCTGGAGCAGGCCGGCGGGGACGGCCTTTTCGACGTATACGTGCTCAGCGACAGCACCGATCCCCGGCGCATCCGGCAAGAGGAAGTCCGCTGGCGCGCCCTTCGGGCGGCGACGGCGGGAACGCCCAGGCTGTTCTATCGCCGCCGCTGCCGGAACAAGGGCCGGAAATGTGGAAACATCGCCGATTTCTGTAGGCGCTGGGGTGCGCTTTACGACTACATGATCGTGCTTGACGCCGACAGCCTGATGGCCGGCGACACCATGCTGGAAATGGTCGGCCTGATGGACGCCAATCCCAATGCGGGGTTGATCCAGGTGCCGCCCGCCGTGGTCGGCCGGTCATCGCTGTTCGCGCGGATTCAGCAGTTCGCCTCCGCCGTCTACGGCCCGCTTTACGCCACCGGCCTGGCGTTTCTTCAGGGGCCCGACGGAAACTATTGGGGGCACAACGCAATCATCCGCATGAAGCCGTTCATGAAGCATTGCGGGCTGCCCACGCTGCCGGGTAAGCCGCCGCTTGGCGGCGAGATCATGAGTCACGACTTCGTCGAGGCGGCGCTGTTGCGCCGCGCGGGATGGGATATCTGGCTGATGCCGGAACTGGGCGGAAGCTTCGAGGAACCGCCGCCGACAATCGCGGATCACCTGATCCGCGATCGGCGATGGTGCCAGGGCAACCTGCAGCATGCGCGGCTCATCCCCTTGCGCGGCCTGAGGGCGGCCTCGCGCGTGCACCTCGCCCTCGGGGTTATGAGTTACCTGTCCTCGCCGCTATGGCTGATCTTCCTGTGCCTTTCGCTGGTCGTGGCGCACCAGATGGCGCAGACGGTTCCCGTGTCCTTCGAAGGTACCTACCCCGTGCTGTCGTTGCCCATATCCCATCTTGAGCAATTCGTCCGCCTGATCCTGTGTGCAGCCGGATTGCTATATGGGCCGAAGATTCTCGCTTTCCTGGATCTGGTCAGGTCCAAGGAGCGCCGCCGGGCCCACGGCGGCGGTGCCGCCGTGGGCATGAGTGTGTTGCTGGAGAGCCTCTTTTCCACTGTCCTGGCGCCCGTCACCATGCTGTCGCACAGCTGGTTCGTGGTGAACAACCTTCTGGGGCGGAGCGTCGGATGGGGTGGTCAGCAACGGGAAGACCGATGCCTGCCGATCTCCGCCATCGTCCGCTCGTTCCTGCCGCATACGGCCGTCGGCATCGCCGCGGGTGCCCTGGTCATGTGGTTGACGCCCGAGAGCATGATCTGGCTGTCGCCCCTGCTGTTCGGCCTGGTCGTCGCGATCCCGCTGGTCTACGTCACCTGCGGCCGGGCCGCCGGCGAGGGGGCAAGGAACCTGGGATTGTTCCTGATCCCATGCGAGACGAACGGTCGTCATATCGTCGGCTGCGTTCACGACGTTATGATGCGTGGCGGTGCGGGGGACGCCTTGGCTGTCGCAAACAGGCGGGCGGACCGCAGCAATCAGGCGACAAACGACCGTTTTCCGTGGGTGTCGGCGACCCGCGAGGACTGCCGATAGGCGGCCTGCGCCCGGCGCGCCCGGCGGACCGCCATTGCCAGCGTCCGCTCCACGGAGAACCGCATTCCCATGACAGTTTCCAAGGATCGAACGACGTCCGGCGCGCCGATGCGGTAGGCTGCCCTGAGAAGCGCTTGATAGTGGGGCAGCAGGTGCTCGGGAACTTCAAGGCGCTGCAGCTTGCGGAACGGATCGTGGTTGCGGAATGCGGCCGCGCGGCCCAGGGCGCCGCAGACATAAAGCTCCAGCATCGTGCGCACGCATTTCTCGCACCTGCCGCAGTTGGCCTCGCCCGTATCGTTGTGACATACCCTGAGGGACCGGAGCGCCAGATCGTTGGCCGCGATCCTGCGGATTTTCTCCAGGCGGTCGGCCTCGCACCCGTCGTGGATCACGTCCAGCCCGTCGTTGGACCAGAATCCGTCCAGGCGCGGCGACGAGCCCCAGGGCTTGAGCTGGTGGAACGAATGGGTTGAGGGGACGATGATCCTGCCGATGGTGTTGCGCAGCGGCTGCGCACATGACGCCAGGGCAGCCCCGTGCAGGCACATCCCCCAGAAGTCCCCGTCGTAGGCGGGGCTCCAATGCGCTCGGCCACGGTCGGCGATATGCCGAAGGTTGGTTTCGCACGTAATCAGCCGCTTGCCCGTGGCCCGGGCGACCGCCCCGACGCTGGCCCGGGTCGACCGCCACAAGGTGTCATTGTCGAGCCCGATGTCGAACCCGCGCACCGTCAGCAGATGGGTTACCTGCGGTCGGTTTTCGAGGAACGAATACCAGGAGTCGACATCGCCGGAGAAACAGCAGCCGACGCCGGCCGCGTCCGCGTCGAAGCGGGGAATGTGATGGCGGCGCGCTTCCACGGTGACCGGCTTGAGAAAGGGATACCAATCGTCCAACACGTTCTGGGCCCACGGAAGGTTATCGAAGAACGTTTTGGAGACGTGGCCGTCGACGATGCAGGGCTCGTTGTCCAGCATGCATGACGGCAGCATCGCGGCGACGAAAGGATCGGCGTCGGTTTCCAGCGGACCGTCGAGACCTTCGAAATGGTACCAGAGTTCGAGGGGCTCGCGGCAGGAATCGGGAAGGACTTGCGCGCGAATCTGCGCGGTGCCGTTTACCCAGGCGCTTTTGATGTCGAATATCCGCATACCTGTCCTTTCCTCTGCTGGGCAATGGAAGGAGAGAGGCGATAGATCGAAGGCTAATTCCCTGTCCGCCACGCTAATTGAAACCCTGTGAGATCGGCGTGACCAAACGGTGACGGAATGTCACAGAAAGGCGGCACGGCCGACCGAATGCGGGCAGCGCGGTCACAGAATCCTCACATCTTCGGCTTGGCCTCTGCGGTTAGATTGATCGGATCGATGGTCGGCGCGCGGCATCGCTTGCCGCGGAAACCGCTGGGCGGAGCGAAGGCGATGCGGCAATTGAACGGCAGGTTGATGTTGCCCGGCGAAGATGTCCGGGTGCACCTTGTGAACGACGGCGCAGTTCTGTTCGAACGCGACCGGCAGGCTCTGTTCACGGCCAACGCGACGGCGGCGGCCGTGTGGTGCGGTCTCGAGCAGAAGTTCCCGCCGGCCAGCGTCGCCGACGGAATGACGGAGCGATTCGGGCTCGACCTGACGACGGCGCGCACCTACGTCGCGCAGACCCTGCGGCAATGGCGCCGTGAACGTCGATCAGACGTGAGAACGTTCGACTTGGGGCCGGCGCCTGATCCCGCCGATGTGCTGCCAGCCAACGACATCCACGACACGGCCATCCGTCGCGCGGTCCTGCAGCCCATGGCGACGGCCGAAACCCGTTCCTATCGCATGCTCGACACGGTGTTTTCCATCCGCTTCGAACGCGGCGGTCTGGCCCGCGACGTGGACGAAACGCTCGGCCACCTTCGCCACGACGGTCCGCCGGATGCGGTCGGCGCATCATTCGACGTCCGCCACGTCTGCGGTTCCGCCGTGCTGTCCGAATACGACGACATCATCGAATGCTGTACCGACGAGGCACACGCGGTAGCCATGGTGCGGGCCTGCGTCATTGACCGCGCCTTGGAGGATTGCCGGGATCTTGCGGCTCTGCACGCCGCCGCGGCCATCCGTGGGGACAAATGCATCCTGCTGCCGGGGCTGTCCGGCGTCGGAAAAAGCACGCTGGCGGCCGGGTTGGCGGCGGAAGGATTCATCCTTCTGGGAGACGACGTCGTGACGATCTGCCGCGAGTCCTTCGCCGTCCGGCCCGTGCCCTGCGGCATCTGCCTGAAGGAGAACAGCTGGGAACTTCTGGCAACCCGATTCCCCGAAGTTCGCCGGCTTGCCGTCCATGCCCGGCCAGATCATCACCGGGTGAAATATGTGACTCCGCCGACTGTCAATCTTGCGCATGGCGACGTCGGCGCCGACGTCGGATGGATCGTCTTTCCAACGTTCGACGCCGATGGGCCGACCGAGCTGCTGCCGATCTCCGGCATCGGCGTTTTCGACCGGCTTTTGACGTGTTTCGAACAATTGGGCGACGGCCTGAACGAGGCGGAAGTCGAGGGTTTGATCGGCTGGGTCATGTCCCGGCCGTGTTATTCGCTGCGCGTGTCGTCGTTGACGGAGGCAGTCAGATTACTGAGCTTTCTGGACGCATAAGGCGGGCGGCGGCCCTGGCGGAACTGTCCGGACTTCTGAAGAACGCGGGCTTGGCGGACAGGCAGGAACTTGCCGGCCTGGACTGGATGGGGGTCCTCGCGCTGGCCAACGAGCATCTGCTGGCCCCCACCCTGTTCGGGAAGTTCGCGGCCGTAGGGCGGGCGCACATCTTGCCCGGAGACGTTCGAACGTATCTTGAATCTCTCCATACGCTCAACGCGCGACGCAACGCGAGCCTTCGCGGCCAATGCCTGGAAATCGCCGACGCTTTCGGCAAGGCCGGGCTCGAAGTCGTGTTCCTGAAGGGCGCCTCCGCGTTGTTCGAGCGACGCACCCCGGCCGCCGACGCCCGCATGATGCGGGACATCGACGTCCTCGTGCCTTCCGGGGAACGCGCCCGGGCGGCGCGGGTCCTGTGCGCCCTCGGGTACGAGGTCCTGACCCGCTTTGCGCCAGGTCATCACGCGATCGCCGAATTCGCACGCGACGGCGCCGCTGGCGCCGTTGATCTGCATGCGGAACTCATCGACGCGCCCTATATCCTGCCTGCGGCCAGGGTGCGGGCGCGGGCGGTATCGCTCTCGGCCGGCAATGGCAATGGGGAGATCCGCGTCCCCCGGCCCACCGACAGGATCCTCCATCACCTGCTGCATGCCCAGATCCATCATCACGCCCAGTACTACCGGGGCCAGGTCCGGCTGAACCAGCTTCATGACTTCGGCGACCTCGGCGGGCGTTTCGCCCGCGCCATCGACTGGCAGGCGATCGCGGACGTGATGGCGGCCAACCGCCTTGACGACCCGCTGCATTCATATCTTCTGCTGGCCGGGGAACTGTTCGGAATGGCTTGGCCGCTGAACGTCATGCCGCGGCGCGGGGCCATGCAGCATTCCCGGCTGGTCCTGCTGCACCTCCAGGTTCCCAAGGTCGGCCGATTGATGGTTCCGCTGGGCAATCTCCGCCGCGGCTTCGCCTGGCACCGAATGTGCGCGCTCTACGGTCGGTCCGGACCGACGGTCGTCAAAAGGCTGCGTCACGCGGCACAGTTCCTGCACAAGAAATCCGCAAGCCAAGTGGTGGAGCAGATTTTCCGTTTCGAATAGTCCCGTCCGGTGGAGACCTTAACTTCACATCCCCATGCGAAAGCAAAAAGCCGGCCCGGGGTTTATCCCGGGCCGGATCGTTTGCGATGAGTGGGCTTTGAAGGGTGGGCGGTTGTAGGAGGGAAGGCAGTGGTGGTGGGCGCCCCGCCCGGTGACGCTTGTTGGGATCACCGGTTTAGGATTCTCGGTCAGACCCGTCGTGACGGAAATGGTGATGGCCAAATCCGTTACCGCGATGACTACTGTGCCCCCGTCCGCGCCGATGGCGATGCCGGAACCCCGAGGACGCCGCGACGACACCTCGTGAGGCTCCCGTCAGCATCAACGTGACGGCAGGTGGCGTGATGGCGACGAACTTGCCCCACTTGGTTAGGAATTCCCGACGGTCCGTAACACCGGTCGCCGGGTCCATGTCGCCATGTTCAGGCATATTTCCTCCTTTCTGCCAACCGATCGGCAAAGTGAAGTTCCAACGCCGCCCATTGAATGGAATTTCCGCGGGCAAGGACAGTAATCAAGCTGTGATGGCCTGTGTCAGACCTGTGGGTCGTGGCGTGAATCGGTGCATTTCCGGGCCCTCGCGATTGCCCGGACAACGGGAAGGCGGTCACAGGAAGGTCACTAGTGCGCGGCACGAGCGGCGTATTCAATCGGGCTGTCGGCGTAGATCGACGGCATGCGTCGGGTCCGCTTTTCCGGTCTGTCGGCCGTCACGAACGCACAAGCCACACTGGTCGGAGGCACGGGTCCATGACGGCAAAAAGAGCACTGATCACCGGCGTCACGGGGCAGGACGGCGCCTATCTGTCGGAGTTCCTTCTGCGCAAGGGCTACGAGGTGCACGGCGTGAAGCGCCGGTCATCTTCCTTCAACACGGCGCGGGTGGACCACCTGTACGAATCCCAGGATGCCTCCCCAAACGGATTCTTCATGCACTACGGCGACATGACGGACGCCACCAACCTGATCCGCCTGATTCAGCAAATCCAGCCGGACGAGATCTACAATCTCGCCGCGCAAAGCCACGTGCAGGTGAGCTTCGACGCGCCGGAATACACCGCCGACGTCGACGCCCTCGGCACGCTTCGGCTTCTCGAAGCCATCCGCATCCTCGACCTGGGCGGCCGCGTCCGCTTCTATCAGGCGTCGACGTCCGAACTGTTCGGCAACGCCGAGGAATGCCCGCAATCGGAACGGACGCCGCTCAGGCCGCGCAGCCCCTACGCCACGGCGAAGCTTTATGCGTACTGGGCCACGGTGAACTATCGCGAGGCCTATGGCATGCATGCCTGCAACGGCATCCTGTTCAATCACGAAAGCCCGATCCGGGGCGAAACCTTCGTGACCCGCAAGATCAGCCGCGCCGTGGCCGCGATCGAGGCGAACGAACAGAACCGTCTGCTGCTGGGAAACCTGGATTCCGAACGGGACTGGGGGCATGCCCGGGATTTCGTTTCCGGCATGTGGATGATCCTGCAGCAGCCGACGCCTGACGATTATGTCCTGGCCACGGGCGAATGCCATTCGGTCCGCGAATTCGTCGAGCAGGCATTCAAGTACATCGGCCGGCCGATCGGGTGGCGCGGCCAGGGGGTGGAGGAAGAAGGCTACTTCCTCGACACGGGCAAGACCGTCGTCGAGATCGATCCCCGCTACTTCCGCCCGACGGAAGTGAACCGGCTTCTCGGCGATCCGTCAAAGGCGCGCGAGCGGCTGAAGTGGCGGCACAAGACGACCTTCCCGGAGCTTGTCGCCGAGATGGTCGAAGCCGACCGGCATGCCCTGGAGATCACGCACGACATGAGGGTAGCGAATGACTGGAAGCAATTTCGATCTGCGCGGACGGCGAATCTGGGTCGCGGGCCATCGCGGGATGGTTGGCTCGGCGGTGGTGCGGCGGTTACGCAGCGAAGACTGTGACGTCGTCACCGCGCCGCGCAATACCGTCGACCTGCGCGACCAGCGGGCCGTCGGTGATTGGCTTGAGGCGACGCGTCCCGACGGCGTGGTCCTGGCCGCCGCCAAGGTCGGCGGGATCCTTGCGAACGACGCCTATCCCGCGGATTTCATCTACGATAATCTGGTGATCGAGGCGAACGTGATCCACGCGTCGTTCCGCGCAAGTGTCCGGAAACTGCTGTTCCTGGGATCGTCGTGCATCTACCCGCGGCTTGCCGCGCAGCCGATCATCGAAGACGCCCTGCTGTCCGGGGAGCTTGAGCCGACAAACCAGTGGTACGCGGTTGCCAAGATCGCCGGCATCAAGATGTGCCAGGCCTACCGGCGGCAGCACGGCTGCGACTTCGTCTCGGCGATGCCCACGAACCTGTACGGTCCGGGAGACAACTTCGACCTTCACACCAGCCACGTCCTTCCGGCCATGATCCGCAAGATGCATGACGCCAAGGTGCGGGGGACGGGCACCGTCGACCTGTGGGGAACCGGGCGCCCCAAAAGGGAGTTCCTGTACGTCGACGACTGTGCGGACGGCCTGGTGTTCCTGATGAAGCATTACTCCGCCGATCCGCATATCAACATCGGCACCGGCGTCGACATCGGCATCCGCGATCTTGCGCTGAAGATCGCCCAGATCGTCGGGTACAAGGGCGAAATCACCTTCGATGCGTCGAAACCGGACGGCACGCCGCGCAAGCTCCTCGACGTGTCCCGACTGCGCCGCCTTGGGTGGTCGCCCAAGACATCTCTGGACGATGGCATCCACCGGACGTACCGGTGGTTTGCCGAACATGCAGCCGAGCGGACGGATGCGGCGCGACCCTGAATACGGCGGCGGAGGAACGGCCGGCGACGACGGCTTCCTGGGAACGGATCATCTCAAACCCAACCTGACCGGACGGTCCGTGCGCGGTGGCACGGTTACCCTGATCGCGCAGGCCGTCAAGGTTGCGGCGCAATTTGCAGCCGTCGCCATTCTTGCGCGGCTGCTGTCGCCCGGAGATTTCGGGATATTCGCAATCGTCATGTCGCTGCTGGGGCTGCTCGAGATATTCAAGGATCTCGGGCTGTCCGGCGCCACCGTACAGCGGACCAAGTTGACCGAGGGGCAGGTCAGCTCCCTGTTCTGGCTCAATACAGCACTGGGGACCGGCGCCGCGGTCCTGTTAACGGCGTCGGCGCCGGTTCTCGGCTGGATGTACGACGAACCGGTACTCGTGCAATTGACGCCGGTCATCGCCCTGTCACTGGTGATGTCCGGCCTGACCGCCCAGCACCTGGCCTTGCTTCGACGCCAGATGCGCTTCACCGCCCTGGCTGCGATCCAGATGGGCGCGGAACTTGCGTCCATGGCGGCGGCCGTGGCGGCGGCGGCGATGGGTGCGGGGCTATGGGCGCTGGTGCTGCAGCGGCTTCTGTGGGCGGGGATCGTCATGACCGCGGCATGGAGCGTTTGCGGTTGGCAGCCGAAACGCCCCGCCGCATGGCGGGACGTGCGCGCCCTCGTCGCGTTCGGCGGCAACGCCACGGGCGCCATGGTCATCGGCAACGTCTCCACCAATCTTTACCTGATGGTCATCGGCTGGTTCTGGGGAGCAGCGCCCCTCGGACTTTACGGTCAGGCGCAGAAGCTCGTTCTGATGCCCGTCCAGAACATCAATATGCCGCTTACGACGGTCGCTTTGCCGATGCTCAGCCGCCTGGCCCACGAACCGGATCGCTACCGGCGCGCGTACATGATGTTGGTCGAACGCCTTGCCATGGCGATGGCGCCCCTGGCGGGCCTGATCATCGCCGGCGCCGAGCCCCTGGTCCTGTTCATCCTGGGCCCGCAATGGGGCGACGCCGTTCCCATCCTGGCGTGGATGGGGGTGTCCCTCGTGTTCATGCCGGTCACCTATACCCTGAGTTGGCTGTACATGAGTCAGGACCGCACCCGGGAAATGCTCCGGGCAAGCGTGGTCAATGCGGTCCTGTCGCTGTCCGCGTTCGCCGCGGCCCTGCCATTCGGTCCCGTCGCGGTTGCCGCCGCCTTCGCCCTCAGCGGCGGGTTATTGCGCGTGCCGATCCTGTTCTGGCTGGCCGGCCGGCGAGGGCCGGTCAGCGCGCGCGATTTCGGTCGCGTCATGGTGCTGCCGGCGGCCGCCGCCGGGGTATCCGCCGCCGCGATTTGGGCCATGGGCCGCCTGCCGGATATGGCGGCGGCTTCCCAGGGCACGACGCTCGTCATTTCCGCCGTCGCCGCCGCCACGGCGGCGCTGGCCCTTTACGGCATGCTGCCGCGCGGCCGACGGGCGCTTGTGGAATCGTTGCAGATTCCGCGCCTGTTCCGTTCCGGGAGGGCGGAGGCGTGAAGATCGTCGTGACCAACACCGCCCTCGCGAACACAGGTGACGCGGCGATCATGCTGGGCACGGCCATGATCCTGCGTCGCGCGTTCGGCAACGACGTGTCGTTTTCCTTGCGGGATCAGCAGCCGGACGAAGTGCGCGAGCGGTATCCGGAGTTCGACATCGGACCCGTTCTGTTCGACCGCCTGTTGGATTGGCTGGGGCCGCGGCTGACGAAAATTGGTGTCGGGCTGCTGTTCTCCGTCCTGGCGTTCTGGCACACGCCCCTTCGACGGGCAGCGCTTCTCCTGTTGCCGCGGGCGATCCGCCGCGACCTCGACACGCTTGCCGCCGCCGACCTTCTGGTTTCGGCGGGCGGGACCTATTTCGTGCCCCATTACCGGACTTCGCCGAAGCTGGTCGACTTGATGGCGGCGGCGGTGGTCGGAACTCCGTACATCCTTTTCACGCAAAGCCTGGGACCGTTTCCTCGAAAGGGCGGCTGGTTGTTGAAGGCGGTCCTGCGCCGCGCCCGCATGATCATCGTCCGCGACCGGCCGTCGCGGGTCTATTTGATGGCGGCGGGGGTCAAGCCGGAACGGATCTTCGAATGTGCCGATGCGGCGTTCGCCCTCATGCCGTCGGGACGGGTGCCGCCGCGTCGGTCAGGGCCGTTCCATGTCGCGATTTCGGTCCGCCATTGGCCCCACTTCGACGGCGGCGGCGACGGCGAGGCGGAGATGGCGCGCTACCGTCGGGCGATTGCGGAGCTTGTCCGCCATCTGGTCGAGAACCGCCGGGCCCGTGTGACCTTCATCTCCACCTGCCAAGGGGTCGACGCGTATTGGACTGACGATTCCCGGGTCGCCGAAGCGATTGTCGGCACGCTTCCCGAGGCCGTTCGACGGCGAACCACCATCGATCCGGCCTTCCATCGGCCGGAAGACCTGACGACCGTTTTCGGGAACTGCGACATGGTCGTCGCGACGCGTATGCATGCCGCCATTCTGGCGCTGGTTGCGGGCGTCCCCGTTCTACCGATCGCCTATGAGTTCAAGACCCGCGAACTATTCACGCGGCTCGGTTTCGGCGATCTCGTTACGGACATGGACGGCGCGTCGGGGGCCGAATTGTGCCGCAAGACGGACGGGATATTTGCGCACCGGAATCAGCTGCGTGAGGAAATCGGCGAGTGCGTGACGGTCATGCGCTGGTCGGCCTTCGCGGCGGGCCGGCATGTCAGCGGCAACCTGGGGCACGCCCTATGAATCGCCCGCTGTCATTCGCGGTCTTCGCCCACGAGTTCCCTGCCCTGAGCGAAACCTTCGTCCTTAATCAGATCACAGGCCTGCTGGACACGGGCCACCAGGTCACGATTTTTGCGGAAGGCCCGCGTGGGGACTCCGTCGTTCATCCCGACGTCCATGCCTATTCCCTGATCGACCGCACCAGGTATTCCGCCGTGCCCGACAGTCACGCACGACGATGCGCCAGCGGCTTGCGGATCCTGGCGCGTCTGCTGCGGACCCGGCGGGGCGCGCTGGCCCAGTCCGTCAATGTCGCCCGCTTCGGACGGCTGGCGGCATCGTTGCGCCTGGTCCATTGGGCCGATTGCCTGAGCAGCGACGCGGATTTCGACATCATCCTCGCCCATTTCGGGCCGGTCGGCGGTCTCGCTCAACGCCTGCGCGACGCGAAGCTGATATCCGGGCGCCTCGTGACCGTCATGCACGGGGTCGACATGACACGTCATCTGCGCGATGCACCGGCGGCCTATGAAGACCTGTTCCGGTCGGGCGACCTGTTCCTGCCGGTGGCCGAGGTCTGGGAGCGGCGTCTTGTCGAGCTTGGGTGCGATCCGGAGAAGATCGCCGTCCATCACATGGGTGTCGACACGGCAGCGATCCCGTTCCGCGCCCGGAGCCTGCCCGGGGACCGGCCACTTTCCATCCTGTCGGTCGGCCGCCTGATCGAGAAGAAGGGCATCGCCGATGCCTTGCGCGCCGTAAGCATCCTGGTTCGCCGCGGGGTCGACCTGCGCTACACCGTCGTCGGCGACGGGCCGCTACGCCCCCAACTGACGCAACTGTGCGATGAGCTGTCCCTGTCTCGCGCGGTTTCTTTCGTCGGCTGGCGCGACCGCAATGCCGTCGCCGGCTTGATGGAGCGGGCCGACATCCTTCTGGCGCCCAGCATCACCGCCGCCGACGGCGACCAGGAAGGCATCCCCGTCACCTTGATGGAGGCGATGGCCGCCGGGCAGATTGTCGTCTCCACCGCGCACAGCGGCATTCCCGAACTGGTGATGAACGGAAGGTCGGGCCTGCTGGTGGAAGAGGGTGACCCGGACGGCTTGGCGGCGGCGGTCATGTTCCTGTTGTCGATGGGGAACGCCTGGCCGCGAATCAGCTTGGCCGCTCGGCGCAAGGTCGTCGAGGAGTTCGACATCCGCACCCTGAACCGTCGACTGGTCGCGCGGATGTACCGCCTGCTCGGGATGCGCGATGCGCCTGCGGAGGTGCCGGAGCGGCGCCCTAGCGCCCTTCCAGTCATTCCTGCATGACGACGATGCGGCCGTCACGGTCGTATTCGGGGCGGCCGCGCTTGAAACGAAGACGTCCATCACGGTCCACCCAAAGGCAGTGATCGCCTATCCAGGGCAGGTTCGAACTGTCCCAGCGGCCGCCAAAGCGGATACTGCTCCCGATTCCCGGGATCTCCCGGTCGCGCGGCATCTCCACGCGCCCCCGGCAGCCGATCACGTTGGTTTCGGAACCGGATTTTCCGTCGACCACCGCCAGCCCCGCGCGGCGCGCGCGCGCGCCGCCCTCGCCGGTGCAGCCGATCATCGTCAGGGACCCGGTCAGATAGGAGCGGACAAGATGTGTCTGGTTATAGATCGAATAGGATGTGCATCCGATCAAGGTGCCGCCCACCATCAGGCGCAGCCCGGCGTCGCCGTCTTCGAATCGCTTCGCCTTCATGTGATTGTTCTCGAACCCGCAATGGGACAGCAGCACGCAGCCCGTCTCCGCCGTCATCCCGAAGCGTTGATTCAGAAGGAAGTAACAGCCATGAAAGCTGACGTCGACGGCCCCGTCGATCAACGCGACGCCGTGTTCTCCATTGTCCCCGAACACGCATCCGAACACATGGACTGCCGAAAACACCGTGTCGTTCGGGCCGTGTCCGAAGGTCGCGCCGTTGCGCTTGTTCTCACGGAAATAGGAATTGAAGATCTGGCCCTCGAAGACGTTGCCGATCATTCGACAGCCGTCGCCGCCGCATCCCTCGACGACCAAGTCGCGCAGACAGAAATTGTAGAAGTAGGTGCCGCGCCGTTCGCAACGGACCACGATGCCGTGTCCCTCCATGCCCCGGCCTTTGATCTCCAGGCCCTCGATCAGGACGAAGCGGAGCGTCGCGCGGCAATCGATCTCGATTACCGGGCGGCCGTCGGTTATGTGCGAGACGATACGCGCACCGTTGGCGGAGATTCCCGCGCGCCGGGTGACGTTGCCTTCGGGGCGGCCGCGGGTTGTCACGCGGATCGGCCGGGTGACGAGGTAGCTGCCCGGAGGAATGACGACGAATTCCGCGTCGACGCCGCGCAGCGCGGCGTCGAACGCGCGTTGCAGCGCCTCGGTATCGTCCGTCACCCCGTCGCCGGCGGCCCCGAAGTCGCGGGCGCTGACTGTCGGCCCCATGGGCGGTCGGCCGGCTGCGGCGGCGGTGCCCGGCCCCGCGCCGAGAAGCGCCGCGAGGCCCGTGCCGGCTGCAAGCACGTTGCGGCGGCCGACGGGAGTCATTGCCGGGTCTCCAGGACGTGTCGGTAGAGGTCGACGTACCGGGTGCCGACGCGAACCATGTCGTACTCCGATTCCGCCCGTTCGCGGGCCGCCCGGCGAAGTCGCCTCATGCGGTCCTGATCCTCGATGCACCAGGCGATCCCGCGCGCCAGGTCCACCGGATCGAAGGGCGTGGCCAGGTATCCGGTGTGCCGGTGGCGGACGATGTCGGCGGGACCGCCGTTGTTGAAGGCGACCACGGGCGTGCCGCTGGCCATGGCCTCGACCAGGGTCTTGCCGAAGGCCTCCTGCAGGGACGGCGCGACCATGACGTCGCAGGCCGAATAGATCTTCGACAGGAGTTCGTCGTCGTCGATCTCGCCAAACATCCGGGTCTCCACCCCCAGTGACGGCAGATCCTCGGTCGTAACGTCGCCGAACACGTTCAGCGTCACCGCGTCGGGATCGCCGAAGTCGCGGAGCCGGTTGATCGCCTCGATAAGCTTCAGATATCCCTTCCGCCGGTCGCTCAGGGCACCCAGCGCGCCGAACAGGATATGCCGCTTGTCCGCGGGCATTCCCAACTCGCGCAGGGTCCGCAGGCGCGGGTGCGGGCGGAACGTGCGGACATCCACGCCGTTGGGGATGACGGAGATCTCCGAGTTGGGGAACAGGCCGCTCGCCTCGGCGCATTCAGCCAGCCATCGGCTGATGGCGATAAGGGACATGTGCATGTCCTTCCACGCTGCGTATTTGCGTTCCCAGTTCCTGCGGCTCAAGTCTTCCGGAGAGCCCGAGCAGAGTTGCGGGCACCTGCCGCAATGAAAGGTGTAGCGGTTACACCCGGCCGTGTAATGGCAACCTCCGGTCATCGCCCACATGTCGCGGAGCGTCCACACCACGGGCACCTGGATTTCCCTGAGATCCTGGACCGAAAGGAACCCGCCGCCGGTCCAATGCAGATGCACCAGGTCCGGTTTGTGGCTGTCGACCGTGTTGACGATCTTTCGCGGCAACCAGCCGACCGTCCAGTAGGAATCGTCCGTCTTTCGGTACGGGCGCAGCGGCATGGCGTCGAGGACGCCTCGGATTCGTTCGCGGAAGGCCGAGGCGTAACCGCAGACCTCGGACACGTGGGGGTCGTCGCTGTGCTTGCGGCCGACCAGCATTCGGGATTCGATCCCCATGTCCCGCAGGGCGCGATGCAACGAGAAGGTGCCCTTTGCGGCGCCGCCGCGTATGTCGCTGGTACTTAGGTGAAGGACACGCATGGCTACCTCGGATGGAATCGAACGGTCGCCACGGGAGTGAATGATCGCGCCGGGCCGGTGGGCTGGATGCCGATCGAGCCGGCGGCTTCACGTTCGTGGATGACGGCGACGACCGCGGCGAGCACGAGAACGGTCCACGTGCGCGGGTCGACGTACCCGCCGGCGGCCTGTCCGAAGATCGCCCATACGGACCAGCAGAACATCGGGCTGGGTGCCCCGAGGCTGCGGAGAAACACCGTCATCGCGACGATCACCAGCGCGCCGAACAAGAGGCCCAGGAAGATCCAGTGGAGCCAGAAGAAATTGGTGATCGCGTGGGCGGCGCTGTCGAAGACGTAGCCCTGGTTCAACAGGGGAGTGGTGGCGTAGAGCTGGCGGACGGCGCCGTCGATGAACTCCCATCCCGCCAGGCCCGCGCCCGTAACCGGATGCCGGGCGACAATGTCGGCGGCGACCAGGGGGGGCGCGACGATGCGTGAGAAGAAGCTGGGATCGCGGCCGCTGAAGATCTCCTCGACGCGCTCCGAGAACCCGATTGACCCTGCCGCCACGGCAAGCGCAAGGAGCAGGGCGGTGAGACCGACGCCAAGGGCGCTGCGTCGAAGATCGAGCCGTCGTTGTCCCGGAGCGCCCGTGCGGGCGGCCAGGAAAATCTGATATGCGGCGATTAGGGGCGCGCCCAGTAGCACTGTCGGGCCGCTCAGAACGAAATAGCCGAGCCCGAGCAGACAGAGGTAGGCGGGAGTCCTGTAGCCGGCCGGCGACAGGACGTACCAGACGAAGGAGAACATCGTGAAGCCGAATGATGCGAACGACGGTTCCGATGTGAAGGCGTTCGGCCGAATTCGTCCGTACAAGGCCTGGTCGCGGATATCGGACGAATAGACGCCGAAGTCGAAGGCCCATGCCCGAAAGGCGTCGCTGGCGGCGCGGACCGCGGGCACCGCGCTTTCAAGAACGGCGACAAAAAGGATAAGCATGGCGAACGCCAACGCGTATCTGCGCAACCACCTGCCTGTCAACCGATGGGCCGCCAGGAAGAACCCGTACCCGATTGCCAGGGAATAGCCGAATTGGACAAGGCCCTTAAACCGTTCGCGCAGCAGCCCTGTTTCCGGCGCCAGGAGGATGGAGATTAGGGCAAGGACGGCGACCGTCAGCAGGGCCGATATCTCATTCGGCCGGATTGCCGGACTGTGCTTGACCAGCATCGCCATACCGGCGGCACCGGCCACGACCGCTGGTATCGGTGTTCCGCCGGGAAGATGGGCGGCGATGCCCAGGTAGATGCCGGCCAGGTAGAGTGCCGCCAACAATCGATCGGACCCGTCAGACACACGCCACGCCGGCCCGTTCATCACTTTGCTTCCGCATACGCCAGAAAACGTTCACCTCGCTGCCGCCAGTCGAACCCGTCGACACAGGCGTCGAACGCGCGGTTCTGAAGGCTGTTCAACAGAGGCAGGTCATCGACGGCGTGGATGATCCCGCTGACGAGATCATCGAAGCTGCGGTAGGTCAGGACATCCGCCGGCGGTCTCAGCGGCGCGCCGGCTATCGACCCCTCCATCGCCAGGATCGGGATCCTGTTGAACACGTAGTCCAGAATTTTCAGCTTGAAGCCGCCCCCCGTCCGTTCGGGAACCACGGCGATCCGCGCGTCGTGGAGATGCGGCTCCACGCGGGTCACGCGTCCCAGAAACTCGGTCGCCATCGCATGCCGTGCAAGGTTCTCGACATAACCCGGCGGGCCGCCGCCTATGATGCGCAGGCGGATACCCTCCGCGGCCAGCGCGGCGTCGGCATGGGCGAGAAATTCTTCGAGGTTCATCTGCTTGGCGACCCAATCGAAGCTACCGACAAGAACCGCGAGCCGCGGCGTGTCGTCGGTAATCTCGCGATGGCGGACCCGCGCGCCGGCGTATCCCGGCGGCAGGACGATGATGCGCTTGTCCGGCGCGTTGCTCCGGAACTTCTCGGCGTCCTCCTCGGATATGGCCGTGACGACGTCTGCGGCGTCGACCAGGCGCCGCTCGAGGCGTCGCGCCTTCTGGGCGTCCTGTGCCAGCGCAAGGCGCATGAACGGATTGCCGCCCTCATAGTTCCTGGCGACAAGCGCACGCGTGGATTCCTCGTGATTGTGGGCGACATAGATGATTTCGGGATAGCCGGCGCCGGCGGTGCGAACGGGTTCGAGAATCGGCAGCGCCCAGCCCGTGGCCAGCCCGTCGAACACGATCTTGTCCCAATGTCCGTTCGCCAAACCATGGTGCAGCGACGCCGCCATCTCGGCGGTGGCCGAGCGATAGGCGACGTTCGGCAGGGACGAAAAGACGCTCGCCCAGGCAGGTCGGCGGCCCCGGGAGACCGTCCACCAGGTGACGTTGCCGTCGCGATCCTGGGCGCGGTGCGCCGACTCCTCACTCGCGAAGCAGAGGACTTCGATCTTGGCGCCGGCCTCGGCGACGGCCTCGATCAGCTTGCCCGAATAAAGCCGCTGGCCGTCATGTTCCGGCGACGGGTCGATCCAGGTCAGCCAGAGGTAATGAGGAGGGACGGCATCGCGCATTGCGGCGGCGACTGTTTCAAAAGGCATATTTCGAGTGGAATCCCTTGACGATGGTGAACGCGATGATCTTCAGGTCGAACCACAGCGACCAGTTCTCGATGTAGTAAAGGTCGTGCTCGACGCGTTTGCGGATTTGCCGCACCGTCTCGGTTGGACCGCGCCAACCGTTGATCTGCGCCCAGCCGGTGATGCCGGGTTTTACGCGATGGCGCGCGTCATAGTGAGTGACCGCATCCCGGTACAGGTAACCGCCGGCCTTCGACGCGATCGCATGGGGGCGGGGGCCGACGATCGACATTTCCCCCCGCAGGACGTTTAGGAACTGCGGCAGCTCGTCCAGGCTCGTCGTCCGCAGGATCCGGCCAAGCCGCGTGACGCGGGGGTCGTTGCGTTCGGTCAGCTGGTTGCCCATCTTGTCCGTGCACTCCACGTACATCGTCCGGAACTTGAAGACCTCAATCACTTCGTTGTTGAAACCGAACCGCTTCTGCCGGAACAGGACGGGACCGGGCGAATCCAGCTTGATGGCGATCGCGATCAACGCCATCACCGGGGTGATCAGGATCAGAATGGCGGCGCCCAGGACACGATCCTCGACATCCTTCGCGATCTGCCGCCAGTCCGCGAGGGGGCGGTCCATGACGTCGATGGTCGGCAGACCCGCGTAATAGGAAACGCCGTGATCGAGAAGGCGGAACGCCTCGGGGCCCGGGCAGATGCGAACGTCGACAGGAACCTCGCTAAGGACCTCGAAAACGCGATTCAACCGATCCTGGCCGACGTGGGGCAGGGCGACGACGACCGTATCGACCTGTTCGTCGCGGATGCGCGAGACCAGGCGGTCGAGGTTGCCGTCGCAATCATCGTACCGGCTCCGGACGCCGTCCCGGTCCATTTCGTCGGTGAAGATGCCGACGAAATGCACGTCTTTGTCCGGATTGGATGCGAAGTGGACCGCGGCGCGCTGTGCGAAGCTGCCGTTCCCAACGATGGCGATCTTGTTCTTCAGACGCCCGCACGAATTCCATCGGGCGGCCCGCGAGAACAGGACGAGCCGCACGGCGACCAATGCGGCAAGGCAGGACCCCAGCCACATTACGGACCAAAGACGCGAATAGTCCTCCGACGTCTTGGTCAGAAAGCCGAGAGCCATCAGCGTCGCCGCCACCGCCAGCCACGAAACCGCGAGGCGCCGCAACGTGGCGACGGGCTTGCGCAGGATGTCGCGGTCGTACATGCCACCAAGCTTGAACACGTTGACGGCCAGAAGCACTCCGAACGCGACCAGCAACGCATACTCCAAGGCCATGCCGGTCGGTGTGTCGAAAAACCGGATCTGGTAGGCGGCCGTCGCCGTGACCGCGATGACCGCAATGTCGACGGGTAGTAACAGGCCGCAGATGACCTTGGCCGAAATCGGCCACTGCTCGCCTGTTGACCGGGGATGCGCAGAGGTCTCGCTTCGCTGGACCGTTGGTGCCGGAAGCCGTTCAGTCAGCATCGAAGTCTCCCAAACTTGTTGGACCCTTCGGCATCTAAATTGGCATGGGGCTGCTTTTACCGGCGTGTGATCAAACCGCGATCATCGTGACCAAATTAGAGTCTTCGCGGGGTGACATTCCGTCATCCGACAGTAGCGCGGCGCTGAAGGCCTCTGGCGAATGGGACCAAAGAAAACGCGCTACGCCGACAGGATTGAACGGTAGGTTCGAGCCACGGGAACCCGCCGCCTCAATCGCATGTGCAAGTGCGCCGGCATCGCTGGTGTCGACCGCAAGACCCAGGCCGAAATTGCGGGTAAGCTTGCCGACCAAGCCGTATTCCTGGCTGATCACCGGGCGACGCAATTGCGCTGCCCACAAGAGAACCCCGCTCGACCCGACGAAGCGCTGGTAAGGCGCCAGGACGACGTCACAGCGTTCGACCAGCGCGGTGATCTCACCGGCGGCTAGGCGCCTGTCGACCACGAACACCTTCAGGTCCGGCTGACGGCGCAGGATGGTGCCGAAGGCCTTGGTCACGCGGACGCGAATTTCCGGATCGATCCGCCCCGCGACGACCACGCAGGTTCGCCGCGCGGTATCGCGCGGCAATAGCGTCAGCGCCTCGGTGAGTTGGAGAATTCCCTTTCGAGCGGTGATCTCGCCGAACATCAGAAACACGGTCCGCTCGTCTGGCAGGCGCTCGGCGATGGCGCGTTCCTCCGGTCCGGGCGGCGCGAGCGGATAGGCCGGATCGGCCAACGGCACGACCTTGTGGCCGTGCTTGTAGCTGCGCGCGGCATAGTCGGGAAAATATGGATCCAGGGAGAATATCCGGGAAACCGCGCGGCGGCGCGTCAGCAGACGAAGGATGATGTCCTTGCGCAGATCTCGCAACCTTTCCTTCATCGTCGGCCTGCACCAACCGGCCGTCCGGTAATGCGTGGTCGGGCGAAACATGATTCCCGACACGGTCCGCCCGCCCGCAGGCAAGCCGAGGGCGAGCGGAAACGACGCGTGATCGATGCCCAGGAACAATCCATGCGTGGCATGGGACCTTTCAAGGGCGCGGCGCATGGCCCACCATCGGGCGAAGGCGCTGACGATCAGCTGCGGATGCGTACACCGCGCGGTTTCCGAATCGTCCAGGAAATCAAGGCGTACGGAGCGGGGCAGGTCGCCGCCGATCTCCTTTTCCAATGCCCGCGGCAGGGTGAAGGTGATGCGGGCCGGCACGGGGTTCTTGCGGACGTGGGCGATCAGATGTTTGACCCATTCCGCCGCGTGGCCTCGGGCGTCGGGCTCGAACACCAGATAATGTCCGCCCGAGACCTCGGCTCCCGATCGCTTCCGGTCTTCATTGACCAGATCCATGAACCGAGACAGGACGACCTTACGCTCGTGGTGCGTGACAGCGTAGGCGCGGCCGTTCCCGCCCAAGGTGCGCCGCAAGTCCGGGTCGTTGATCAGCGTCTCGACCGCATCGGCCAAGGCTTCGGCGTCGCCCGCCGGAACACACAGGTGAGAGCGTGACTTGTCGCCCAGTTTCCAAAGCAGACTGCCGGACGGTGCCGCGGCGATGAAGGGACGACCGGCAGCCATGATGGCGAATATCTTCGACGGCACGGCGAAATCGGCGATCTGGTCGTTCTGAGGCACCAGAAGGACATCGCCCTCGCCCAATGCCGCGGGCAAGTCCTCGGAGTTGACCAGCGGACGAAATTCGACATTGTCCAGCCCTTCGTATTCGGCCCGCGCGGACAACTCGGTCCCCTGGCTTCCCGCCCCCCGGATCACCACGCGTGCCGGCAGGTTGCGGCGCCGCAGGTGGCGGGCCATCTCGATCACCTGGTCAAGAGACTGCTTTTTCCCCAGGTTTCCGCTGTAGAGAACGACGGGCGCATCCATGCTCTTGGGTTTCGGCAGGGGCTTTATGAACTCGGTATCGACCCAGATCGGCAGGATTTCAGCCCGCGTGCGGACGCCCTGCGACGTCAGTTGCTTACGCATCGCCTCGGACAGGACTAGGATCAGGTCCGTGCGGTTCAGGACGATTTTCTCCAGCCACCGCATCATGCGGACGACGATTCCGATGTTGACCATGCCCAAACCCGAGGCGAGCCCGGATTGGATATCGTGGATGACGGCGACGTGCCGGCCACCCCGGCGGGTGGCGAAAAGCCCAAGCAGCACGGTTAGGATGGACGGACAAAGGGTGATTACGATCTTGCCGCGCTTGAGCCGGCCGCTCAGGAGCGCCGCCAGGCCCTTGGCCAGAAAGGCCGACTCCGAGATGATCCGGCCGAGTGCGCCGCGCTTGCCGGGCAACCAGGGGGATACCCTGGTGATGGTTACTCCGTCGATCTGCTCGTGGTCATGGCCGCCTTCGTCGTAACCGGGGAACGCATTGCCGACCGGATAGTGCGGCCGTGCGGTGAATACACGGACGGCAGCGCCGTCCGCGGCGGCGAAGGCGGCCATGTCGGCCATGAACGGGCCGGACCCGATAGGTTCGGGAGAAAACTGCTGCGTGATGAACAGAAGCGGCGGGCGATGGTATGACGACACAGGGATCAATACGCCTCGCGAACAAGATGCCGATGCCGCAGGTAGCCGCCGTCGTCGTAGCTGTACTTGTTGTACTGCGAAAGATCGACCTGGCTGAGGACGACACCCGCCATGTCGGCTCCGGCCTGGAGCAGCTTCTTCAGTTCGGATGTCACGGCTTGGCGGGTGGTGCTGCCCCAGCGGACGTTGAAGACCACGGTATCGGCGATCTGTGCAAGGAACTGCATTTCGGGAGTGACCACCAGCGGCGGCGTGTCCAGGACGACGAGGTCGTATTGCGTCGCCAGACGCTGCAGGACAAGCCGCAGACGTTCGAGCGAAACCGACAGCGTCTCCCTTCCCCTGTTCCGACCGGCGAACAGGACATCGGCGCCGGATTCCGGATCGTGGTACAGGGCCTGTTCCAGGGACGCCTCGTCGCGCAGGATGTCGAGCATGCCCACGTCATTCATCTGATCGAAGTTCAGATGCTGCGTCGGCTGCCGCCAATCCAGGTCGACGAGTACGGCCTTCTTGCCGTCCAGGGCCGCCGACTGGGCGAGTGAACAACTGGTGTGGGACTTTCCTTCCCCCGGGACCGTGGAGGTGAACATCACTATGCTCGGCAACTGCTTGCTTCCACGATCGAAGGACAGCCGCGCCGTCAGCATGCGGACCGCGTTGGCGTAGACCGAATTGGGATTGTCGATCACATGGGTCAGTGGTCTCGAGCGGCCCCGCTTGACCTGCGGCAGGACGGCAAGCGTCGTCAGACCCGTATATTCCTCGATTTCCTCCGACGTGCGAAAGGTCTGGTCTAGCTTCTCCACGAGAAGCGCGATCAGCACGCCAAGGCCCAGCCCGCCGAGCACCGCCACTACGATGATCAGCTTGTCGGGCGGAAAACTCGGCGACACGGGCACGGCGGCGTGGGAAATGATTTCCGCGTCGGGTTTCAGCAGGTCGTCCTGATGGGACGTTTCGGCGGTCCGCTGCAGCAGCTGTTCAAGCATGTTGCGGTCCGCGTCGGCCTGGCGTTCGAGCTGACGCAGCTTGACCTGTTCTTCGTTGGCGGTCCCCATCCTTGCTTTGAGGCTTTCGAGCTGCGACGCCACGCGATCCCTTTGCTCGGTCGCGATCTGCAACTGGTGGCGCAGACCGCCCCGGATCCGGGTAATCTCGGCGCCGATCTTGGAGTCGAGATCCCGAAGCTGGGCCTGGATATGGCGTCGCTTCGGGTGCTTTGCCGTGTACTTGGCCGCCAGGTCGGCGGCTTCGCGCGCCAGGTCGGCCTGTTTTCCGCGCAGCATTAGGATGAGCGGCGACTGCAGCACCCCCGGCAGGTTCTCGACGTCGAGACTGCCGTCGGCCAGTCCCTTCGCCTGTTCCAGATTGGCCTGCGCTTCGGTTCGTGATTTTTCCGCCGCGATGAGCGCCTGATTCAGCGCCGCCAGCTGCTGGCCGATCAGCGTTTCGGACCGGGTCGACAGCAGGTCGTGCTTTTGTCGGTAGGTCTCCACGGCGCGTTCCGATTCCGACACCTTGGCCTGCAGGTCCGCTACCTGCGCCTTGAGCCACTGATTTGCCTTGAGGTTGGCCTTGCGCTTCTCTACGAGCTGGCGTTCCACGTATACGCGGGCGAAGGAATTGGCGATCCTGGCCGACAGCGCGGGATCCTCGAATTCGGCTGAGATGTTGAGAACGTGCGACCGGTTGAGCGGCTCGACCGTCAGGCCGTCCAGCAACCGGGATTCGATCGTCTGCCGGATGTAACGCTGATGTTCGTCCTCGGTCTCGGTCGCGCCCCTGGCCGAGGGAGCATCACCCTCGTCCGTCAACCCGATCGCCGACGCCACGTAGTCGACACCGCCCTTCACCGTCGCCAGCAGGTATCCCGGATGCAGCAGGTCGAGCCACGTCGGCTCGGGCGCCAGGTCGGGATTGAACTGCGGCGACGTGTCCAGTGCCAGTCTGTAGGCGACCTCACGGGCCATGCTACGCGATGCGACGATGTAGGCCTCGCTGCGGATCGTGCTGTCGTCGGGGGAAATCGCCTTGAGCACCGACTGCACGTTCAGCACGTTCGGGTCCTGGACGCCGACCAAGACGCGCGTGTCCGCCGTGTAGCGGGACGGCATCGCCACAACGACTGCGGCGGCCAGCGCGACGACGAGAACGGTGATCGCGAGGACCAGCCCCTTCCGCCGCCAGATACGCCGCAAAAGATCCCATCCGTCGGCCTCCGGCGGCATTGCATAGGGCGCTGCCGGCATGGGCTGGTACCACATCGGCGCCGGCGCCGCCTGGTGGTGCGGAAGCAGGCCGTGGTTGGGACCATTCGTCATCAAAAATACCTTTCCTGTACCGTCACGACGTCTCCAGGCAACAGCGGCGTTTCCGGGGTCGCCGCTAAAGGTTCGCCCTGGTTGACGGCACGGTCGATGACGAAGAGCCCGGTCTTGGCCCGGTAGGTGAACCCGCCGGCGATGGCGACGGCCTTGAGCACCGTCATGCCGTCGACGAACGGATAACTGCCCGGTTGACGGACCTCACCGACGATGTAGACCGGCCGGTGGCTCAGCAGTTGAACGTTGACCTTCGGGTCGTGCATGAAGTCGGTCAGCTTCTTGCCGATCCGCGCCGTCAACTCCTGGGGCGTCTCGCCGCCGGCCTCGACCCGCCCGATCAGCGGCATCGTCACCGTTCCCTCGCCGTCGATCGTGTACTTTCCGGAAACGGAATCGTCGCCGAATACGTCGATCTGCAGCGTGTCACCGGGACCCAGACGGTAACCGGTGGACACCCGGTCGGACGCGAACGTTGCCGGCGTCGGACGTGTGTCGCATGCTACCAGAAGAAGCGCGGCGGCCAAGACCCCTGCCGCCCGGACGAACCGGTGCCGGCGGGCCTTGCCGTCAACGCAGGAAGTTGATCCGTGGAACTCCATTCCTTGGCGGTCCGCTTAGCTCTCTGTAGATGTGGCAACCCGTCTGCTTGTCTCGGCCCGGCCCACCAGGGCCGCTGGCATACCCTTCCTTGAGCCTGGGCAACAGGATACCAAGCCGTTCACGTCGGACGTGTGATCAGTTGGTGGCAATCCTGGGCTCGACCTCCGCCCGCCGGTTACGGGCAGGACGAAGAGTTCGGATGCCCGCGGTTCGGAGATGCCAATTCCAGGCGTGTCGGATCTGTATCTCAAGATCGCCGAACTCCTGTCGCCAATCGAGTTCGGCACGGGCCCGCGTCGCATCGGCGACCAACGTCACCGGATCCCCCGGCCGGGGATCCCGGATGACCACCGGCACGTTCCGGCCGGTTACCTGCTCGGCCGCGGAGATGACGTCAAGGACGCTGAACCCATTGCCGTTGCCCAGATTGAAGGCCATCGCGCCGTCGGCGTTCTCAAGGCGCTTGAGGGCCAGGACATGGGCCCGCGCCAGGTCGCTGACATGGATATAGTCGCGAATGCAAGTGCCGTCGGGGGTCGGGTAGTGGTCGCCGAACACGTCGACATGCGATCTCAGGCCTGCGGCGGTTTCGAGGACGAGCGGGATCAGGTGGGTCTCCGGCTCGTGCCGTTCCCCCAGTTCGCCGTCCGGGTCCGCGCCGGCGGCATTGAAATAGCGAAGCGAAATCGAGGATATGCCGCAGTTCGAATGGTCTCTCAGCATCTGTTCGCTCATCAGTTTCGTGTGCCCGTAGGGATTGGTCGGCAGCATCGGGGCCGTCTCCTTGATCGGGATGCCGTCCGGCGTTCCGTAGACCGCGGCGCTGGATGAGAACACGATCTTCGAGACCTTTGTTTCGCGCATCACCTCCAGGAGCATCAGGGTGGTGCGGAGGTTGTTGCCGTAGTATTTGGCGGGGTCCTCGACCGACTCGCCGGCGGCGATGTATCCCGCAAGGTGGATCACGGCGTGGGGAGAGTGGACCTTGAACGCGGTCAGCAGGGCTTCGGCATCGGCGACGTCGCCGACGGTCAACGGCCCCCAGCGGACGGACTCGCGGTGGCCGTTCGACAGGTTGTCGAAAACCACCGGCAGGTACCCGGCGCGGCTCAACTCCTTGCATACGTGACTTCCGATGAATCCGGCGCCGCCCGTGACGACCACGGTCTTCTGCATTCCTCAAATCCTCCCGTAGGTATCTTCGAAACGGACGATGTCGTCCTCGCCCAGGTAGGGGCCCACTTGAACCTCGATCAGGTGCAGAGGAATTTTGCCGGGGTTGTCCAGGCGATGGGTCGTTCCCATGGGTATGTGAAGGGATTCGTTCTCTCTCAGCAGGCGGGTCTCGTCGCCGCAGGTGACCCGCGCCGTGCCGCCGACGACGACCCAATGTTCGGCGCGGTGATGGTGCATCTGCAGACTCAGCCGGCCGCCCGGCTTCACGAAGATATGCTTGACCTGATATCGCGTGCCGTCGTCGATCGTCTGATAGCTGCCCCACGGCCGGTGAACCAGGCTGTGCTGCGAGGCTTCCGGGAACCCGGCGGCGTTGATGCGGCTGACCATCGCGCCCAGGCGGCCGATGTGGTCGGCGCTGCTGACGAGCACCGCGTCGTCCGTGTCCACGACGACGACGTCGCGCAGCCCGATCGCCGCGACCAGGCGGCCATTGGCCTTTATGTACGAGTTGGAGACGTCGTCGACGATTACGTTGCCGTCGACCACGTTGCCGTCGGCGTCGGCGCCCTGCGTTTCGCGGAGCGCGTGCCACGATCCGATGTCGCTCCAGCCCATGTCGGCTTTGACGACCGCGGCGCCCTCGGTATGTTCCAGGACAGCGTGGTCGACCGAGATGTCGGGAGATCTCGCATAGGCGCGGTCAAGCATGACGTAATCCTGCGTGCAGGTCGCCTTCGCCAGTGCGTCGAGACAGGCGTCGACGACCTCCGGCGCGGTTCGCCGCATTTCGTCCAGCAGCTTCCCGACGGGGAACAGGAAGATGCCGCTGTTCCAAAGATGCTCGCCGCCCTCCAGGAGCTTTTCCGCGCGCGCCTTATTCGGCTTCTCCTCGAACCGTGCGACCCTGCGGATGCTGTAATTACCGTCCACCGGACCGCCGACGCGGATGTACCCGTATCCCGTCTCGCTTGCCGTCGGTGTAATGCCGAGCGTCGTGAGCCACCCGTCCTCCGCGACCGAGGTCGCGTTGGCGATCGTGCGGACGAAGTCGTCCTCGTCGGCGATCCGATGGTCGGAAGGCATCGCTAGGATGATTGCCTCGGGGTCGATCTCGCGCAGGATCAACGCGGCCACGGCAAGGGCGGGCGCGGTATTGCGGGACGCAGGCTCGCAGACGATCGTCAAGGGCTCGACGTCGATCTCCTTGAGGTGGTCCGCCACAAGGAACTTGTGGGCCTCGCTGCACAGCATGAAAGGGCGCGCGCTACCCATCAGCTTGCGTGCCCGCAGGACGGTTTCCTGCAGCAGGCTCTGGCCGGAGTAAAGCCGGAGAAACTGCTTCGGATAGGCCTGGCGCGACATCGGCCACAGCCGCCGTCCCGAACCTCCGCACAGGATCACGGGATAGACGTTCGCGCCGGGATCGGCGCACCGAAGCTGGCTGGCGACAGGCAGGTTCATCGTCTCCTCCACTTTGCTCTCCCTGCGAACCGGGCGGCCCCTATGCGACCAGCCGGTCAGCGTTGTGTTTCATTGACGATTGCCAGTTGGGCATGAGGGCGACGGCGTTCGCGAGTTCCGACGGCCGCCAGCGGTACCCCATTCCTGGCACGTTCTCGATCTCGTCAAATCCGGAATCGATGGCGCGGAATCGCTGGCGGATCTTCTTGATCAGGGACCGCACATTGATGCGGAAACCGTCGAGCCCGTCGCCCGCGATGAAGCCGGTACCATGCACGACGTCGTAGATTTCGCGGTAGGAATAGGTCCGACCGAGCCCGCATGCGAGCAGTCGGACGATCTTGAACTCCGTGACTGTCAACGGGACCTGCACGCGCCGCCATAGTGCGCGGTGACTTTCGAGCCGCAGCGTCAGGCGGCCCACTTCCAGGATCTCGTCGTCTTCGTATGAAACGGCTTCCTTGCCGCACTTCACACCGTTGATCATGAGGTGGAGGCGTTTCGCGACGATGGTCGGGCCGCGGTTTTTCAGCAGGAAGTCGGAAGCGCCGTGGAGAAACGCCGCCTCTTCCGTGCCGTTGTCGCTGGTCCGCGCCATGACCGCCACGGGAATCTCACAGCCCAGGTTGCGAAGTTCGGACAGCAGTTTCTCGCCGTTGCGGTTGTCCTTGCCCGTGTCCGCCAGGACGGCGTCGAGCGCCCCTGCATGGGGGACCTCCTCAAGCGCCGCGCCGACATCGTGGTATTCGAGGACGTCGAAGCCCTCTGCCCGCAGGCAGGCCGCCAGGGCGGTCCGGAACACGTCGTCACCGTCGATGAAGGCGACGCGTGGTCCGGGAACCGGACCGGCGTCGGACTCGACCCGATCGCCGCTCGCGCCGTAACCCGCGTTCTCACCGTAATGGGTATCCTGCATGTTTCTTACCTCGAGCTGTTCAATGTGGGTCCGTGTCTTGACAGGCGCCGGTCCCGAAGGGGCGGGCGTCGACCCGTCCCCGTGACCCGGGACCCGCCCGGGCTGTGATTCATAGACTGCTCGGGGATAAGGATATTCCGCGCCGTCCAGGAACCGGTGCCGCCTTCGTTGGAATATCGGCGGTTCCAGGCGGTCTCTCTTATATGTCCGGTATTCCGGAGCAGGGCCGTGCACCCTTCGCATCGTTCATTCGTTGACAGGCAAAGGGAGGACTCCCGCATGCTGTTTACTTTATGGATTTCGATCGCTGCGGGCGCCGGCATCCTGGTTGGCGTGGTCGCGCGGACGAAAGGCCGCGCCGGCTTCCCGTGGGGTGTTTACGGCGCCGTCCTTGGACCTCTGGCCGTTCCTCATGTTCTGCTTCTGAAGCCGCAGCAGCGCGACCGGCATTGGTCGCCCATTCGCTTCGGGTTGCCTGCCGGCACGCAGCGGTGTTCCCATTGCGGTGCCAGTGTCCATGAAGAAGCGGTGGTCTGCCGTCATTGCGGTGCGGCGTTCTATCGCGTGCCGGGCGCGGAAGACGACGCTGACCGCGACGGCGCGCGGACCCCGTTCATGGCTCGGCGGAACAACCGTGCCGCCGCCCGGGCGCCCGTCGACGGCGACCAGCCGGACTTGTCCTCCTCCGCGTCGGAAGCGGATTCCGGGAACGGCCGCCGCCATGGGCAGGCGACCCCTGCCGGACATGCCCGCGGCGCCAAGGGGATTCGGGCAGAGGATTCGGATCGCCCGTCGAGCGAACGAAGGGCGGCGGGTGTCGACATTCCCATTCACATTCAGGCCGAGCCTTCGCCGCATCGCCACATCTGGCTGGGCGTGGCCCTGTCATTGGCTTTCGGCCTGGTCATCGGCCTGATGGCAAGCCATCCGCTTGAAAATGCCGACATCCTCGCCCTGTTGGACGGCCGGCGCGATTCCGCGGTGCCGGAAGCCGGGGCGGAACGGCACACGTTGAAGGTCGCGCCGCCGCCGGTTCCGCCGGCCACGCCGCAGACCGCATCGCCGGCCCCGGTTCCGTCTTCCGCACCTCCGGTCCGGGTACAGATTGCGGAAGGCGAAGCGGCCGCCCCCTCCGAGCGCGAGCGTCCCCAAGGCGGCGCCCCGGCCGAGCCAGGCCCCTCGGCGAAAGATACCCGGAGGCAGACCGGGACGAGGGACGTCGAGAAGGACGTCGCGGTCGGGTCCGACACGGGGATGCCGGGGCCGGTTCTCGGCATCAAGGGCCCGGGCGATCCGTCTCGCGGAAGATCTGCCGCCAGCGACGCCCCGGCCACCGACAGTCAAGCCGAGAATGTGGTCGATGAAGCGCGCCCCGGGTCCGATGAAGCCCTGCAGACCGCACGCGCGGAACCTCCGGATGCGGCCCCGTCGCCCGCTCCGCCGGAGACGGAGACCGCCACGCAGGAGTCGGAAACCGCCACGCGGGATCTGCCCGCAACGGACGTCGCCACGCCGGCGATCGACTTGGTGACGACCGTGCAGTCGGCGCTTGCGGCGCTGAAGGCCAAGGAAGCGGACGGCGGCGATGCCCCAACGGAGCGCGGGGTTCCCGGCAAGAAACGTCAGATCATCGCATCGGGTGAACTGGTGAGGGATCTGCAGCGTCGTCTGAAGGCGAAGGGTTTTGATCCCGGCAAGATCGACGGCAAGGCGGGGCGGGAGACCCAAGAGGCCATTCGCGCATATCAGCGCTCAACCGGGTTGGAGCCCGACGGTCAGCTTTCCGTGCCCGTCCTGGTGGGCCTGGGTCTGATGAAGCCGGGCGCGAACCGCATCAGGTTCGGCAGCGACATCAACCGTCTGACCGACCAACCGATGGACGTGGGGGCGGCCGATTCAGTACGGTCAGTATTGGGTAACGAGACCGATTAGAACGGTGTGCGCATCGTAGTCGGCGCCCGACGTGTTCGACTCACGCTTGGCAAACCCGTACCGCAGCCGGAGCCTTGCATGCCGGTTCACGAGGTAGGTTCCGCCGAACCCGGCCCCGATGACATCGTCGTCGCGGGAGATGTTTTCGTAATCGTAGTTGCGGTAGCGCAGGTCGGCCGAAAGGATGATGTTTCGGCGCAATTCGTGATCGACCGAGGCGCGGATATCCGACACCAGGGCCCCCGCCGCGCCGGATAGTGTCGTTTCCTCGACCGTTCGGGACGCCTGGAACGTGACCGTGGTAAGCCGCGTGGGGTTCCACGTGAGGTCGCCGCCGAAGCTGACGCCGTTGATCGAACTGAACGCGGGATCGTCGAACTCCTGCGTCAGATATCCGGCGAACAGGTTCCCCGAGGTCACGCCGCTGAGATCGAATGCCAATCCACCTGCAACCTCCCAGCCGTGGGAATCGCGTTCGAACCCGGAGTCGTCAATATCGTCGGTGTACCGTCGGTCATTGACCGAACCGCGGACGAAGGCCTCGTATCGCGGCGCGATCTCATATCCGACCCGGGCGGTTCCCTGAAGTTCGTGGCGATTGCGGTCGTCCATGTTCAGGGTGGCGCCGCCGGACGTGGACGCATCGTCATAGTCGTAGACGATCAGGTCGGCGCCGAACTGCGTCGAAAGGCGGTTGAAGCGCTTGATGAACGCAGCCTTGGGATGATAGCGCAAGAAAGTAACCGGCTCGGCGGCGCTCGTCTGATCCGGCGACGAGCGGTCTTCGTGGGCGCGCTCGAACGTGAAGCCTCCGGTCAGCTTGGCATCGCGGAGAATATCCAGCCGGCCGTCAAAACCGATCTTGGCATCCTGGTAGTTCTCGTCCGAATTGGAGGCATAGAACCCGATATCCGAATCGGCGAACAGGTTGAGGGCGTGGTTGTTCCAGTTCGATTTCAGGACGAGCGACGGCGACAGGACGGTGATGAAATCGTCCTCGGCCCCCGAGTCCGTGAAGAAAATGTTGCTGTGATAGCGTTCGACGACGCCGACCGACGGATAGAGGAAAAAGCCGCCAAGGCGCACCCCGATGGGGTCGAATTCCGGGCGCGGACGCGTGGTGACCGTGTCGCCCCGGCCCGGTTCAGGGCTGGCCTGACCGCCACCCGGCGCTTCCGGCGGAGTTTGCGCAACCGCGAGCCCAACCTGCAGGGCCATGGCCAGAATGAAGAGTGGTGCGACCGCTCGCAATTCTCTCCCCCTCGGACTGACTAATCAGCAACTGTGCGCAACTCGAGTTCTATCGTCGCGCTAGAAAATCATAGGAAAACAATCTGTTGTAGTGAAACGAACGATAACAAAATATCTACCACCGGGCAATGCGCTTAATTTTCACTACGGACAAATCCTTAACGGAATAACCGGTTCTATCCGGAGTCTTCCCATCGTGGCGCGATTTCCGCCTTGTGCCGACGGATGGGGATGATTCCGTATGTGATACCGAAGCACGCCGTAAGCCGGGCTTTCCCTAAAACGGAACTGGCCAAGCTGGTGGTGGTGATCCTGGTCGTCTGTTCGTGCGCCGCCGATGTGCAGGCCGCAAGCGATCCGCGGGCAGAAGGCCTGACCGATGGCGAGCAATCAGCCCTGACCAGAGCCCGGGACCGCGGCGACGTGATTTCGATGCGGGCGATCGTGATCGCGGCGATCGCATCTGCGTCGGACCGGTCGGCCGAGATCGTGCGCACGGCGATCGAACTGATCCCGACCTATGCGTCGGGGATCATCGCCGATGCATTGAAAACCTTCCCCGCCCTGGCCGAACGGATCAGGTCGGTTTCCGTCGAGGCCGGGATCGAACCCGTGAAGCCCCCTGAGGAACCCAAGGAAAAGATCGTCGACGTCGAACAGCTTCCCCTGGAACCCGAAGCGCCGGGCGAGGCCGCCAAGCCGCCACCGTACGGCCATTGGTCGGGCGAAACGACGCTCGGGGGCACCTACAAGAACGATACGCAGAAAAGCCTGAGCGCCTACGCCCAGTTCAAATTGACGCATGAGAACGGCAAGTGGACGAACACCGGTTCCGTTTCGTTCGACTACGGCCGGACGAACAACGAGACCGTCAATCAGGACATCCTGATAAAAGGCCGGACCCGGCGCGAAATCAACGAGTCCATCTACGGTTTCGGGCTTGCGTCCTACGAGGACAAGCGGTTCAGCGGGTTCGACTACCAGATCACGGAGGGCGTCGGGATCGGGTACTGGCTGTTCGACTCCGAAGATTTCCGATGGAGCCTCGAAGGCGGCCCGTCCGTTCGGCAGAAACGGGTGACTGCGACGGGCGAACTGAACAACGAGCTCTTGCTTCGCCTGGCCTCCCTGTTGGAATGGAACATCTCGGACACCGCGAAGTTCAGCAATGAAACCGCATTGCTGTTGACCAAGAATTCCATCGAGATCGAAACCGACGCCTTCGGGGCGGTCCGCGATTCCTCGGAAACGACCAACATCTCGGCGCTCGACATGCAGATTATCGGCAACCTGGCGGCGCGCCTGACCTACGAGTTCCGCTTCCGCACCGATCCGCCGACCGGCGGGCAGTCGACGGAGTCCACGGCCAGGGTTTCACTTGTCCACAGTTTCTGAAAGACCGGTCGCGGCCGCCGTCGGAACGGGAAAATACACTTTAATTCAAATGTCTAGAGGCTGTGCAAGACCTGCGGGAAGGATCTCCCGATTACCGAATTGTCACAGCGGTCACAGAGTTCTCATGACCGGGCACGCCCTTGACACGCGACTCCTGAACGGCACGCGACCTAGGCTTTTCGTAGTCGTGGTCGGGTCGATCAGGGGGCTGCTCAACCGACGCGGGCCCAGCCTCCGGATGTGCTGATTGAGTTCAGGGGGCCGACCATCAATCGCAACTCAACTCATTTCCGAAGGAACCAGATAAATGGAAGATCCGGTATCGGAAGCCCTTCATGCAAACATCAAGAGCTTGCGGCGTTATGCCCTGGCGTTGACACGAAATGCGGAAGACGCAGATGACTTGGTTCAGGAGTGTTTGAAAAGGGCGCTTACCTACATTCATTCGAACCATGAAATTCGGAATATGCGGTCTTATCTGTTCACTATCCTCAACAACGTCTATATGGATGAATTGGCCCGCCTGCGGCGCAGGGGGCAGCCGGTCGACATCGAAGACGTTGCGGATAGCGTCGCATCGCCGCCCAACCAGATGCCGCGCCTGGGCTGCCGGGACCTTTCCAACGCATTGGACAGGATCCCGGAGGAACAGAAGCAGGTCCTTCTCCTGATCGGCCTGGAGGGCATGTCATATCGCGCGGCCGCCCACACGCTGGGCGTGCCGATCGGCACGGTGATGTCCCGGCTGAGCCGGGGCCGCGAGCAGTTGAGGCGGCTGATGTACGGGCGGACCTACACCTGGAACAGCCTGCCCGGGCGCGAACGCACAACGGCCGGCGCCGGAAAGCCGGCCCCGGCGAGAGCGGAAAGTTCTATGACGAATGTGGAATGAGGACAACCGGCAGCCGTCCGGGCGAAGGCCCCGCGGCGTTTCCGTCGATGACGAACTGATCCACGCCTACGTCGACGACATGCTTCCTCCGCGCCAGCGGCTGGAGGTGGATGAATACCTTGCCGCGCATCCCGAGGAGGCGAGCCGGGTCGCCGACATCCTGGAGCAAAGCCGCGGATTCCACCGATTGTTCGACGGCCGACTGGGCGAACCTCTTCCCAGGCGCCTGCAGGATCTCGAAGACGACATCCGGCGTAAGATGGGCCGGCGCACGCGGGGCCGGCGGCGCGTCCGGGTTCTCATGCAGTGTTGTTACACCTTGGTGCTGGTGACGGGAGGCCTGGTCATCGGGTGGTCCGTACCGATGCCCGCCTTGGAGACGGAGATCGTTGCGGCACTAACCGGTACCCGAGTGAACGACCGGGCGGATGCGGCGCGAATCAACTCAGGCTTGAAGCCGATCGCCGAGACCGGCGTAAGAACCGCGGCAACGTCAAGCGAACCAATGCGGAGGGGCAACGCCGGTCAACCGAAATGGGCCGGCGCGCCGGACCTGCGGAACATCGGATTCACGCTGCTGAGCACGCGGATCATCCGCGGCGGCGGTCCTCAGGAAACGGCGCAGTTGGTCTATGAGTCCGAGCGGGGCGGGCGCGTTACGCTGTACCTCGCCAAGAACGCACAACCCCGGGAGAAGCAGGTCACGCTCACTCAGGAGGGTGCCGTTTCCATCCTGGTTTGGAACGACGAGAATCGGTCCTTCACCATGGTCAGCGAAGTCGGCCGGGAAACCATGCTGGCGATCGGCAAGACGATCAGCGATGCGCTGGTGCTTTCCGCAGATTGAACGGCCGGCTGACATCAAATACCGGACCGGTAAAAGAAGCCGGCCCCCCTGGGGGAGAGGGGGGCCGGCTGATGGCCAGGGTTACGTGGATACAGGGAGGCTCATCTTGAAGGGTGTTTGCCGGGGAAGAGCAGGGGAAAATGGCCTATCTGTACCTGGTCACACTCGCAAGACCGTCCTGCGTGCAGTTTATTCCCAAAAAAAATTTCGACGCACCGGCAGCGTCGCGGTCGGTGGGTGATAACGGACCGGCTTGGCGAGGCCATCCGCCGGCGTCCCGGGGCATTGGTGTGATCCGCCACGGTCCCCAGCACGCGGTTCGCCGTTGTGACCGGCGACCATGTCACATCTTGCTCACACGCGTCGTCCGCACTGCATCCGTATAGTCGAAACGCGCGTCGAAGCTGGCGCACTCCATCGGAGAGGCCGCCCGGCATTTCGGCGCGTCGTCGCGACGGTTGACGCGTTGCACGTCATGCCATGCATCTGCACAGCAATGGGCAACGAGAGGATTCTATTCATGAAACACGTCGGCTTACAGTTCACACACAAACTTTCATCGCTTCCGTCCGACACGCGCAAGCAGTTCGGCGGCAAGGCGGCATCGCTTGGCGACCTGATCCGCGCCCTGAAAGACAAGAACATCAAGGTGCCTGACGGGTTCGTGATCAATACTGACGGCTACGAGCGTTTCATGACGGCCGGCGGCTTGGCATCCGGCGCAGGAACGGGCGCCTGGGACGCCGACGTTACGGCGGAGGGACTGAGCGAGCGCCGGCGCGACGAGATCCTTTCCGCCGAGTTTCCCGACGACTTGAAGACGGAGATCGCCCGGGCCTACGAGGACTTGGCCGACGCTTGCGGCACACCGGCGCCGTTGGTCGCCGTCCGGTCAAGCGCCACGGCCGAAGATCTGCCGGACGCCAGTTTCGCCGGCCAATACGATTCCTTTCTGTTCGTCACGGGGCTTGACGCCGTGCTCGACGCCTGCCGGAAATGCTACGCCTCCGCCCTGAACGAACGGGCGATCGCCTATCGCCTGGAGAACGGTTACGGCGAATGGGACATCCGCGTTGCCGTGATCGTCCAGGAAATGGTCCGCGCCGACATGGGCGCGGCCGGAGTGGCGTTTTCAATCGACACGGAAAGCGGCTTTCCCCATGCGGTGCTTGTGTCGGGCGCTTGGGGGACGGGCGAGTCGGTGGTGCAGGGCATGGTCGAGCCCGACGAGTTCCTGGTGCACAAGAACCGGTTCCCGGCGACGTGCCGGATTCTGCGGCGTCACCGCGGTGCGAAGCACGTGAAGACGACATATGATCCGGGAAAACGCGGACGCAAGCATGTATGCGTGCCGACGTCGGAGGCCGAACAGGCGGGATATTGCCTGACCGACGATCAGGCGGAACTGCTAGCCGATTGGGTGGCCCGCATCGAGGATCTGTTCGGTACGGCCGTTGACGTCGAATGGGCGTTGGACGGCAAGACGGAGGAGTTGTACGTCGTCCAAGCGCGTCCCGAAACGGCCCATCGCAGGTCCGCCGGTTCCGGTCGGCTTCGAACCTTCCAAGTCGGCGAACACGGGCCGTTGCTGGCCAAGGGCGTCGGCGTCGGCAGCGGCTTCGCGACAGGCCGGGCGCGCAGGCTGTATTCCCCGGGAGACGACGGGGATTTCCGGGATGGCGACATTCTCGTCACCGCGAACACCGACCCCAACTGGTTGCCGATCATGCGCAAGGCCGGCGCGATCATCACGGACCATGGCGGGCGGACCTCCCATGCCGCCATCGTAAGCCGGGAACTTGGGCTGCCGGCGGTCACCGGAACCGGCGACGGCACGTCGTGTGTTGCCGACGGCACGATCGTCACCGTCGTTTCCGGGGCGGACCGAAACGGGTTCGTTTACGAAGGCGCCGCGGACATCCTGTCGCGGGAGATCGACGTTTCCGCGATCGAGGAAACCAGGACCAAGGTCATGCTGAACCTGGCCAACCCGGAAACCGCGTTCGAGTGGTGGCGGCTGCCGGCCGACGGCGTCGGCCTGGCCCGCATGGAGTTCATCATTTCCAACCACATCAGGGTCCACCCGCTGGCATTGGCGCATTTCGACCAGCTCGAAGACGCGGACGCGGCGCGGCAGATCGCCGAACTGACAAGTGGCTACGCCGACAAGGCCGAATTCTTCATTGACCGGCTTGCCGAAGGTCTTGCGGCGATCGCGGCGGTCGCCTGGCCCCATCCGGCGATCGTGCGGACCAGCGATTTCAAGACCAACGAGTACGCGGGGTTGCTCGGCGGGCGGATGTTCGAGCCGGCCGAAGAGAACCCCATGATCGGCTGGCGCGGGGCAAGCCGGTATATCGACCCGGCCTACGCCGAGGGCTTCCGCCTAGAATGCGCGGCGTTGCGCAAGGCGCGATCCGAATACGGGTTCGACAACATCAAGGTCATGCTGCCATTCTGCCGCACGGTGCGCGAGGCGGAAATGACTCTGGATCGGATGGCGCTTCAGGGTCTGAAGCGCGGCGCCGAGAAACTCGACATTCTGATGATGTGCGAAGTTCCGTCGAACGTCTTCCGAATCGACGAATTCGCGGCGCTTTTCGACGGGTTCTCCATCGGCAGCAACGACCTGACCCAGCTTGTCCTCGGAGTAGACCGGGATTCCGAACGGCTTCAGAACACCTTCAACGAGATGGACCCGGCCGTGCAATGGGCAATCAGGCACGTCATCGAACGCGCGCATCTCGCCGGCCGGAAGGTCGGTATCTGCGGCGAAGGCGCCGGCGACGACGGGGTATTCGCCAGTTTCCTGATCGACGCGGAGATCGATTCCATCTCGGCAGCGCCGCATGCCTTTCCCGAGGTGAAGCGACGGGTGCTCGAGGCGGAACGCATCCGGCCCCGGTTTGGGGAGTTCCGGAAGGCGATCTGAACCACTGCCTAAGCCATCGGTTCCAATCCCGATGAGGACAGGACAGACAGATGACGTATACGCACAGGTTCCATCCTTCGATCTGTCGCGCTAACGACATTCGCGGCGTCGTCAACGAGACGCTGACCGAAGAGGATGCCTACGCCCTGGGCCGCGGTCTGGCGACCATGGTCGTCCGCGATGGCGGCAAATCCATCGCGGTCGGCAGGGACGGGCGGGAAAGTTCGCCCAGCCTGGCGGACGCGGTGTGTTGCGGGATCGAGGATTCGGGCGGAATCGCCTGCGCGATCGGGGTCGGTCCCACGCCCATGCTCTATTTCGCGACGCACAGCCTGGACGTCTCGGGCGGTGTCATGGTGACCGGATCCCATAATCCGCCCGGCTACAACGGGTTCAAATTGGTTCTGGGAACGCAGGTCTTCCAGGCGTCGACGATCCGACGCCTGTCCAGGCTGCTTGAATCCGGCGATCTGGAGGAAAACGGCGCCGGAACAATCATCTACTGCCCCGTGCGGGAAACCTACGTCGAGGCCATGCTTGATCGGATAGAGGAACTCGGCTCCCGCAGCTGCGCCTGGGATCCGGGAAATGGCGCCGTCGGCGCGGTCATCGAGGACATTCTCGGCAGACTGCCGGGACAGCACGTGGCGATCAACGCGACCGTGGACGGAACCTTTCCGGCTCATCACCCCGATCCCAGCGACCCCGACAATCTTCTTGCGCTGCGGGAACTCGTCGTCACCCGGAAATGCGACGTCGGCTTCGCGTTTGACGGCGACGGCGACCGGTTGGGCATTGTCGACAGCCGTGGCCGGATCGTCTGGCCCGACCAGTATCTCGCCCTGCTGGCGCGGCCCATCCTGCGCCGCATGCCCGGCGCCAAGGTGATCGCGGACGTCAAGTCGAGCGACGTGCTGTTCGACGTGATCGCTGCGGCCGGCGGTTCGGCGGAAATGTGCAAGACCGGACACGCCCTGGTGAAGCAGAGGCTGCGCGAAACCGGGGCCATCCTTGCCGGCGAGATGAGCGGCCATATCTTCTTCGCGGACAGGTGGTTCGGGTTCGACGACGCGTTGTATGCGGCGCTTCGTATCCTGGAGGCTCTGCAGGCGGAAGGTATAGAGATGTCTGAATTTTTCGATCAATTGCCGCAGACGTCCAACACGCCTGAAATCCGTTTGACCTGCGACGATGCGATGAAATTCGAGGTCGTCAAGGAGGTCTCCGGTATCGTCGCCGCGAGGAACGGCAACGTGATCGACATCGACGGCGTCCGCGTCAAGTCCGACGGCGGTTGGTGGCTGTTGCGCGCGTCGAATACCGAACCGGCGCTCGTCGCGCGCTGCGAAGCCCGGAACGAGCAATCTCTGACCCGCCTGAAGGATGAGTTGGCGGAAATCCTCGGCCGCATCGGCGTCGACGGTTCACGCCTGTACGGCGGGTGACCGCGGGCGGCGGAAATCACGGAATGTTCCTGCCGATCTTTCACTTTGGTCACTGTCACTTAGCGGCGTCATCGTCAATCCTGAGGATCAAGCCACAACCTGACTGAAAGGAGAGTGCAATGAATAAGCTGATACCTGTATTGGCAGGCGTGGCGATGGTGTTGGCGACGATGGTGTACCCCGCCGTTGCCCAGCAGCAGACCGATCCCATGCGCGGCAAGGGCGCCAGTCCGCCAATGGCCGAAGAAGGCGGCACCGGAGGAACGCCCGGCGGCGATACCGCGATTCCCGGCGGCGGCAAGTCGATGCCTCATGGCTCGGCGACGCCTGCGCCACAAACCGGTGGCGACGCCAAGCCGGATGACTACGTTTCTGCGAAGGAACTTCGCGGCAAGGACGTGTTTGACAAACAGGGCGACAAGGTCGCGACAGTCAAGGACGTCGTGGCCAAGCCCGGTAAGCCGCCGGAAGTCCTGGTGATGACCGTCGGTTCGTTCCTTGGCTTCGGCGGCAAGGACGTGCGCGTGCCGGTGAACGAGGTTTTCGTCGGCGAGAAGGGCGAACTCGTGGTCGCCATGAGCGAAGAGGAATTGGAGAAGTTCCCCCCCGAGCTTCCGCGGTAGACCCTAACCGCGGATAAGACTCCTCCTTGGAGTCGGCCTGCCCAACCAGGAGCACCGTCCGGAGACTATCGTGCCGGACGGTGCTTCCTGGAAGGGGAGGGGTTCGGCCACGGCGAAATCACAGGAATGTCACAGTATTCTCACGGCGTCCCCTCCAACTATCGGATGCATCGGGGACGCGCCTTTTCCCCCTCCCAACCGGCAGAAAGCGAAGGACATAAATGACCATGACTAGAACCATCCCCGTCCTCGCCCTGGTGGCGGCATTGGCATTGAGCGGCTGTTCCGGCCTGTCCAAGAGCGAACAAATGACCCTGAGCGGCGGTGCGATCGGTGCCGGCGCGGGGGCACTCGGTACGTTCGTGACGGGCGGCTGCGTGGCTTGCGGCGCGGCGGTCGGCGGCGCGGTCGGTGCCGGCGCCGGGTTCCTGATCGATCAATACCAGGGGCGCAATTGACAGGGGCGCATGCTCGCGTCCGGTCGCGAGGAATTGGTAAATCGCGCCGACTTCGCGCCGACGAAGTGCCCCGGAATTCCCGGGTTTATGCGCAATTCTGGCGGGTGGCGGATGAGTGGGGATTGACAGGGGGTGTGTTCCCGGGAGGAAATAGGATACACTCGGCTCCCGCTCCTGCTCGTCGGGAGGATCGGGACGGTGATGTTCAACTGTCGAACCTCTGTGCGGGTCGTCGTGTGCCTTTTGTTGGCGCCCGGCATGGTGGCTTGCGCCCAGGTTGAAGATTTCATGGCGCGTATCGGATTGGAGCCGCCGGGGCAGGCGCCTAGCGCGACGACGCAGGAACCCGCGCCCGAACGTGCACGGCGCGGCGAATCGGAAGTTGCCAAAGCCGAGGTTCCACGAAGAAACGGTCTGGCCGCGTCGGGCCTCCTGACGGGCTTCACCGAAGGGGAGGCGGCGGACCTCCTTGGAAATCCACAAGCGGTGTCGGAAAATCCGCCGGCGATCATTTGGAACTATGCGTCCAAAGATTGCCACCTTTCCCTGTTCTTCTACAAAGATGTGAGCACCAACACCTTTCGTGTGCTGACCCACAAGGTGACGCCAGAAAAGACGGATGCGAAATCCTGTGTCGATGCAATTCGCAAGAAACGGGGGTGACATGAAGAACGACCACAACGAATCCCAAGGGCGAATTTGGATCGTCGACGACGACGAATTCTTCCGCGACTCCATCGCGCAGAACCTGATTCACAAGGGATACGAGGTCGAGGCGTTCGGTGACGGGCCGGCCCTGCTGGCGAATCTGACGGATGACGCGCAGATCGACCTGCTGCTTTTGGACTGGAAGATGCCCGAAATGAACGGCATCGACGTGTTGCGCCACGTGCGCGAGGGGGGGCACGACCTTCCGGTGATCTTTCTGACGGTCCTCAGCGAACAGATATACGAAGAGGCGGCCTTGTTGGGCGGGGCGGTCGACTTTATCGAGAAATCAAGAAGCTTCACCATCGTCCTGCGCCGGATCGAACTGATCCTGGGCGGCCAACGCGGGACGAGCGACGACGCCGGGGACGCGCTCGGCGGCGGGGACCTGACGGTCGGGCCGTTACGCCTCGACCTGCAGTCGCGCCGCGCCTATTGGCAGCGCAAGCCGGTCGACCTGACCTATTCCGAGTTCAGCATGGTGCACGCCCTTGCCAGCCGCGCCAACAAGGACGTCGCCTACCGCGATATCTATGACGTGGTCAGGGGCAGGGGGTTCCAGGCCGGCCAAGGGTCGGAAGGCTATCGCGCGAACGTACGCTCGTCGATCAAACGCATCCGCCACAAGTTCCGGGAGATCGATCCCAGCTTCGACTGGATCGAGAACTACCCGGGCTTCGGGTACAAATGGAGGGTATATCAATAGATGGAGCGCGCCGGCTCAAGGCGCATTGGCCGCTTGTGGCGTTCCTTCGTCACCAAGTTGGTCGTCACGCTCATCGTTTTCGCCGCGGTTCCGGTCCTGATCTATGACCTGCTCGACGAAGCGGACAGAGAGCGGAACGCGCTGCTCTTCCGCATCATGCAGGAAGAAGGACGACTGATTTCGGAAGGCCTTCTGCCCTATCTCGAGGAGTTCTCGCCGAAGGCGGCGGCAGAACTTGAGGGTCTGCTGCCCAAGCTGGCGGCCGGCGGGACCACCATCAAGGTCCTATTCCGGCCGGCCGGTTCGACCAAACCGAACCGGTTCTTCTTCGTCGCCTCCCATCCCAAGGTTTCCGGCGCCATGCTGGACGCCGAGCAACGAAACCTTGTGGATACGGGCCTGCTGTCCAAGATCAGCGAATCGTGCGATTTCCGCCGCTCCCTGGCCACGGACTTCACCAACGCGTCCGGCGAGGAAGAGGTGATGACCTACCTTGGGTCAAGGTACACGTCCAACGGTTGCTGGGTCATCCTCACGTCCCTCGCGCGCCGCCACATTCTTTACTTTTCGCCGGATCGCCAATATTGGCAGACACCGGAACTCAAGGTCGCCCTGGCCATTTACGGCTTCATGGCGGTATTGGTCCTGTCCATCTTCACGGACGCCTGGCGCAACCTGCGCCGGTTCAGCCGTGTCGCCCATGCCCTGCGAACCGGCAGCAAGACGGGCACATCGTTTCGCGACCAGAACCGAATCCCCGAACTTGACGGCGTGGCGTCCGACTTCGACGAACTCGTGGTCGCACTGCGCCGCTCGGAGCAGCTGATCCGGCAGGCCGCCGAAGAGAACGCGCACGCTTTGAAGGCGCCGCTTGCGGTGATTTCCCAGTCTCTGGAGCCGATCCGCCGCGCCGTGCCCGTGGACAACGCGCCCGGGCGGAAAAGCCTCGACCTCATCGAACGGTCGGTCGAGCGGCTTGACGCCCAGATTTCCGCGGCCCGCCGGATCGAGGAAGCGACGGCCGAACTGATGGATCAGCGCATGACGGTGATCGAGCTTCCGCGCCTGCTGCCGGTATTGGTCGAGGAATACCGGACGCGGGCCGAGGACCGCGACATCGCGGTCCACCTGGACGTCGCGCCGGGCTTGCGTGTGCTGGGCAACGACAACCTGATCGAGTCGGTGATGGAGAACGTGCTGGAGAATGCCCTGGACTTCTCGCCATCCCATTCGGCGATCCGCGTCGCGGCGGCGCCCGACGGCGGGATGGCGGTCATCCGCATCGACGACGAAGGGCCGGGCGTCAAGGAAGGGGACAGGGATAATATCTTCGGCCACCATTTCTCGACACGGCTGGCCGATGGCCTTAACGGCAACTACGGAATCGGCTTGTGGATCGTCCGCCGCAACGTCGAAGCCATGGGCGGCACGGTGATCGGTACGAACCTTCCCGCGCGCGGGTTCCGCATCGAAATTCGCCTGCCGCGGCGCTGATGCCGCCTGGCGGTTCAAGTCCGCATGAAAACGTCGTGCACCTGCACCTGTCCGACTGAATTCCGGATCAGGACGCTGCAGGCGAACTTCTCGAACGCCGGCTCGTCGACCTTTGCGAACAGGAGGCAGGCCCCATCCTTTAGGTGCCGGCGCAAGGTGCGAGCAATGCGCGCGTCGAGCCATTCCTCAAGCCGGGTCACGTGGCGACAGGCCGCCGCATTTCCCGTGCCGCCGGCCGACGCGGGCTGGTTTTCGCCGTCGTCGCCCTCGGCAAGCACCACACAGACGTTGTCGGCACCGCGTGCGGCGATCCGTGCGGCCAATTCGCCATCAAAGGCCGATCTGTCCGCCAGAAGGCAGAGCTTCGTGCCGGTCGGAGGCTGTGACTGGAATTCGTCGAGGGCGTGACCCACGCTTTCGAGCGTGGTGAACACGCCGACGGCCACGCGGCTTTTTTCCGCCGGTTCCCCGCCGCCGTCCTCGACCTTGCCGCCTTCGAGAAAGGTGGGATTTCCGTCACCTTCGCCCCTGTGGTGGGCGGGAAAGGTCGATGTGCCAGAGATGCCCATGGCAGGCCATCACGATTGTCTGTGGGTTCTAGAATTCATCCTCGCACTCGGCGAGGTCTTCGAGTTCGAAGATATCCCGTATCACCACCACCGACGAATGAGGCAGGTCAATTACCCCGGAATTTTTCATGACGGTCAGAATCCGGCTGACGGTCTCGACGCTCAAGCCCAGATAGTCCGCCATGTCGCGGCGGCGCATGGGCAGGGTCAGGGTGACGCTGCCGCCCTTGTTCCCGTCACCCAACCGTTCGACCAGTTCAAGGAAGAACGTGGCGATGCGTTCCTGCGCTGACTTGCGGTTCAGGGTCACGAAACGCTCCTGAAGGATGGCAAGTTCGGACGTGGCGAAATCCAGAAGCCGTTCGGCGATCTCCGGCCGTGCCGCAGCACTCTTCAGCAAGGCCCCTTTCGGAATCCGGCGGATGCGGGCCGGCGAGACAGTCTGGCTGCTGAAGCGGTGGCGTTCGCCCTGTACAAGCCCGATCAGGTCGCCCGGATAGCTGAAGGAAACGACCTGACGCCGTCCGTCACTCATGGTGCGAAAATTGCACACGATGCCCGTCACGACTTCGTGGACGAACGCCGCGTCGTCGCCCTCGTAAAACAGATAGGTGCCGGCGGCATATCCCTGCGTGGACTGCTGGCAGCCGGGTAGTTCCGCCCAACCGGTAACGGCGGTCTGACTGGCCGACGGCTTGCTGTAGGCGACCTGATGGATGTACATGACGTTACCCTTTCTGCCCTCGTTCGAAAGCGACGCCTTCGATGGGAACAAGTAGAGCAGCGGTCTGTATCGCCAATAGGTGTCCGGTGTAACGGTATGTAACGATTTGTAACGGCGACGGAAGCATTGGCGCCTGCCGGACCGGGAGTTTCGCGGCGCATGACCGGCGATGGTTTTCGTCGGCGCGAATGTTGGCTACTATGTCGAGGATTCTTGGGGTAAATCGCGGTTTGTGGACGCTTAATGCCGACTTCTTTGAATGGCCATATTCTGATCGTCGATGACGACCCTCAGGTGCGGAAGCTGCTGCGGCGGTGTTTCGAACCCGAGGGCTTCCGCGTAAGCGAAGCGGCGACCGGGGAAGAGGTACTCGGCAAATCCCTGGACGACGTCGCCCTGGTCACCCTCGACTTGAACCTGAACGGCGAGGACGGCCTTGACGTTGCCCGCGAGATCCGGGCGCGGTCGGACGTTCCCATCGTCATGGTGACGGGCAAAGGGGACACCATCGACCGCGTCGTCGGGCTGGAGCTTGGGGCGGACGATTACATCGCCAAGCCGTTCCACGTGCGCGAGGTCCTGGCCCGCGTCAAGTCCGTGATCCGGCGCACGGCCGCGTTGAGGACCGAGACCAAACCCGCGGAAAGCGGCGGCCAGGCGCGATTCGCCTTCGACCGCTGGATCGTCGATTTCGACCGGATGGAACTGCGGCGGGATAGCGGCGAACTCTGCGATCTGACGTCAGGCGAGATGCGCCTGCTTGAGGTTTTCGTCACACGGCCGAACCGGGTGCTGTCCAGGGATCAGTTGATGGATCTCTTGAAAGGGCATGACTGGGCGCCGTCGGATCGCAGCATCGACAACCAGATCGCCCGGCTGCGCAAGAAGATCGAGGCCGATCCCAACAACCCCGACCTGATCAAGACGGTGCGGGGGGCGGGGTACAAGTTCACGGGTACCGTACAGCCGGCGGCCTGAGCCGATTCCGACACGGCCTATTCGCCGCGCAGCGCATTCCTGATGGCGCGGGCCAAGTCGGCCAGGCGATAGGGCTTGCGCAGGACGTTGAACTTCT